>OCPV01000698.1_pt1 | contig 22733 bp, 13 predicted proteins | sample 1538511 | NCBI WGS metagenome assembly OCPV01 (sample SAMN04571704, study PRJEB22368) | human gut metagenome | biome: human gut; material: stool | host: Homo sapiens | place: Luxembourg | collected 2012-08-30 | reverse complement strand
ATCATCAAGTTCCTGGGCTTCGAGCAGACCTTCAAGAACAGCCTGACCGGCCTGCCCATCGGCGGCGCCAAGGGCGGTTCCGACTTTGATCCCGCCGGCAAGTCCGATGCCGAGGTCATGCGTTTCTGCCAGAGCTTTATGACCGCTCTGTACCGCTACATCGGGCCCGACATCGACGTCCCCGCCGGTGATATGGGCGTGGGCGGCCGCGAGATCGGCTATCTGTACGGCCAGTACCGCCGCCTGAAGGGCGTGTGGGAGAACGGCGTGCTCACCGGCAAGGGCCTGAGCTACGGCGGTTCCCTGATCCGTCCCGAGGCCACCGGCTACGGCGCCATGTACTATCTGCAGGAAGTGCTGAAGCACGAGAATGACACCATCGAGGGCAAGAAGATCGCTATCTCCGGCTACGGCAACGTGGGCTGGGGCATCATGAAGAAGGCATCCCAGCTGGGCGCCAAGGTCACCTATTTCGCCGGCCCCGACGGCTACGTTCACGATCCCGACGGCGTTATCACCGACGAGAAGCTGAACTTCATCCTGGAGATGCGCGCCAAGGATCCCATGCACTGCAAGCCCTATGCTGACAAGTTTGGCTGCGAGTTCGTTGCCGGCGAGAAGTGCTGGGGCGTCAAGGATGTTGACGTGTATATGCCCGCCGCCATGCAGAACGATGTCAAGATGGAGTCCGCTGAGAAGATCGCTGCTTCCGGCGTGAAGTACTACATCGAGGTCGCCAATATGCCCACCACCAACGATGCTCTGAACTTCCTGCGTGCGCAGAAGCACATGATCGTTGCTCCCTCCAAGGCTGTTAACGCCGGCGGCGTGGGCGTCTCCGCTCTGGAGATGGCGCAGAACTCCGAGCGTCTGGTCTGGACCGCTGAGGAAGTCGACCATCAGCTGCACAAGATGATGGAGAACATCCACAAGGTGTCCGCCGAGGCCGCCGAGGAGTACGGTCTGGGTTACGATCTGGTGGCTGGCGCCAACATTGCCGGCTTCAAGAAGGTCGCCGAGGCGATGATGGAGCAGGGCTGCTTCTAAGCCGAACGTTTCATCCGGTACGAAAAGTACATAAGAGTACCCAAGTACACCAAAAGGGACCGCTTTTGCGGTCCCTTTTTTATGATTTGCTGAAGTTTTTGCCGAAGCGGTTGACATTTTTTTCAAAAACGGCTTATACTATATCGGACTGTATCAGACGGATTTTCGGTTTTGGGCTGGGCCGCTTTTGAGAGCAGTACAGTATCGAGATTGGAAAAGAATGGAATTTACGGCAAAGCGGGGGATGGGCGATACCACAGTTTGACCTTGGAAAAATTTTACAGATGCTGCCGGATCTGGCAGTGCTGGCGGCGGTGTATCTGCTGGTACTGCTGCCCCGCTGGAGGGGACTGGGACATCGCGTACTGGCAGTCCGGACGGTGTTTTTCATCTATCTGGTCTGTGTGCTGGGGGTGACGCTGCTGCCGGTGCTGGCCAATTTGCCAAAATTGGCGGGGAATCACTATGCACTCATGGAGCTGGAGCCCTTCCGTGATCTGCGGAACGGCTACGGCAACGCAGCGCGACAGCTGTCGCTGAACGTTGTGATGACAGTGCCTTTCGGCTTTCTGTGGCCGCTGGTGCGGCGGAAGCGCGGCCTGTGTCGGGCGGTGCTGGCCGCGCTTCTGCTGAGCCTGTGCATCGAGCTGTTGCAGCCGCTTCTGACGACAAATCGCACATCCGACATCACGGATGTCATCGCCAACACTGCTGGCGGACTGGCGGGGTATCTGCTGTTCCTGCCCTTTGGTTCTCGCCTCCTGCATCTCTGCGGCGCGGAAGATCGTCCGCGAAATGTGGACGAAATGCCGGCGAATGCGGACGATGCGAAGAATGGAGAAGGCGAAAATCGGGATAAATTTTAGTGGCTAACAGAAAGAAAAAGCGAAAGCACCGCATGTGAAGCGCGGTACCTGCCCCACAAAAATAATGCGACAAACCACGCAAAAAGTATAATACGGGCGAAATATAGTGCTGTAATGGACGGCGCAAAACAGTGGGTTAAGCAGCATCAAAATAGCACGATAGACTGCATAAAATGGCAGATTGAGCCGCATAAGAGAATGTGTATAAAACCGCATAAATATAACCATGCCCTGCCGGCACCATCCGGCAGGGCATGGTTGTGTGCAACTAATTTCCGTTTTTCTTCCGGGAATTTCCGGTTTTATTTCCGGATGTGCTTCATGAGGAAGTTTCGACGGAAAAAGCTGAATATTTATGCGAAATAGAGGAATATTAAATAATTTCGATACGGGTAAGCGAAAAGCTGCGCAGCATTTCCCAACGGAAAACGAACGCCCAGCCGCCGGTGAATCAGTCGTGCGCACAGAGGCTGGAACAGTCGTGCGCACCTGGGGGAAACGCGGCGGATATGGAGGGCTGCGATGAGGCAGCGGCAGAGCGCAAGAGAGCAGAGAGGTCCTTTGCGACAGCCGCGGGTCACGAAGGTGCGGTGGTCTTGAGGCCGTGTGGGTTACGAGAGGGCTGAAAGGCCCTCTGAAAAAAAGCGGGTCGCGAGAGAGGAGAGACTCGCAATGTCCGTCAGAGCCATCTGGCCATCGCTGCCGTAGGAGAGGTGATCCACGTGAAGTTGACATAACTCGGAGGCGTGGCGATAACCGACTTATCGGCGGTCATCAGGGTGAAGGCGGCCATGTCGTCGCCAATCAGCAGGCAGGGGTTGAGACTGCGGTCCTGCGCGATGAGAAAATCACCGCCGTAAAAGCAACTGAGGCTGCACGGCGGGCCGTCCCTTTCCACGCGATGCAGGCTTGCAGCGCTTCCACACCGGTCTGCGCCGCGTACCGGATGCGGAACTCGCCGGTGAAGGCGCCGGGTCGGAACAGATCGTTGGCCTTTTCCCTCGTAGGCGTACCGTGGTGGTCTTTGTGAACGCGCCGCTTTGGCAGACGGCGGCGTCACTGCGGCGGTCAACGGCCCGGGGAAAGGGCAGCCGCCGACCGGAACGCGGCGGCTGCGGCGCAGACGGCGCAAAAAGCGGTCGGAATACGCTTTTGCCGGGAGATGGTTTTACGTGCAGGGCGGTGTCCCCCTGAAAAGAAATGGGGCTTGCCGGTGATGTGCGCGAAATGAGCGGCGTGCCGGTGGCGTGTGGTGGACCGCGTGTCTGCGATTCAGCCGGAACGGGTGTGTTGACGGGGCATTGGATATTCGCAGGGTACGCTGGTCGGCAGGGGGCCTTCCAACGCTTTCCCGTGGTTCGGCTTAGCGGGTGTCAGTCTGGTTCCGAAGAAGTGCCGCTGGGCGGCGAGGGGTATGGCGGCGTGCCGGTTGGCGCGCTTGGCCGGCGCTCGTTGTGTACGCCGCCTTGGTGTGCCGGCCTTCTGCGAAAGGGACATGGACTGTGCTTAGAACGTGTCAGGCCGCCAGGCGTAGGGGAGGAGGGCGGTGACGGCGGCAGACAGCTCCCGGAACTGACGGCAGGTCAGGGACTGCCCGCCGTCGGACAGGGCGCAGGCGGGGCGGTCGTGGACCTCCACCATCAGGCCGTCGGCTCCGGCCGCTGCGGCGGCCAGCGCCAGCGGCAGCACCAATTCGCTGCGGCCCGCCGCGTGGCTGGGGTCTACCAGCACCGGCAGGTGGGTGGCCCGCTTCAGCACGGGGATGGCGGACACGTCCAGAGCGGCACGGGCGGCGGACACACCGCTGCGTACACCGCGCTCACACAGGATGACCTGCTCGTTGCCGCCGGAGAGCAGGTACTCCGCTGCCAGCAGGAATTCCTCCACCGTGGCGGAGAGGCCACGCTTCAGCAGCACGGGGCGGCGCAGCTGGCCCAGCGCTTTCAGCAGCGTATAGTTCTGCATATTGCGGGCGCCGACCTGCAGCACGTCCACATCGGCCAGCAGATCCAGCTGGGAGATATCGGTGATCTCCGTTACCACCGGCAGGCCCGCATCCCGGCCCGCCTGCACCAGCAGGTCCAGACCGGCCTTTTCCAGACCCTGAAAGGTATAGGGCGAGGTGCGGGGCTTGAAGGCGCCGCCCCGCAGCAGTTGGGCGCCGGACTCCTTTACCGACTGGGCCACCGCGGCCATCTGGGGCGCGGACTCCACGGCGCAGGGCCCTGCGATCATGCAGAATTTTTCACCGATTTTTGCATCGCCCACGGCAACCACGGTATTGGCGGGGTGGGCGGCCCGCCAGACGATAGGCGGGGGTGAGACGGCGCACCTCCTGCACGTAGGGGAGCCCCTGGAGCATATTGGGGTCGAGACGCCACGTGTCGCCCACCAGCGGCAGAAGGATGCCGTTGGGACCGGCGACGCAGCCGCCCTTGACGTTCTGGGCGGCCAGCTGGGCCAGAAGCTGGCGGATGGCCGCCTCCGGCGTTCCTGTTTTGATAACGATGACCATGTGTGCCTCCTGAAAAAATATCTCGGGCTATTATACCGTTTTCTGCCGCTTTTTGCAATCCGGCAGTTCCGCTTATTGACAGAAAATCCGGAAAGCGATTATACTATTATGTAGTATCATCGCATCAAGGAGTCTGGCGGGCCCGCAGCGGGCCGCCGCAGCTGTGGAGGGAAAGATGGAAAGACAATTTACGCTGAGCTGCTGCTCTACCGTGGATCTGCCGTACAGCTATATGGAGAGCAGAGACATCCCCGTGCTGTTCTACACCTACGTGGTGGACGGCGTGGAATATGACGACGACATGGGCCGCGATCCCGAGGCACTGCCCCGCTTCTACCGGTTCATTCGGGAGGGGAAGCTGCCCCAGACCAGCCAGATCAACGTGGCCGCCTACATGGAATTCTTCGAGAGACTGCTGCAGAAGGGCGACCTGCTGCACATCGCGTTTACGTCCGGCCAGTCCGGCTCGGTACATAACGCCTTTCTGGCGGCGGAGGAGCTGCGGGCCAAATATCCGGAGCGGAAGCTGGTGGTCATCGACTCGCTGTGCTCCTCCTCGGGCTACGGCCTGCTGGTGGACAGCGCCGCCGACCTGCGGGATCAGGGCAAGTCCCTGGAGGAGGTGGAGCAGTGGGTGCTGGCGCACCGGAATCGGGTGCATCACCAGTTCTTCAGCAGCGATATGACCCAGTTCCGGCGGACGGGCCGCGTGTCCGGCGCGGCGGCCACCGTAGCCACGGTGCTGAACATCTGCCCCATCATGCGGCTGGACGACACCGGCTCCATCAAGGCGTACAGCAAGGTGCGGGGCAAGAAGAAGGCTGTGGAGGTGACGGTGGAGACCATGGCACAGTGCGCCGAGGGCGGCGCGGACTACGACGGCAAGTGCTTCGTGTGCCACTCCCAGTGTCCGCAGGACGCGCAGATGCTTATCGACGCCATCGAGCAGCGGTTCCCCAAGCTGAAGGGACGCATCCGGCTGTGCGACATCGGCACCATCATCGGCTCCCACGCGGGGCCGGGTACTGTGGCGGTGTTCTTCTACGGAAACGAGCGGCCCAAGATGGCGTGACAAAGCGAAAAAGAGACGCGGCGGGAGCCGTGTCTCTTTTTTTTGCGGCGGGGGAGAGGGCCGGGCTGCGCGGCACGGGTATGGAAACGGAGCGGGAGGCAGATAATACACGGGAAAAGAAAGCGTTATCGGATAAGTAGAATAACGATATGCCCACAGTAAGGGTTGCAGAAAAGCTGAAAATATTGTATAATAACTAAAAAATTTTTAGCTACTTTCACATCGGCGGGGCTGCCCGCCGCAGGAGGGAGAACGATATGGCCACTTTCACCGTGAATGGACAGACCGTCGTCGTCGAGAAAAATCAGAAGCTCATCCGCTATCTGCGGGACACGCTGCACCTCACCTCCGTGAAGGACGGGTGCAGCGAGGGCGCCTGCGGCACGTGCCACGTGCTCATTGATGGCAAGCCCACCAAGGCGTGCATCCCCCAGACGGACAAGCTGGAGGGCAAGACCATCGTGACGGTGGAGGGACTCAGCGACTGGGAAAAGAAAGTCTACACCTTCGCCTTCGGGGAAGCAGGCGCCGTGCAGTGCGGCTTCTGCATCCCGGGCATGGTCATCTCCGCCAAGGGGCTGCTGGACGTGAATCCGGAGCCGACCCGCGAGGAGGCGGCCTTCGCCATCCGCAATAACATCTGCCGCTGCACCGGCTATGTGAAGATCATCGACGGCATCCTGCTGGCGGCGAAAATCTTCCGTGAGGGGAAGATCCCCGCGGCCGGCGCCGACGACTGGCAGGTGGGCAGCCGCGTCCACCGGCTGGACGTGGAGGAGAAGGTGCTGGGCTGCGGGCAGTACCCCGACGACGTGTACGTGGACGGTATGTGCTACGGCGGCGCGGTGCGCAGCCAGTACGCACGGGCGCGGGTGCTGCGCATCGATACGTCCAAGGCGGAGGCCATGGAGGGCGTGGTGTGCGTGCTGACCCAGAAGGACATCCCGGGGAAGGTCAACGTGGGCCATCTGAAGAAGGACCAGCCTACGCTCATCGGCATCGGAGAGCTGACCCACTATCTGGGCGACGCGGTGGCGCTGGTGTGCGCCCGGGATCAGGAGACACTGGAGGCCGCCAAGAAGCTGGTGGAGGTGGAGTATGAGGTACTGCCGGCGGTGCATAATCCCGCTGAGGCGGCGGCACCCGACGCGCCGCTGGTATTTGAAGAAGAAGAGAGCAACGTGCAGGCCTACAAGCACGTGTCCCGCGGGGACGCGGCGGGGGCCATCGCCAAGTCGAAATACGTACTGACGGAGAAGTTCCATACGCCCTGGACGGAGCATGCATTCCTGGAGCCGGAGTGCTGCGTGGCGCTGCCGCTGGACAACGGCGGCGTGAGGCTGCTGACCACGGATCAGAGCGCCCACACCACCATGCACGAATGCGCGGCCATGCTGGGCGTGGACTATGAGCACTGTCAGGTGCAGAATATGCTGGTGGGCGGCGGCTTCGGCGGCAAGGAGGACATGTCCGTGCAGCACCACGCGGCCCTGATGGCCTACGTGGCGCGGGTGCCGGTGAAGGTGAAGCTCAGCCGGCAGGAATCCATTCTGGTCCACCCCAAACGCCACAGCATGGACATGGAGTTCACCATGGGCTGCGACGAAAACGGTATCATCCAGGGCGTGAAGGCCAGCGTGGTGTCCGATACCGGCGCGTTCGCGTCGCTGGGCGGGCCGGTGCTGGAGCGGGCCTGTACCCACGCGGCGGGACCCTACGCCTATGAGAATTTCGAGATCGAGGGACATGCCTACTACACCAACAACCCGCCTGCCGGTGCGTTCCGGGGCTTCGGCGTGACCCAGACCTGCTTCTGCACGGAGACGCTGCTGAACCAGATGGCGGATCTGGTGGGAATCAGTCCCTGGGAGATCCGCTATCGCAACGCCATCCGGCCGGGAGGCGTGCTGCCCAACGGCCAGATCGTGGACGAATCCACCGGCCTCGTGGAGACGCTGGAGGCCATCAAGCCCGCCTACGACGCGGCGGTGGCGGCAGGCGACCCGGTGGGCATCGCCTGCGCCATGAAGAATGCCGGTGTGGGCGTGGGTATCCCTGACTGGGGACGCTGCAAGCTCATCGTGGAGGACGACGGGAAGATACACATCTACACCGGCGCCAGCTGCATCGGGCAGGGGCTGGGCACCGTGCTGGTACAGACGGTGGTGACGTGTACCGGGGTGAAGCGCGAGGACGTGGTGTACGAGCGCAGCAATACGTGGATCGCGCCGGACTCCGGCGACACCTCCGGCAGCCGCCAGACGCTGGTGACGGGCGAGGCTACCCGCCGCGCCTGTGAAAAGCTGAAGGCGGAGCTGGACAGTGGAAAGACTTTACAGCAGTTGGCGGGACAGGAGTTTTACGGAGAGTATCTGGCCAAGACCGATCCGCTGGGCGCGGATGTGCCCAACCCCGTGAGCCACGTGGCCTACGGCTACGCCACCCAGATGTGCATCCTGGACCGCGAGACGGGGAAGATCAGGAGGATGGTGGCCGCCCACGACGTGGGCAAGGCCGTGAACCCCCTCAGCGTGGAGGGACAGATCGAGGGCGGCGTGGTGATGTCCATGGGCTATGCTCTGACGGAGCAGTATCCCATCGACGAGAATTGCAGACCCACCGCCAAGTACGGTACGTTGGGGCTGTTCCGCGCCAACCAGCTGCCGGAGCAGGAGATCGAGGCCATCGTGGTGGAGAAGCCGGGCCTGAATGTGGCCGGAGGCGCCATCGGCATCGGCGAGATCACGTCTATCCCCACGGCGCCGGCCATCGCCGATGCCTACTACCGGTGGGACGGGGAACGGCGGCTCGAGCTGCCGCTGGCGCACACGCCCTACGCCAGAAAGAAGTAAAAAACAGGCCGCAGCGGTGCTGCGGCCTGTGGAAAGATGACCTGCGGGGAGTGACCTGCGGGGAGACGACCTGCGGGAAATGGATAGAGACGCTGGGCGCGCCAGCGGTGCGCACGGCGCTGCCGGCGCCGGGAAATGCGCGGGCGTGCCGGTGCGGCCCGAGGGGCGCGGTTCAACCGGGGCGCGTGACGGGCGGGTCTACCGCTCCCGCGCGATCAAAGCGTCCAGAGCGGCGCGGGTGTCCACGTCCGCCAGCTGGCGGGCGGGCACGTCGTACAGCAGCAGGGCGTCCTCGTGACGGCGGATGACCGTGCTGCCGCCGTGGTCCTCCCGCAGCGCCCGCAGCTCCGGAAAGAAGCGGGCGGGGAACAGGCAGGGGTTGCCGCGGACACCGTTGTGGCCCAGAGCCACGATGTGGGACGGGTGCCGGCGGTAGAAATCCACCAGCTCTGCCACGCTGGCCTGCCGCAGCAGGGGCTGGTCCGACACCAGAAACAGTGCGGCATCGCAGTCCTGAAGGGCGTCCAGGCCCAGAGAGATGGTATGACTGATGCCCCAGTCGGGGTGTTGATTTTCAACGGGCGTAAAGGAAAAGCGCCTTGCAGCCTCCGCAGCCTCCGGATGCTGGGTGACTACCACTACCTGCGCAAAGCAGGCGGGAGGGACTGCCTCCAGTGCGCGGCACAGGAGGGTCTTGCCGTCTATCTGAGCGGCCAGCTTATTGGCCCCGAAGCGGGACGCGCTGCCGGCGGCCATGACGACGCAGCCGATGCGCGGTTTTTCCATGGGATGCACCTCCGTGGTGTGGTTTTGACGGTAGTATACCCGCAAAACGGAAACGCTGTCAAGAAATACGGCGTTATATCGCAAGTAGGATAACGAAAATGCCTTTTCAAATCCACGGGTTTGTGATAGGATAATAGAGATATCAGTATGGCTGATGGCAGCCATTTGCATAGCTGTTACCGAGTCAAATCTCGTTTACAAGGAGGAGTACCGGAATGGGTGAGGTAGGAAAGAGCCAGGTCCGCGTGGACGCTTTCGACAAGGCCACGGGACGGACCAAGTATTATGAGGATCTGATGCCCCGAAACGCGCTGTACGTGCGGATCAAGCACGCGGAGATCGCCCACGGCTTCGTGAAGTCCGTGGATACCAGTGCCGCCGAGGCCATCGACGGCGTGGTGAAGGTCATCACCTGCTTCGACGTGCCGGACATCACCTTCCCCACGGCGGGCCATCCATGGTCCATGGACCCGGGCCATCAGGACGTGGCCGACCGCCATCTGCTGAACCGCCACGTGCGGTACTGGGGCGACGATGTGGCAGTGGTCATCGCGGAGGACGAGGTGTCCGCCATGCAGGGCGTGCGGGCGCTGAAGGTGGAGTACGACGTGCTGCCCTTCGTGCTGGACGCCCAGAAGGCCATGGAGGAGGGGGCGCCCCAGCTTCACGAGAGCTTTCCCCGCAACATCCTGAAGCACACGGACATGAAGAAGGGCGATTATCAGGCCGCCATACAGGAGCCGGGACTGATCAAGGTGGAGGGCTGGTACGATACCCCCACCGTGCAGCACAGCCATATCGAGAACCACGGATGCTTCTCCTACGAGGAGAACGGCCGCATCGTGGTGGTGTCCTCCACCCAGATCCCCCACATCATTCGCCGCATCGTGGGGCAGGCGCTGGGCCGCCCCTGGGCGGACATCCACATCATCAAGCCCTATATCGGCGGCGGCTTCGGCAACAAGCAGGACGCCCTGTACGAGCCGCTGTGCGCCTACTGCACCACCCAGGTGGGCGGGCGGCCGGTGCGCATCGACTGCTCCCGCGAGGAGACGTTCGTGTCCAACCGCGTGCGCCACGCCATCCGGTTCCACATCGTGTCGTGGCTCCGGAAGGACGGCACGTTTGCCGCCCGCAAGGTGGAGTGCTTCTCCAATCAGGGCGCTTATGCCTCCCACGGCCACTCCATCGTGGCCAAGGCCATGGGCTCCTTCCCCCAGCACTACCCCTGCGACAACATGGAGTGCGATGCCTGGACCGTGTTCACCAACCGGCCGGCGGCCGGTGCTATGCGGGGCTACGGCATGCCTCAGGCCAGCTTTGCCGATGAGTCCAATGTGGACGACTGCGCCAGAGCGGTGGGCATGGACCCGCTGGCCTTCCGGATGCAGAACATCATGCCCCAGGGCTTCGAGGACGGATTCAGCCACAACGTCAACTACAACGACTCCTTCCGTGAGTGCATGGAGGCGGGCCGGAAATACATAGACTACGACAGGAAGATGGCGGAGTACGCCAAGGAGACCGGCCCCATCCGCCATGCGGTGGGCATGGCCACGTTCTGGTACAACACCGCCGTGTACCCCATTTCGCTGGAGACCTCCAGCAACCGGATGCAGCTGAATCTGGACGGCACCGTCACCATGCAGTGCGGCGAGACGGAGATCGGACAGGGCGCCGACACGGCCTACGCCCAGATGACCGCCGATGTGGTGGGCCTGAAGAGCTATAAGGACGTGCATGTGGTATCCTGTCAGGACACCGACATCACGCCCACGGGTCTGGGCGCCTACGCCAGCCGCCAGACCTATACGGCGGGCTTCTCCATCCGCCAGACCGGCCTGCTGCTGAAGGAGAAGATCCTGCAATATGCCACCGATCTGACCCGTCAGGCGGTATACAACATGGATATCGTGGACGGCAACATCATCCGCAGCACCGACGGCAAGGCACTGATGAGCCTGAAGGAGCTGGCCATGACCGCCCAGTACAACGCCGCCAAGAGCGAGCACATTACCGCCGAGTCCACGTTTACCATCCGCAACAACGCCTACTCCTTCGGCTGCACCTTCGTGGACATCGAGGTGGATATCCCCATGTGCAAGGTGACACTGCGGGACATCGTCAATGTCCACGACTGCGGCAAGCTCATCAATCCGGCGCTGGCCGAGGCACAGGTACATGGCGGCATGTCCATGGCCATCGGCTACGGCATGGGCGAGCAGCTGCTGTTCGATGAGAAGAACGGCAAGCCCCTGAACAACAACCTGCTGGACTACAAGCTCAGCACCATTATGGATCACCCCCATCTGGAGGCGCAGTTCATCGAAAATGCCGAGCCTACCTCGGCCTTCGGCACCAAGGCGCTGGGCGAGCCGCCGGCCTGCTCCGGCGCACCGGCCATCCGCAACGCCATTCTCAACGCCACCGGCGTGGCCATCGACCAGAACCCCATGAATGCCCACATCCTCTTCAAGCGCTTCAGCGAAGAGGGGCTCATTCAGGACTGAGGAGGGACAAGCTATGTATGATATGTTGGCACTGTACGAGGCCAAGAACGTACAGGATGCGGTGCGCCTGCGGCTGGAGCACCCCGAGGCGCAGATCATTGCCGGCGGCACGGATGTGCTGGTGCAGATGCGGGAGGGCAAGCGGGCCGGTAAGGCGCTGATCTCCATCCAGAAGTGCGGCGAGATGCGGGGCATCTCCATCGATGACGAGGAGAACATCCGTATCGGCAGCCTTACCAGCTTTACCCACATCACCAACGATCCCATCATCCAGAAGTACATCAACGTACTGGGCGAGGCAGTGGACATGGTGGGCGGCCCCCAGATCCGCAACGCCGGCACCATTGGCGGCAACACCTGCAACGGCGTGACCTCCGCCGACTCCGCCTCCACGCTTCACGCGTGGGAGGCCATCGTGGAGATCACCGGCAAAAACGGCGTGCGCCGCGTACCCATCAAGGAGTTCTACATCAAGGCGGGTACCGTGGATCTGCGGGTGGAGGACGGCGAGATCCAGACCGCCATCCTCATCCCCAAGACGTCCTACGACCGGACGTGGGGACACTACATCAAATACGCCATGCGCAACGCCATGGATATCGCCACGCTGGGCACCTCCGTCAATGCGCGGCTCAGCCCCGACGGAAAGACGTTTGAGCGGGTGCGCATCGCCTTCGGCGTGGCGGGGCCCGTGCCCATGCGGGCGGTGAACGCGGAGGCGTTCATCAACGGCAAGGCCGTAACGCTGGAGAATATCGAGGTCTTCGGCCGCAAGGTGCTGGAGGACATCCATCCCCGCGACTCCTGGCGCGCCAGCAAGGCGTTCCGCAGCCACATCGCCGTGGAGAGCGCCAAGCGGTGCCTCATCGAATCTGTAAAGCTGGCGGGAGGTGTGCTGTAATGGCGAAAAAGCAGTATCAGCTGGTGACCTGCACCATCAACGGCAGGGAAGTGGAGCAGATGGTGGACGTGCGTGCATCGCTGACCGATATGCTCCGCAACGATTTCCACCTGACCAGCGTGAAGAAGGGCTGCGAGGTGGGCGAGTGCGGCGCGTGCAACGTGCTCATCGACGGCGAATGCTTCAACTCCTGTCTCTATCTGGCGGTGTGGGCCGAGGGCAAGCACATCACCACGCTGGAGGGCCTGATGGGCCCCAACGGCGAGCTGTCCGACATCCAGCAGGCTTTCATGGAGGAGACTGCCATCCAGTGCGGCTTCTGCATCCCGGGCTTTCTGATGACGGCGGTGGAGATCCTGGATCGCGGCGTGCTGTACAGCGATGACGAGCTGCGCAAGCTGCTGAGCGGCCATCTGTGCCGCTGCACCGGCTATGAGAACATTTTCAAGGCGGTGAAAAAGACCATGCTGCGCCGGTTGGGCAAGCTGGATGATCCGTTTCTGAATACGTAAGGAAAAAGCGCCCCGCGGCTATGCCGCGGGGCGCTTTTGTCCGGACGGAGCGGCGGAAATGCCGGAGGAGAGCGGCGATGAAGGGAGAATATACCAGAGTGGGGGTTGTCATTTCGGGAATCATGTGATATACTGACACCTGACAAGTACATAACAGGACAGCGTGCCGGTCTTTCACGGACTGGCGGCGGAATGGGGTGAGATGCCCCGCGAGAAGGTCACTGTGATGCCCGCGCCGATAAGGCGGCGGGATAAGTCAGATACGAGATACGCTGCTCCTGGGCTTTGCCATTTCCCGAAGCCGAAGCAAGAAGTGTTTTTTACGCGCACGACCTGCTTGGGCCGTGCGCTTCTTTTGTAACGCGCACGGCTGGCTTTGGCTGTGCGCGTTTTATTTTTGGGCGAAGCGGGATGGCGTGCGGAACGGTGCGGGGGCTGATGCGGCGGCGTTTTGTGCGAGTGTGCATGTGTGCGTTCAGGTCTGCGGACCTTTAATATATGAATACATCAGAGAAAGGAAGATCACATGATGAAGAAACGATTGCTCGCCCTGCTGATGGCAGCGGTGATGACGATCAGTTTGCTCCCCACCACCGCGTGGGCCCACGATGCGGCGCATGCCGAGGGCATCCGGGACACCGAGGGCGTCGAAGACGTCCAGGGCAGCGAAGGCGACCGGGACTTAGAGGAGGTTTCGGACTCCGAAAATGTTCCCGGTGAGGACGCGGTGGACGCTGCCGCACTGGCGGCTGTCGAGGACGATGGGCCTGCGGCACTGGCGGCGGCCACCACGCTGGACAGCTATTTCGAGGGCCTGCCGGTCATCGCGGAGACGGAGCCGGGCAGTCCCAGCAGCACCAAGAAGTGGAAGGTCACGACGCTGGGCGGCGACACGGTTCTCATGTCCGGCAACAAGGGCAAGAGCTCCAGCACCAGCACGCTGCAGCTGACCTTCACCGGCGACACCCATCTGACCTTTGAGTACAAGGTCTCCTCCGAGAAAAACTGCGACAAGTGTACCATCACGCTGGGCAGCGACAAGCTGGTCAACGGCGAGAGCGGCGACCAGAACTGGAAGCCTCTGGAGCTGGACGCCAAGAGCGGTCAGGTGCTGACGGTAGTCTACAAGAAGGACAGCGGCGTCGACAGGTTTGACGACTGCGTGTACCTGCGGAATTTCTCCGCCGGTGAGGCGCTGGTGGTGACGTTCCACGCCAACAACGGCACGGAGGATACCGCCCAGCAGAAGGTCTACGGCGGCAAGGCCGCGCTGAAGGCCAATACCTTTACCTGCGAGAATAAGATCTTTGCGGGCTGGGCCGCCGCGGCGGACGGCGAGGTGCTGTATCAGGACGGCGAGCGCATCACCACCGAGACGAGCCTGGACCTGTACGCCGTGTGGGCGGACGCCTATACCGTTACCTTTGACAACGACGGCGCTACGGCCACGGTGTTGACGCCCCGGAACGGCGCCATCGGCAGCCGCATCCCCGCCGATCCCAGCAGGAAGGGCTACACCTTCGACGGCTGGTTCAACGGCGAGACGAAGCTGACGGCGGAAACGGTCATCTCCGGCGATAGTACCTACACCGCCAAGTGGACGGCCATCACCTACACCATCGCATTCAGCGGCGGTTCGGGGAGCACCGGCTCCGTCGAGAGCATCCCCGCCGCCTACGACCGGGAGGTGACGCTGCCCCGGAACGCCTTTACCCGCCCGGGGTACAGCTTCAACGGCTGGAGCCAATCCTCCTCCGCGTCCAAGGGCAGCTACGCCGAGGGCGATGCGGTGAAGAACCTGACCAGCACCCAAGGCACCACCGTCACACTCTACGCCGCGTGGCAGCCCCTGCCGGTGACTGTGAGACTGCACCTGAACTATGCGGGTGCGGAGGACATCACCCGTACCGGCGCTGTGGGCAGCAACTACAACTATATCCTCACCGATGCCGGTACGACCAGATTCAATTCCATCACGGATCCCAAGCGTGACGGCTATATCTTTGACGGCTGGTACGACGCGGCGGAGGGCGGCAGCGCGATCAGTACGACCTATAAGTTCACGGCTGCCGATGCTGAGGACGGCTTCGACATGTACGCCCACTGGGTCAAGGGCATCATCGTCCACTTCGACGGCAACGGCTACAAGGGCACGCTGGCGGACAAGACCGTGACGCCGGACAAGGTATACAGCAGCCTGACCTATCTGCTCAGAGAGAACTCCTACCCCGCCAACAAGACGCTGGAGGGCTGGTACATCAAGAACGCGGACGGCTCCTTCGGCGAGGCTGTCGCCAAGGACACCGTGTTCTCCGGCGACGAGGTGACGCTCATCGCCAAGTGGCGCGACTATCAGTACATCATCAAGTACCACGTCAAGTCCGGCGATAAGAGCGGCGTTACCGGCACCATGGCCGATCAGCCCGCCCCCTTCGGACAGGACGTAAAGCTGGCGAAGTGCGCGTATGTCCGCGAGGGCTACGACTTTGCGGGCTGGGCCACCAGCAGCTACGGCTCCACCATTGCCCATCCGGACGAGGCGGTCATCAACCGCGCATGGGAGGAGGACGACTGGGGCGACGGCAGCGAGGACAACGAGCTCTACACGCTGTACGCCGTGTGGACCGAGCGCAAGTCCCCCGAGCAGACTGCGGCCGATGAGAAGCTGAACGCCGCAGACACCGCCGTCACCGGCAACTACAAGGCCGTTTACGGCACGGATACCAACGCCCTGACCATGATCGGTGCCAAACTGAAGGCCGCAGGCATCAAGGATGTTACTGTGACCATGAAGGCGGCGGCCTCCGGCAGCTACGCGGGCATTGATGCCGACGGCACCATCCGGTACAAGTGGAACACCAATGGCAGTACCCCCGCCGCCAACGCCTTCCTGCGGCCCACCGTGGTCCTGAGCTATCGGGGCGCCGACGGCAAGACGTATACCAAGGAGACCGACGGCTGCTACTTCATCATCGGCCTGGACGAGGCCAAGGCCCGTGCCGCCCTGCAGACGGTGGCGGAGCGCATCACCCTGCCCACCGAGATCAGCAGCGCCGATGCGCTCACCAGCCTGCCCCGCTATCCCCTGAAGGCGGGCGTGGACGCGGGCAGCGTGGACTACAGCAAGAGCGACGAGCTGGAGCTGTGGACCACGGCGGCGTGGACCTCCAGCAACACCGGCGTGATCGCCATTACCAATGTTGACTATCCCTATTTTGCGCCCTACAAGGCCACGGTGACGCTGCCCCAGAAGGACACCGCCGTGACATTGACGCTGACCCTGACCTACAACGGCCGCGAGGACCTGAAGGTCAGCAAGGTCTACACCGTCAACGTCAAGGGCAGCGCTGCTGTCCGTGAGCTGGACTATCAGGAGCTGCTGGAGACCGCGCTTACCGAGTACGGGCTCAAAGATCCGCGGGACAGCTCTGCCATCGACAATGCCAATGTGGTCAGCGACATCCAGTTCCCCACCACGCGGCAGCTCAATACCATCGCCTACCGCGATTACGGGAAGGAGTTCGACGGCAAGTACACGCCGGTCCTGCTGACCACCAGCAATGACAGCGTGGTAGTCTCCGCCGATCCCGCCACCGCCAATGTGGCGCGGATGGTGACCTACCGCCCGCTGCCCGGACAGGCGGCCAGGACCGTGACGGTGACGATGAAGATCCTGTCCCGTCCCAGCGGCGAGGGCAAGGACTATGCGTCCATGACGGTGCTGGCCAGCAGGAACATCACCCTGACCGTCCAGCCCCTGACTCAGGCGGAGCTGGACGCGGCGGCGGCCTTCATGCAGAAGGTGTGTACCGAGGAGGTCTACTGGGAGGGTATCCGCAAGGCCAACACGGATCGGAACGGCGTCACCGGCGACATGCGCTCCTTCATCGAGATCGTGCCGAACGGCGACGGCTATAAGTTCGTCCGCGATATGGCGGACTACAACGCCGTGGGCGTCAAGGCCGACGACATCGATGGCTGGTACGATGCTCAGCAGTACCGGTGCTTCCGGTCCAGCAACAGCGCCATTGTGGCACACGAGACCCTGCTGCTGACCCAGCCCCAGTACAACACAAAAATTACCATCGACAGCGTGCTGAGCTATACGGAGTACGCCAAGTACTGGGAGAAGTTCCGGAGCGATCCCGCCTACGCACAGTTCGCCAGGTTCTATAAGCAGCCCATCTCCGTCAGCGTGAAGGTCATCGGCACGGAGGGGATCGACGATCCCAACATCCAGCCCATCACCGTCACCGTCAACGTGGAGGGCGGCGGCTTCAGCAGGACGTTTGCCGATCTGACCGGCGGCACCTACACGTGCAGCAGCAGCGACGGCCGCACCGCGGCGGACGCTCTGTTGAGCGTGCTGGCCCAGAATCGGTACACCTACACCGGTACGCCGGGGTACATCACTGGCGTCACTGATGCCAATGGCGTCGCCCTGACCGCCGGCGACAAGACCTTCGGCCCCTGGTCCGGCTGGATGTTCACCGTCAACGGCGAGATGCCCATCCTGCGCACCGATGCCAGCGGAAATATCACCTACGCCGCGCTGAACCAGTATCAGGTGAAGAAGGATGATGTCATCCGCTTCTACTATGTGGCGTGCCCCACGGAGACGGGCTATCACACCGGCGGCACGGCCACCTGCACCAGCGGCGCTGTCTGCACCGTGTGCGGCGCGGCCTACGGCGAGAAGAATCCCGACAACCATACCGGCGAGCAGACGTGGACGCGGACCGCCGACAAGCACAGAATGCGCTACGACTGCTGCAGCGCGGAGGTCATCCCCTCCCAGCCCCATAGCTGGGAGAACGGCGCGTGCAGCGTGTGCGGCTACGCCTGCCGCCACAGCGGCGGCGAGGCCACCTGCACCACGCCCCTGACCTGCGCCAGGTGCGGCGAGGTCTACGGGGCGAAGGACCCTGCCAACCACAGCGGTGAGCTGGTGTGGGTCACCACCGCCGACAAGCACGTGCGGCAGTACGACTGCTGCGGTCTGGCGGTGACGGCGGAGACGGCTCATAGCTGGGAGAACGGCGCGTGCGGCGTGTGCGGCTATGCCTGCCGGCATGTGGGCGGCGAGACCGTGAAGGAGAACGTCAAGCCTGCGACCTGCACGGCGGACGGTTCCCACGACGATGTGGTGTACTGCACCGTCTGCAAGGCCGAGATGAGCCGCAGCACCGTTACGGATAAGGCCACGGGGCATCAGTGGGACAAGGGCGTTGTGACTACCGTGCCTACCAGCGAGAAGGAGGGTGTCCGGACCTACACCTGCACGGTGTGCCGGGCGGTGCGGACCGAGGCCATCGACAAGCTGCCCGGCAGCGGGGATGGTAAGACCGATCAGGCCGCGGCAGATGCGGTGATCGAGAAGATCAACGGCATCGGCACCGTCACGAAGAACAGCAAGAGCGCCATCGAGGCGGCTCGCAGGGCCTACGACGCGCTGAGCGAGGATCAGAAGGCACTGATCCCTGCCGGTGTGGTGAAGACCCTGACGGACGCGGAGGCGGCCTATGCGAAGATGACGCGGCACAACCACAGCGGTAATGCCTCCGGCGGTACCAAGGACGACACCGGAAAGGTGGAGTCCAGCCGTACCGGAGACGTGGGCGTTGCCATGTACGCAGCCATGAGCCTGCTGTCCGCCATGGGCGGCGCATGGGTCGTGGGCCGGAAGCGCAAGGAACGCTGAGGCGAAAGCGCATAGCGAAAAAAGGAACGGAGACGCTGCGCGTCTCCGCTCCTTTTTGGGGCTGGGGGAGGGATACCAACAGTTGACAAGGGGGACGGGCAGTTTTGTCTATCAAAACCGAAGTGCCCGGGTCAAGGGATACAAAAAAGAGACACAGCAAAGCCGTGTCTCTTCTGGCAGCGGGAGAAGGATTCGAACCCTCACATACGGAGTCAGAGTCCGCTGTGCTACCTTTACACAATCCCGCTATGTTCTGACGAACAAAAACTATTATACAGATTTCGCTGCATTTGTCAAGAGCTTTTTTCACATTCCGAGGAAAAAAGCCGCGCAGGGCTCCGATAGGGGGGGAGAGGGCGGAGCCCTGCGCGGAAAGGGAGGTGTTTTACTTGCCCTGTGCCTGCACCAGATCGGCGCCGGTCAGGTACTTGCCCAGCGGCTTGTAGGCGATGGCGAACACCACCAGCGTGATGGCGATGTTGGGCAGCATATAGGCCAGATTGTACAGCAGGGAGTAGAACCAGGGGCTGTGCATGGTCATGCCGAAGAAGGTGTCGGGCATGTAGGCGGCCCAGATGGTGGCGCCCACGATGTAGTGGACCAGGAAGCGGGCGCCGCCGGCCACCAGAGTGCCCAGGAACACGCCGCTGCGGCGGCGGGCGAACAGACCAGCCAGACCCAGAACGGTAAAGGCCAGCAGATAGTCGCCGATGATGGACTCCCAGCCGATGGCGAAGCCGCCGTCAAACATGAACTGCAGCACGCCGAACAGGAAGCCGTTCAGCAGGCCGGCGCCCAGACCCCAGCGCACCGCGTACAGTACCAGCGGCACCATGGACAGAACGATACTGCCGCCCCAGGGCATCTCCCACAGCTTGATGTAGCTGAGGATCTGGGCTACGGCCAGAAGCACGGCACCCTCGCAGAGGGCGCGGACCTTCATGTGATTCATAATTTGTACCTCCAAAAAAAATTCCCGCATGGCGAGCCGTGCAGGCGTCACAATGCGGAAATTTCGAAAGCCGATATGTTCGCATTCCTACGCCGGCATTACCCGGATCAGGTTCGAGGGATCAGACGGCGATACGTCTTATCTCAGCCGGCTTGCGCCAGCACCCCTTGGATTGTGTGGATATCTTAGCACGGAAACAGGAGCTTGTCAAGAGGGGAAGCGGCCATTGTCCGGCAGAGAAAGACGCGCCGGCAGGCGCGTCTTTCCGGAAGCGATATTACTGCTCGTCGCCGAAATCGGCGCGGTACGCCGCCGCCAGCCGCTCGGGCCAGTCGCCGATGGGCTCCAGCACGCCGGTGAAGAAGCGAAGGGTGGCCGGTTCGTGGACGAAGCGCAGGCCGCCCACCAGATCGCGGTGGTCGTACAGCCACTTGACGCGGTCGATGACGTACTCCGTCTGGGACAGGGTGAACACGCGGCGGGGGAAGGCCAGGCGCAGCAGCTCCATGGAGGCGATGCGCTCCGTGCCGTCCGGCTCGCGTTCCTCCGACAGGGTACCGCGCTCCATGCCGCGGATGCCGCCGCAGACGTACAGAGCGCAGGACAGGGCACCGGCGGAGTACTGGGCCTGGGGGACATGAGGCAGGAACGACTTCACATCGATGTGGGCGCCCAGACCGCCGCCGGGGGTGATGACGGGCACGCCGTAGTCGGCCAGACGCCGCACACAGTAGTCGATGAACTGGGGACCCTGGGAGATGACATCCATGTCCATGCTCTCCTCAAAGCCCACGGTCATGGCCTCCATCTCCTTGACGGACATGCCGCCGTAGGTCAGGAAGCCCTCGAACATGGGGACCAGATCCTCCATGGAGTGGAAAAGCTCCGGGTCACGGACCAGGATAGCGCCGCCGCGGGCGAAGCCGAATTTGCGGGCGGAGAAGTAGATGATGTCGAACAGGTCGGCAATCATGCGGGTGATCTCACGGACGGACTTATCCGCCAGCGCCGTCTCGCGGGTCTTGATGAAGTACAGATTGTCCTGCAGCAGGGAGGCGTCAAGCACGGTGAGGATGCCGTGGCGGCGGCAGATGGCGGTGGCGGCCTTCATGTTTTCGTAGAAGATGGGCTGACCGCCGATCAGGTTGGTGCCGGCCTCCAGACGAACGAAGGGGACGTTGGCCGGTGTTTCCCACTGGATGCAGCGCTCCAGCGCATCCAGATCGATGTTGCCCTTGAAGGGCAGGGTGCTGGCGCTCTCCAGACCCTCGGCCTTGACCAGCTCCTCCACGCGGCCGCCCAGACGGGTGATATGGGCCTTGGCGGTGGTGAAGTGGTAGTTCATGATGACGCAGCTGCCGGGCTTGACAAAGCGGGTGGCCAGGATGTTTTCACAGGCGCGGCCCTGGTGGGCGGGCAGGCAGTGCTCGATGCCGAACAGCTCCGTCAGCTTGGCCTGCATGCGGTAGAAGGTCTCAGAGCCGGCGTAGGCATCGTCGGCCTGGAGCATGGCGGCCTGCTGGCGGTCGGACATGGCGTTGACGCCGGAATCCGTCAGCATATCCAGAAAGATGTCGCCATTGTGGAGCTGAAAGGTGTTGAAGCCTGCGGCCTGGATCTTCTCCAGACGCTGGGCGGTAGGCAGCAGGTGCAGCTGCTGGACGATCTTGACCTTGTGCATTTCCATGGGGATAGGTTCGTGCTTGTAAAATGTAATAGCGGGCATAAAGCTCCCTGCTGGTAAGACAGTAAAATCAAATTTCTTGGAACAGGCATGATCTCGGTCATGCCTGTTCCGCTTTTAGCAGCTCATCCACGGGAATGTAGCCCACAAGGTCGTACTCGATATGTACCTTCTGCCTGCGCTTGCCGCTGGACTTGTCAGGTGCATCTACATAGACCGCCTTGACAAGCTCTCTGAGGGCATAGGGGGTCAGCTCCGTTAAGGTGCTGTTCCTCTTTACCCGCTGAACAAACTGCTCTATATTCTCTGCCTGTTGTTCCTGTTCATGTATTTGCTGTTGCAGACCCTTGACCTCGGCTTTGAGGGTTTTCTGTTCCTCGGTATAGTTCTTGCTCATCATCGCAAAGCGTTCATCGTCTAGCCGACCTGCGACATTGTCCTCGTAAATGCGGATGAAAAGGCGGTCAAGCTCGCCGATTCGCTTCTCAGCCTGTGCCAGCCGCTTTTGATACAGCCGCAGCGATTCCTCGCTCTGCATACGGAGCTTTTGCTCCATCTCGGAACGGAAATAGGCCTCGTAGCGAGTGACTACCGATATGACCTCCTGAATATGCTTCCAGACGATCTGTTCCAGCACAACGGCACGGATATAATGTCCGCTGCACTTGTCCTTATTGACACGATGGGTGGAGCAGATGAAGAAGTCCTGCCGCTTTTCAAAATAGCTGGTGGTGGAGTAGTAGAGCTTCTGCTTGCAGTCGTTGCAGAACACCAGACCGGAAAACATATTGCTCTTTCCCGTTGCCGTTCTGCGGTGCCGCTGCTGCCTGATCTCCTGCACCTTATCAAAGACTTCCAGAGAGATGATTGCCGGGTGGGTGTTATAGAAAATCTTGCGATTCTCCATCGGGTTTTCCCGCTGCTTCTTGTCATAAATGGAGTTGGTGTAGGTCTTGAAATTGACCGTGCAGCCTGTGTATTCCATGTATTCAAGAATGTAGGCAACGGTGCTTTCGTGCCAGCGATACTCGTTCTCTGGCGTCTGATGCGGTGTTTTTCTGCCCTCCCGCTGCTTGTATGCGGTGGGGTTCAGCACCTTTTCCTTTTCCAGCAGGGCGGCGATCTGGCTTGGTCCTTTCCCCTCCATGCAGAGTGCAAAGATCCGCTTCACAATCTGCGCTGCTTCCTCGTCAATCACCCATTTCTTAGGATCGTCAGAGTCACGTTTGTAGCCGTAGGGAACGTTGGTGGTCAAGCGCTCTCCACGCTCTCCCTTTGCCTTGTTGACGGCACGGATTTTGCGGCTGGTGTCTTTGGCAAAAAACTCGTTAAACC
>OCPV01000668.1_pt1 | contig 23559 bp, 19 predicted proteins | sample 1538511 | NCBI WGS metagenome assembly OCPV01 (sample SAMN04571704, study PRJEB22368) | human gut metagenome | biome: human gut; material: stool | host: Homo sapiens | place: Luxembourg | collected 2012-08-30 | reverse complement strand
ATATCCCGTGAAATGCCCGTATTTCCGGGCTTTTTGGAGATAATCAGAGTTGTTAATTGAAAAGTTAACACATTACCCTATTAATCTTAATCGTTGTATAGGTTATAATCAATTGTTTCTTTTTTCTTTGGCTAGGAAAGTAGATTGTACTTACGATTTCGGTCGATTCCCATTTGTTTGTTGTTAGAATAATTTTATAGGAGGTGATGCTTATTGAGAAGATGTAAAAGATGTTCCTAGAAAAATATTAATGCCTATTATGTATGTAGTTCAATGCTTTTTGTAAATGTTCCGCTGTGGATTAAAGCATAGTAGAGCGTTTATGTATATACAGTAATACATAATGATAAATTATGAATAATATATTGAAAACGATATATTATTTTGGCGAATTATGTAGATATGTGCTATAATAGTTAATATAAACATGGATTTGCTGGGAGGAGATAACATATGAATGATATTGTAATTTTACATTTATCAGATTTACATATAGATAGTTCGTCACCTAATTATTCTAGATTATTAAAGGGGTTAATAAAAGATATAAAAAGGGAAATTACTTTGGTCCCAGACAAGAGTGTTGTAATTACAGTAACGGGTGATATTATTCATAAAGGCGATAAAAAAGCGGTTCCAGTAGCTATAAGATTTTTTGAAGATTTATACCAAGTTGTAAAAGAGAAGGTTGTGATTATATATATTGTGCCAGGGAACCATGATAAATTTAGAACAGAGGAAAATAAGTTTTTGATACCAGCATATCGGACAATTGGATTGAGTGGAGAAAGTAAATTTAATAAAGAATTTTTTAAAGCTTTTTGGAAATATCAAGAAGAAACATATGGTGATGATAAAGGCTCGGGGTATTTAGAGTTAACCAAAAGGATATATGAAATATTTGGAATTACCAATATAGAAAATAGAAAATATATAAATAATACATTTGGTGTTGATGTGGTTGAAGTTTTGGGAAAGAAATACTGTTTTGTAATGCTCAATACTGGATGGAGTTGTATTGATGAAGATGATACAAGACAGTTAATATTAGGAGAATTCCAAATTGATGAGATTAAGAGGCAGTATCACAATTTGGTGGACAATCTATTGGATGAGGGTATAGAATTGACATTAGTATTGGGACATCATCCTATAGGTGCATTGTTGGGTAAAGAAGAAGATCGGATATTTTCGGAAATGATATCTTTTGAGGAATTGAATGCTAATGCTTATTTATGTGGACATACGCATGATAGAACAGTAATAAATTGGGTAAACAATAGGCATTCAATAAATACATTTATGACGGGAATTGGTTGGCCTGAAAATAATAGCGGCTATCATATTGGAGCTCATACCTATTCGATGTATGTCTTTAATATTGATGCGAATTCAATAGATATATACGTAAGAAGTACAGATGATGGCGGAGATTTTAGTCCAGATTTTAGAATATATACAAATACGGAACATAAAAGTAATAAAAAGATTATATTTCCTATAAAAGCTGAGAAAGCGCAAACGTATATTTCATTAGGTGCAGGCCCCGAAAGATCGTCGAAGGCATATTATATATCAGATGAATTTATGAAGTATATTGGGGAATATGTTTTAAGGATAGGACAATTTAGGCAGAGTGCAGGAATGATGATAGAGGGGGACAAGAATGAGTTATATGACAATATTCAATGTTCAGATGAATATGAAGAAATAGTATATGGAATAGAGACGGATGGGAATGAAACAAGTAGTGACGAAATATTATATAATTACTTATTTGCTGATATTTGGACCGAGAAAGAAAATGAATTTGTAGATATGATAATCAATAAAATATTTTCCGATTGTATTGATATCCGCTTTAATATGTTTTTGGGTTTCTTGCAAAGACTGTGCCAAAAATTACAAAAAATTTTATTATATGATAAGCTCCAGAATGGAGATATAGTTAGGATTCATTTTAGATACCTGGCAGATAGAAATTCATTTTTATATTTAAAGTTATGCGTTTCATTTCCAGAGCAGATAGATCCAACAGATTATGATTTGTCACAGATTAAATACGGAGATTTAATTGATGCTGCATATAAAACCGGAAAGGGATTAATATATTCAGTAAACAAAGATTTTTGTAGTAGCAAATTGAAGGATAAGTGGACAAACTTTTTGACTGTAGTTCCATTGTTTGATGGTAATAATTATAAAAGGAATTATTCTGAGTCTTCACACAGAGATTATCCATATATTACTTTTGGAGTAACAGTTAATTCAGATAAATTTAATCCCGTGTTATATTGTATGGATTATTTCTCTATAAATGTGATGTTAGAAGAAATAATCAATACATATATACATATATTTAAAATAGATATTAATAAATTTTGCTCTTGGGTACAAAGAGAACTGGAAAAGGGGGATATCAATGAATAGATTTGTATGCTCAGATGCATTATTATTGGAGGATTTTGATATTAAGAATATGAGTTCATGGTTTCCTAAAAGAAAAGTGGGAGTAAATGTAACTCAAATATATATACAGATAGCAAAATATAGTGGAAATCCCAAGAGAAAACCAGAGTTGTCGATTTTATCCAGAGCTATTTCCGATTTTGAACTTCAAGAATATGAAATGGAACCAAAATATGTTTTAATGGATGTAGCTGATGCTGAAATATGTTTTAAGAAAAACTTAAGAAAATTACCTAAAAGAACCTTTATAAAAATAAGTGAATGAAAAATCCTAGCCCCCCAGCTATGCTGGGGAGAATAGTGTAAGTGGGAACGATGAGGATTACAATAAAAAAATCCTATGCTATATTGAGAATGGTGTCGCAAGCCAAACTCAAGCATAGGAGATGACCCAAATGAACAATAAAAGTTTATCGCATACACGATGGAAATGCCAGTACCATATAGTTTTATTCCAAAATATAGGAAAAAAGTATTGTATGGCAGAATTAGAACAGATGTAAGAGAAATAATCAATACTTTATGTCAATATAAAAACGTTGAAATAATAGCTGGAGCAGTTTGTGTAGATCATGTACATCTCAGTGTAGCAATTTCACCCAAAATAAGTATTTCAAATTTTATGGGGTACTTAAAGGGAAAGAGTACATTGATGATCTATGACAGACATCCCAAATTACAAAGTAAATGAGATAAAGCGTTTGGGGCAAAAGGATATTACGTGGAAACAATTGGTAGACAGATAACGAAACGAATGAGCCCTTACGGTCCTGTATCGTTTGTGTTGGATGCAGAGAATATTTTGCTTAATGACAATTATTGCAAAAGAATAACTAAGACCAATCCAATACATTGGAATGAAGATATGTCCTATAAAGATAGATATTTTACCACTTATAATGAGTTATTTGATTATAAAAGATTTTGCATCGGAAACGAAATAAACAATTACCCATTTAGATCCAGGCTTGACAAGCACATTACCCTATGGGATCAGGATCGAGTGGAACTTACGCCAGAGAGCTTAAAGTGGATTTTGGTTGAAAGAAATAATGATTATACGATTTCTGTACAGGTGAGAGATGCAATCAAGTCCAGTCTCGAAGCGGTGGGACTTGCTAATATTCCGGTAGTTATACGTCCGGATGTCCTTAGACATAATGATATAGGGTTGGCCACCTCTGAAGACGAATTGTGGAGTGTTTACTGAAGGCAGGCTATATTTGATGAGAAATGAAATATAAATAAGCATCGTCAGTTTTGGCGGTGCTTATTTTGAATTTTGTTGTGTGTGGAGTTATAGTGATTTTGTGGTTGCCAGTCCATAAGGACTGGCAATTAGTAGTTATGGGGGGATAAAAGTATGAGTTGTGTTTAGCTATACAATATGGATATGAAAAAGGCTATGTGATATAATATTGACTATCAAAGTATGTGTTAAGATAAATGATAAAGTGCAATTTGTAGACAAATATTCATTCATTGTAAAAAAGAAAAATGGAGGGGAATAAAGATGAAAAATGAAAACTGGAAAAATAAGAAAAGGAAGAAGTTGTAAAACAGATCACTAATTGCTTTAGATCGTTTTTTCGCTCCAGTGAAAGAAAAATTTTAAGAGAAATAAAAAATACATATGACGAAGAGACTAGCATAACTTTACTTTCAAGGTTACTTGTTAATCTGTTTGTTACTCGAATAATAAGATGTTCAATATATAATATGAACAAGTTTATTGTCGATAATAATTTAAATGAGAAGAAATTTTCTTATTTCTTATTGAATAATCCACAAACAGATGTGGAGCGGATTATCTCATATGATTATGTAGGGGATGAAACACTCTTTAAAAATGCAATGAAAGAGTTTGAAAACAGTATTTCAACTAGAGTATTGTCTTCTTATGATATTCAAAAATCTGATGCACGCGGACAGTATATTATTAGAAAGATATTCGCAGCATTATATAAAACTCCATCTCAATTGCCAGATCATTGTATTATAGAGCTTTATTTGAATACTAAAAAACTGGAATCTAACGATATTCAGGAGATAATTAGAAATAATGGAATTGGAGAATTAAGATCGAGATTTTATAATTTAGTTAAGGGCGACAAGTTAAATATAGAGGATAAATTTACATTAATGAGAACTATATGTAATCAGATTGCAGGTATGACAGACTCATATTCTGCAAAGATATATAATAGTTTATATAATTAAATAGTTAAGACAGTTGCGGGCTAATAGCTTACATGGATGAATTAGTAAAATAAATAGGAGGTGATGGCGTGGAGGAAAGAAATGATTTAAAATCTATAATAGCAGGATTAGTAATTATTATTGGAGGCGTAGTAGCAATTCTTATTGATTTATTTTGGTTAAAAACTGACCGTAGTATTTGGATTAGTATTGGGTGTTCGTTACTTGCATCTGGTATTGTTATTTTAGCTCAAGTATTATTAATAGAAGATAGGAAAGAAAATCCTTTGGAAAAATGGGGATTGGAGAAAATATATGAAACCAGAGCTGAAAAAAATCAAGAATCCGATCCGGAATTGGATAAAGCGAAAGTGCAAATTGATGCGGTAGCTTTTGTATTGAAAGCTTTTCGTTCAAGGAGTACAAAAAAGTAGAGAAGGTTTTAAAAAGAGGAGTAAATATCAGAATACTGACAATGAATCCAGATGAAAACAATTTATTTTTGAAGCAACGAGAGGTAGAAGAGCAGGAGACAAATGGCCAAATTTTAAATAGTATAATTCAATTGGTTAGATGGGCTAATCAATTGAATTCGCGTAATTATGCTGGCAAAGTACTTGTTAAAGGTTACAAATGTATGACTTTGGATTTTTATTGGCGCGTAGATGATGAGATTTACATTGGACCATACTGGTATCATTATGGAAGTCAACAAACAATCACGTATAAATTTAAAAAAGGCAAGAAAGGCTTTGATATTTACAGCGAGTATTTTGAGGATTTATGGGGAGATGTGGAAAATACAGTTAGGTTAACAAAGGAGAATGGGAATGGTTGAGGAAAGACATTTTGACATAGGAGATATAGTTAGACATTTTAAACGGGAATTTGTGACAGATAATTCTTCAATGTATATTTATAGAATAATTGCTTTTGCAATTCATAGTGAAAATAATGAGCGCTTAGTTATATATCAGGGACTTTATCCGCCATATAAGACCTGCGCGCGACCATATGAAATGTTTATTAGTAAGGTTGATTCAGAAAAATATCCAAATGTAAAACAAAAGTATAGGTTTGAGAAAGTAAAAACTGATATGTGGCCTGATTGTGCTTTATCCTTGGAGAAGACTTTATGATTGGCTTTGGGTAAGAGGCAATACCCATTAAGCTAAGTGTTCGATAAAGAGTTCTGTGTAAAAAATATTCGTGGGTAGAGTGAATAAGTATGGATGTTTGAGATGCCAGTGAACATTCCGTGAATATCCGTGCTAATAGGGCTTAGAAAATTTCATGAAAACTCTGTTTGATGTATAGAAACTGATATTATAAAAATATGATTATTTCTGGTGTGTATGCAACTGAAATAAGGTCGAGTTCAAATGTTTCGAGACTTCATTTGTTAGAGTGAGGTCTCTTTTTGTTAGGAGAAAGAAATAGAAGTAGGACATTTTTATTATCTACAATATATTTAAGAAAGAAGTGGATGAGATGATTTTCAGAAAAAAGAAGAAAACAACTGAAAGCCCATCCCCAATAGATACAATTGTAGTTATTGGAAACGGATTTGACAGGTGGCAAGGACTGAATACATCTTATGCGGATTTTCAGACATATTACCATGAACACTTGGATGAAATTTTGAAAAAGCTCCATATCAAAAAGCACAGGTATGTCTGTCCTGACGGTACGGCCGAAGAATGGTCAGATGTAGAGTTGGTTTATGGAGACCCATTTGAACCAGGTGAACTCGATAATGAATTTTGGAATGATTTTGAAAATTCATTGGCTGATATCGATGCAGAACGACTTAATCTTTTCTTTGGAAAAGAGAGAAGTGATCTAAAAGACATGCGAAGGTCACTTCGCAATGCAAAAAGAATTTTAACAGAGGCTTTTTGTGGATGGATCGCCACAATTTCTATCACAGAGGAAGATGCAGGGTATCAGTTTGGAGATAACTGTGTGTTCATCAATTTTAACTATACAGATACGCTACGAAAACGCTTTGGCGTCGATGAAATGAGAGAATTTCATATACATGGTGAGGCAACAGATAAAAAATCTATTGTTTTTGGACACAATCGACATCCACAGGAACCGGAAGCGTTGCTTGCAACAATGGGTGGACGCTTTGGGGGATTGTATTTGGTGGATGAAATCTTATGTGAAACAGATAAGCATTGTCAGGACAATGTCCAGATCCTGTGCATGTTTCTGGCAATGAATGGAGTAATGTGTGAGGAGATTAAAGACATCTATGTCTTGGGACAGTCGATGAGTCCTGTGGATATTGAGTATTTTGATTTCCTGATGAGATGCAGTAAAGTGCCGTCCTTGGACAATACGGAAGAAAAATCAGGTGAACTTGAGGCAGAAGATGAATTGGATGAGCTGGATGAACTGAATCAGCGAATGCAGTTCATAATTGATGAGATTGGATATCACAATACAGCGAATGAAAATGCCGCAAATGCCATGGAAAGATGGCAGCAAAGGGAACAAGCTGCGAGAAACGAGCAATATAGCAAAGAATTCCTGAAGATGTTTGGTAAGCCCGCAAAGACGGAACTGGATTCCGTAAAGGTTGCTCCTAGAACAGAAGATGCGAAGTGGCATATTTCTTATTTCGGTGATACGGATAAGGAATGGAAAGAAATTGTGATGAAAGAGCTGGGTTGTAGTAACTATCAATTATATCCAAGTATAGATGAATGTATTTCTAAGTGGAAAAAGTGATTGTATTTGGAAGACCATGTGTCTATATGGCTGCGTTGCATAAAGATAGAGGCAATAAGAGTTGCCGTGTGCAAGTGATTCCGAAGTGAATGAATTATTGGAGTTAAAGAAAAAAGACTTGATACATTTTAAAATCTTACATATAATATAGGTGAAAGAAGAAATTCTTTGAGAGGATACGGATAGCACCTCTTTCTCTAGTGGGGGACAATAAATATACCATGAATGCTCGGCAATAGGTGATATGTTGTCGCTATCCTTATTTAGGACTTAGGGCTCGGTTCAATTGAACTGAGCCTTTATTCGTATATGGAGAAGAAAATGTTAACAGTACCGGATTTGATAAATATTCAATATATACCAGAAATAACTGACATATCGCTTATACTCATGGTGAATTTTTATGAACAATATCTTTGTAAGCGATTTTGGGTGTTTGAATTAGCAGATGGACAAAAAGTCAAATTGTTTTTTTAAGATACATCTGAGATTTTTCATGTTTCTGGAATTGAACATATATATGGGAAAAAAGATAGAGGCAGTTAAGAATAAAGGCATTAGGTTAGGAAAGAAAAGTGTATAAGAGTTTTTTTATGCCTACGAGTGGTTTACCGTTTACGCTATGAACATGTGGAGACAGAATTTGCGGCGTTTTTGAGATGGAGTTTTCTACATATTCACTTAAGGTGAAGTTTCTTATTCTTCCAGTATTTGTTGGAGAATGGTATTGGTATGTGGTTATCAGCAACAGAATTAGGTGGAAAATGTGGTTTAACAGGGGAACAATTTAATTGTGTACAAAATGATAAGGGGATAGCGACGAAACACAAGAGGAGTATTATCACTATTTAAAAGTGAAGAATTTCCCAATATTAAAAGGGAGAGATAATCCATTACGATACAGCATGGCAGAGATAATTGGACAAACAACAATGAATTTATAATAAAATAAAAGGGGGATATAGTAAATGGAAATAAAGAAATTTAAGCAGTGGTTGATTGAAAATGAGTACGAAGAGGATGAGCTTTTTGTTCAATCAATAAAGTGTTTTCAAATAGAAGCATACAAAGCAGCATATTTGTATTCTTATTTAGCCTTGATAAATTATATTAAAGAGATAATTATTGGCTATCACGGAATACCAATTCCTTTTCTCGAAAAAATTAAAGGAAAAACGGACAATGATAAGAAGGCCATATGGAAAAAGAAAATCAACGATTTGAATTTAGATGATAAATGGGAAGAAAATACATGGAACTTTATTAATGAAGGAAAAGAAACTAATATATTTAAGTTAACAGATAGTGTTAGGGTTGAATTCAGCCAAAAAAAGAATTTGAGAAATTCCTGTGTACATAATAAAAAAAGAGATGTTTCTTCTGCAACAGTTGAAGACTTATGGGATTTTATTACTTATGTCAAGCCATTATTAGTAATAAATGGGACGGTTGAAATGTTAATAAATAAGTTTAAGAAAATTATCAAGTTTACGGATCAAAAAGATTATGAAGAAGAAATTGATATATTTTATAAACAATACATTTTGCTACAATACGATGATAGGAAGGAAGTATTTGTAAGTATTATAAATTATTTGGAGGAATGCATACATACGAATGATTATGAAGGGATGGAGTGCATTGATGTTTTAATGGCAAAGGTTTTTCAAAAAAATAATGTTAATGAATATGATTGGATAAATAATATATATATAGAAATCTATTTATTTGTCAATTTAGATTCGTTTGAGTTGAAATATTCTAAGGAGGATCTTCAAGAATATGTATTTCTCAATAAAAATCGCTTCTTGTCAATTGTAATTCCTCTAGGAAAGTATAAAAAAAATGATGAACTTCTAAAAAAAATATTTTCTAATAAACAGTTTAGTGAATGGTGGGAGATTTTTACGACTATTGCAGGAAGTGAAGAAATGTTTGAAATGAGTGAAGATATTATGGATATGATTATAAACTCAAATAAAATAGATGATATCCTAGAACAAATGGAGAAACAGTTGTATTACTATGTAACAAGCTGGGGAAGTGTAAAACAATGTGACACTTTTGACTATCGAAAATTTAATAAATATAGAGGCTATGTAAAGATTATTTTAATGATGATAAAGTGCGGAAAATTATCTAACATAAAAACAGATGAATTAGTAGAAAGGTGCAAGAAAATTCTGAACCTGGATTATTCTGTAGAATCTACTCGAAATAATTATTTGGATATATGTAATTTTTTGAAAGGATGTCCTGGTATTTATGAGTGATTACAAATTATATAAATTTATCCAAGATATAATCAGATGAGTTTGTATTGACACTCCTAATCGAACGTGGGTTGGCGCCGGATTTACAAAACAGGCTGCTGTACAAAAGTATTGTGGACTACCAGATATAAGCAAATTAGCCTGAAAGTTTCCAGACTGATAGACAGAAGGATCTAAACCAGCATATGCAAGCAACTTGTTGGAGCTGGAGAAACGATGTATAGTAAATATAAATGACCCTCAATTTGAGGCAGAAGTATGCCAATGCAATGTTGTAGCACTGTTCAATTCATATTGTAAAAAATATTTTAGCCATGATGATATTACATATTTTGACGACATATCATTTGATGATGTTATAAATAAATCTGATAAAAGCATGGAATGGGATACTAAATTCAAAAGATTTGAGGAGGCAAGAAAAGCTTTTCAGGAAATGAAAGTCTGTAATTAATATACTTGGTGAGGGAAAATGTGTTATAGTGCATATATATTCAAAAGTTAGGAATGGTGAAGTATGATAACATATATAGAAGGTGATTTATTCAATAGTCCGGCACAGGTACTGGTTAATACGGTGAATACCGTGGGGGTTATGGGAAAAGGAATTGCTTTGGAATTTAAAAAAAGATATCCGGAAATGTTTAAACAGTATAAAAAGATGTGTGACGAACATAAACTTACAATAGGTCGACTGATGCTATGGTATGAGCAGGATCATTGGCTTTTGCAATTCCCAACTAAAGAAAATTGGCGAAATCCTTCAAAAATCGAGTATATAGAGAAAGGTCTTGCTTCATTTGTAAAGAAATACGCAGATTACAATATTTCATCTATAGCTTTTCCTAAGCTAGGGTGTGGGAACGGTGAATTAAACTGGGATGATGTTAAGATTGTCATGGAGAAATATCTTAATGATTTACCAATAGATGTGTATGTATATTTACGACCGTTAGACAAGCAGCTGCCAGAGCATAAGAAAACAGTGGAAATGACAAAGTGGTTGAGACAAAATGCAAAAGATATGTCATTTGCCGGTGTGAAAGATGATATATCATATAGCAGTGCATTGGTTCCTATAACATTTGAAGTAGAAGGAATGAAGTGGACGGCAAGTTGGAACGCTGAAGATTTTCTAATATTTGAGAATGGCGAGGAAACATTGAAACTTAGCGATGAGGATGCCCGAGCTATTTGGGATAAAATAAGTGAAAAGAGGGTTTTTGCTACGGATGATAATAAGATTCATGACCTTTTTTATATCTTATTAGCTCATATGGGATATCTGGATGAAGTAAATATAGATGATAACATGAAAGCTGGTTTAAAAAAGGGATATCAGTTGAATTCATGGAAGGGACAAGCTTTTCTGGTTAAGGGGGATAAGTAATGACATATGAGGAGATTATCGCACAGAATTATTTGAATAAATGGTGGGCGGAATTTGCATTTCATTATACTGATATGTCAAATGCTGTTAATATTCTTCGCGATGGTTGTTTATATAGCAGGATTGACGCTGAGATATATGGAAATATGAGTAATGATAATGCAAGTATGCAGGTAATCAATATGACCAATTCAGATATTGAGTCATATGTGAGAATGTATTTCAGACCACATACGCCTACACAGTATCATAATGAGGGATATAAACATGTTCGACTAAGATATTGCCGTGATCAGGAGGCTAATGTACCAGTTCCTGTATTTTTTTTGTTTGATCTAGCATCTGTTTTGAAAAAGAAAGGAACTATGTTTTCAGAGAAATCTCTAGCCGGATTTGGAGACCAACTGCAGAACGGAGTGGAAGCCTTTGCTAACTTGAATTTTCAACAAATATATAAGACTGGTTACATGGAGAATCCGAATCTGGAAAAGAAATATAGACAGGCAGAAATTGTGTACCCTGGGGAATTCCCTATTGAAGATACACTCTGCTGTATAGTTTGTAGAAATGATATAGAACGTCAGTCTTTGCTGAATAAACTGCGTTGTGTAGATTACAACTTGTTTGTAAAATACAGAAATCGTATAAAAGTTGATCGTAGCTGTTTTGAATGTAATGGACTATTTATAGAACAATGTAATTATTATGGAGATAAAATTGGTGTAGTGTATTCAGATACGAAGGATAAAAAATATTATATTCGCAGGTATAAAGATGGCGATGAGCAGTTATTGGTACGTGCTCATGCAGAGTTTATTTGGAAACGATCTGAACAGGTGATATTTAGGCAGTACTGTGATTTTGCTATAGATTATGAAAATCCCCGTTCTACACAATTTAGCGGAATGGTGAAACCAGAAGGTGCGACTGCATTGTATATGGAAATATCATTTGAAAATAAAAGCATGTGTTTAGTGTGCTGGCAGTTGGCAGAGTCTGCAATGTTGTAGAAATTAGAATACATATAACGATTGCTATAATGGAGTTATCAATGTCGAAAAATATATATTCGCCGATTGTATAATGAAGTTGGACACTAACTAAATAAAATAGCTCATGGCACAAGAGCTCATTTCTAAAGAAGTTGATGGTATGTCAGATGAACAGTTTTTGACGAAGATGAAGTTGTTAATAGGTGGCAAGGTTACAAATGCTGCAATGCTTTTGTTGGGAAATTCTGATTTTGACTATTTGTTCACAGCCGCTCCAAGTATTATGTGACGTATCTATGGTGCGGACGGAACATTATTAACGGTCTTAAAAAATAAGAATGTTATTGAAAAGTATGGAGAAAACCAACGTAAAGCTAACTGGATATTAAAAGATTAATCGGTTTAGGATTGGTTTAGTTTGTTTTGTTTAAACCGATTGAATCAGCAATTGAATATTCTTGTGCGACAGAGGACACTAGAGGTGCCAGGTGCAGACGAACATTTGCATTTGCACGTTTGAGATTTCTTCGTGAAAACTCGGCTGCTAGCGAAAAAGTTTACCACTTCGATAAAGGAGCGTGATTTATATGCACCACAAATTAGATATCCATCAAATACCGGAAGAAATGCTCTATGTCAATGACCCTTAATTGGCTGTGAAAGTACCATATGAAACGGAAGACGAGATGGAGAAAGCAGTCACTGGAAAGAAAAAGTCTGAGGGTGGGATTCTACCAGATGACAATGTGAGAATATATGTGCCGATGGATTCGAATGACGATGGCATTATGCGTCAGCTTTACGCTCTCTATGGCGCACTCGGCGAGCCGACGGAAAGTAATGAATTGGTTTATCATTCTGGCGTAAGAAAAATAATTACTCAGCTGGAAATATATGACCAGGTGTGGGTGGCAAGAAAAGTTGAAGAGAGCGTTCAGAAAGAGAACGGTGGCGTGATACACAGTCGGAAGGGGATTGAATTGGCAGGAGAGATTATCAATTATCTGGAAGAAAACGAAAGGGCTGCCGAGTGTTTTCCGTATGATGAGGTCGAGGAGCTGAGAGATGCATTCTGGCTCTGAATGGATCTTCGTAAAACTATGGGTAGCAATAACTATGATAATTTGGGATAACGCAAATACTTGAAAAAAACATTGTTTTTTTATGAAAATCGCATATACTAATATCAACAGTACCCAACACGCCTCTCAACGATGCGGACCACGTTGGGTCTTTTAATTTTAAGGAGAAAATATATGGGGGAACTGAAACAACATCAACCATCAATGTCAATTGATGAGCAGGTGGAGAATTTAAAATCACTGGAATTTATATGTAGACCAAATAGAAGCATTAATAGAGAAGTATGAAAAAATAGATGTAAGGACAATGGGATTTACTGATAATTGGAAGGAATTATTGGAGATAGGTTAAGTTGGAATTTGCAGAGACAGATAAATAATATTGATGAGCATAAAAATGGGCTGTGAAAAAACTCAATCGAGTTTTTTCACAGCCATTGTTTTATATATAACAGTGTTGTTGGGAGCATGTTAAAGGCAGGTGAATAAAACCATCTGTAAAACAAGCTTTGAACTTTACTTCGGGAGTTGACTTTCGCATATTATACTTAACTCCCTATAAACCTGTCCCCAGTTCCGTAACGGAAGTGTCCTTTTCTTAGTTGCTTCAAGATAAGATTGCAAAAATGTGACAAAACTAGAAAAATACTACAAAAAATGCATCTCAGATTGCAAAAAATGACATATATATATATTGTTTCTGCGCTGAATTTCATATAAAATATACGACATATCTATATATGTATAAATAAAAAGGGGGATGCATAGTAGTTATGTTGAAAATTGAAGAAAAGATATATGACATCGATAATGTGATATGTGAAAATTTGAATATGCTGGATAGCACAATGGTTACAAGGGACATCATATCTCAAAATTTATTAGCCCAATCTAGAAACCTTGTTGAGCATATTGCGGTGAGAGCTTATGGTGGAGGAAAAGAAATTGCTATTAATCGAGATACTGTGCCAAGAGCATTGGCATATCTCAAAGAAGATAATAAATATTTGTTTTTGAGAAAATTTCATTCATTTCTGCAAGAATCAAAATCTCATTACACACCAGATAATGAGGGCGCCGAGAGGCTGATGATAAAATATTATCAGTTTTTTGCGATGATTAGAAATTTTGCTAAGTATGAATATGGAATGGAGTTATTATCAAATTTGGAAAAATTTCCACTTAATACAGATAGAACAGTAGAAGAATTCCGTGAAAAAATAGCGGAATTGTTGAAAGAAAAAAGAAATTTCGTCGATTACAGTCGAACTGAAAGGATGTATGTACATAAGGTTATTCCATTTATTGTTGATGGAGTTCCATATTATGAAATGGTACTTACACCTGCGTATGACTCTACAAGTAAATTTGATAGATTTATTGTTTACTCTGAAAATATGCTACCATCGCATTATGCAATAAAAGCTGCAATTTTTTATGAAGATATTGAGGTAAATGGCAAAAAAATGCCAGTTAATATTTTGACTGAATTCTCTGTATCTATTAGGCCATGTGAATTTAATAATTTTGCTGATCTGTTTGATGAAAAAATACGAATGACAACAGGGAGCGCAGAGTACATAGGTATGATGAAATATTTGTCTTATTCTGGGGCAAGTCTGCTGGATGTTGTTTTATCATCAGAGAGTGACTATATAAGGTATAAGAATGTAATGTTTGGGCGGAGTAAGGCAAAACATTTTGAGCCGGTTTTGGATAGTGCACGTTGTTTGATTTTGGCGGGAAAGCCAGGAAGTAATGTTATTAGATACTTGCTTCATACTATGAATAATAAAGTTCTTAAGTTGCAGAAGGACAAAGATTACAATAGTGTACTTTCAGGTCTTAGACTTAAATGGGGATGCATTCCTTTTGATGAAATGCCATTTGCAACATCGTTGATTCGTCATAATCCTGAAACTATAGATCTATTTGAAAGTATTGATCAGTCAGGGAGAGAGCACGAGTTTATGGCTAAGTATATTAAGAACAATATGAATACTAATTCTAAACTTTATACACCTATAAAAGAGTTAGAAGGGTTCACAAATGACATAGATGCAGCTATAGATACATTTAACAGAAATATTCATATAAAAAAACATGAAGGACGAAAGCTTGCAAAATTTGGACAGAGTGTTTATGTGAAAGGGGCTTTTGATAATACGAAGTATATTATAGAAGAGCTGATGAGAGTGTCCGAATCAGGTATATTGGGATATACAAATGCTATTTCTGCATGGATGGATGAAAATCAGGCTATCGATAGTGAAGAAAAAAAGGCGATTTTACAAAGACTGTTTGAAAGAACGCATGTTGCAATGATTTATGGAGCTGCAGGAACAGGAAAGACCTATATGATTAATCAGGTATCACAGTTCCTTGATTCACATTCTAAATTATATCTTGCAAATACTAATCCAGCAGTTGAAAATCTAAGGCGAAATGTGATGGCACAAAATTGTAAATTTATGACTATTCGTAAGTATATTCTGACGAAAAATGTGCCAGTAGATGTCGACATTTTGATAATGGACGAGTGTAGTATGGTCAGTAATTCAGATATGGCTGATGTTTTAAGAAAGATAAATTGTAAAGTTATGCTTTTAGTAGGAGATACATACCAGATAGAATCTATTGATTTTGGTAATTGGTTTTCAATGGCAAAGTATTTTATTCCAAGATATGCATGGTACGAGTTAGAAACTCCATATAGAACCAAGGATGAAGATTTATTAACCTTGTGGAAAAAGGTTAGAAAGCTTGATGAAGATTTGACGGAACATATTGTTGCGAACAGGTATGCATCTAATCTGGGGGCTTCAGTTTTTGATAAGAAGTCGGAAGAGGAAATAATACTTTGCTTGAATTATGATGGACTGTATGGAATTAACAATATAAATCGGTTCCTTCAAGAGAACAATCCTAATCCTGCAGTGAGATGGGGAATGTGGACATACAAAGTGGGGGATCCAATCCTTTTTAATGAGTCAGATAGGTTTGTGCCATTATTGTATAATAATTTAAAAGGTACTATTATAGAAATAAAAAAAGAGTCTGAAGATAAGATATGGTTTACACTTGAAATTGATAAGATCCTTACAGAACTTGATGTTATGGAATGGGATATTGAGCTATTGGAATCTATTACACCAGGAAAATCTGTCATTAGATTTTATTCATTAAAAAAAGATTCTGATAATGATGATGCAGATTTTTCATATGAGACAGATGTGCCATTCCAAATTGCATATGCTATATCTATACATAAAGCGCAAGGCTTGGAGTATGATTCTGTTAAAATAATAATTACAGAGGAAGTTGATCGTATGATCACGCATAATATTTTTTATACGGCTATTACTCGATCAAAGAAAAATCTGAAAATATACTGGAGTCCTGAGACTCAGGAAAAAGTTATTAATAACTTTGAGATTACAAATGCAAAAGGTGATTCAACAATCTTTGCAGCACAAACTCATAAAAAAATGATGAAGATTAAAGAATGAGCTATCAGTTATGTGTAGAATTATTGAGTGCCCATATCTGAAATTCCGCAGGTATTTTGTAATGAAGGCGGAACATATGAAGTGCCTTATTGTGCAAACTGTGGAAGTCAACTCACGTTTAATCGAAAAGGTCAACTCGAATGTCATTGTAATGCTCCTATTTCCATTATGTGTGGAGAAGGACATCGATCAACGGAACTGAACAAATATGGGGCACCCCTTTTACTGGAGACTTAGTGAAAGGGTGGATATATTATTTATGAGGAAGAGTATATTTTAAATAATGACTATAATATTTAATAATTTTGACGATGGAGGATTGAGTATGGAGAATTACAATGATGCTGTTAACCAAATCTATAGTGAAAAAGAAAATGAGATTATAATAGGCTTGACGGGCAGGACAGGAGCAGGATGTAGTACTGCTGCTGGTATTTTAAAAAAGTCATTTGATGAACTGGAGTATGAGTATTTTGATAGTGACGATAACTCGATAAGGGAAAGAAAAGAGTTTGATATAATAAAGGATTATATGGAGTCTGATAGTAGATGGAGGCCGTTCGAGGTAATAGAAGGAAGTTGTATAATACTGTCATATATTTTAGAACAAGAGGGTGGGGTAAAGGCCTTTATAGAATATTTGAAATATCTTCAAAGTAATCATAATAAGACATCATTTATTATTTTGAATTTTAATGAACTTGTAAATGAAATAAATGGTTTGGATTATATGTTTAAGGAAATTTCAGAATTTCCTATACCTTCAATTGAGGAACTAAATTCTTTTTCGACAGATGTGTTGGACAAGTATTATGAATTGTATATTAGGAAATTAGCTGATTATAAAAATAGATTTAAAAAAATTTTTTATAAATATTCTTGTTATGAGGAAGAGAAGAGAAAACTTCAAGATGAACCTCCAGTAAAATATCATTTATATACATATTTATTGCAAAAAATTGCTAATAATATTAGAGCCAGTGGTACTCCATATGAAGATAAATTGTGCCAAAATAGAATATTAGATTTTGCAAAGCGAATAAAATTAATGATAGAGTTAATAAAAAAATATAGAAAAGGGGACAAAATACGTATATGTATAGATGCAATTAGAAATGCGAATGAGTCAAACTATTTAAAAGACGTTTATCGATCATACTTCTTGATATCTATAAGCGTGGATGAGAAAATGCGGCAAAAAAGATTAGGCAAATTAGATGTGGAAGAACAAAGAGGTTTAGATTATGTAGAATATGAGTCGAATCTAGATAATGGAGAAATATTTTATCATCAAAATATAGCGAATTGTTTTGAAATGGCAGATATTCATCTAGTTAATTTAGATGAGCAAAATGGTAGAAGATTGATGCTAACTAGGCAGTTAGTTAAATATATTACACTGATGATTCATCCGGGATTGGTCGTTCCAAACGATGTAGAAAGGTGTATGCAACTTGCATATAATCTAAAGTATAATTCAGGGTGTTTATCTAGACAGGTCGGGGCAATTGTAACTGATAGCAATTTCTCAGTAAAATCAGTAGGGTGGAACGATGTTCCTAATAAGCAACTGGAATGTATATACAGAGATGTTCATGGATATTGTAAAGGAAATCAGAGAGAATGTTATAGTCAGTTTGAATATGATAATGAGACATTAAAAAAGATATTTGAACATTTAGATAAAGAGATTTCTAAAGTCGATTTGCATGGAAGAAAGTTTTCATATTGTTTTAAGGATATTTATAATGGATGGAAAGGCGATAAAAACCAGGTGTTTACAAGGGCTCTTCATGCAGAAGAAAATGCTTTTTTGCAAATATCTAAATATGGAGGTATGGGAATAGAAGGCGGAAATTTATTTTGTACAGCAAGCCCATGCGAATTATGTTCGAAAAAGGCGTTTCAATTAGGAATAAAAAAAATCTACTACATAGATCCTTATCCTGGAATTGCGCAAACGCATATATTAAGATTTGGAAAAGGTAAAGGAAATCCGGAATTGCATTTGTTTAGTGGAGCTATTGGAGAGGCATATGTTAGGTTGTACAGACCTATGCTTGCTCAGAAAGATGAATTAGAATTAGTAACGGGGATAAATAGTAAAGCGGAAGTACGGAGTATTATTGATACAAGCTCAAGAAAAACATCTGCAAAGGATCTGAAGTATAAATTGATGGAGGTTTCATTAGAGTTTGTTAGTAGAGAAAGCATAGAGAGTATTAGAAAAGTAGATTTAGAAGTGCTAGATGGTGAATTTGATGTTTTGGAAAGAAGTATAACTTGGACAGGAAGTTCATATGATAAATCAGAGCTTATTGATGATGGAGACAAATTCACATTGGAAGACTCGAAAGATCAAGTATCCCCATATCATTATAAAATAAATCTAAACAATAAGTTTTGTAAAGGTCAGCGGATTTCATACGGAATAAAAACTTATTTAAAGGATGAATCTCAATTAATGCATGAGTATTTGGCCCAGATTGTAAAGTATCCAATTGAAAATCTGATTTTAAGAGTAATTATTCCTGAAAAGAATGCGTTGCTTGATAATGTGCGTTATGTAAGATATGCGGATATGAAAATGGAGTATGAATTTCTTGATCAAGAAAATAAAGTAACAGAAACAAAAAAAGATAATAAGATAATATATGAATTACAGATTGAAAATCCGAATCTATTTTATACATATAGTATGGAATGGGATTTTATTAAAGTCAAGTCTTGAATAACAAATTATTTAATACTATCATAGGTATATGAGGAGGATTTTTATATGGACGGAGACTGAGGTAGTTATAATTAAAGAGAGCGGTATCGGTACATTGGTTGGTATCTCATAATCAAGAAAAAGTTCACGGCAGAGTCGTGGACTTTTTCTTTTAAAATAAGCAAGATATTTAGTTAAATGCCACATGAGATTTGGCAAAAGCGATTATGCCAAACCAAAATGAATGTTAAATGCGAGACTGTTATGTACATTTCACTTTCCATTATCAGATTTACAACTACAGCTAGTTAATAAATATGGTATTGAAGAATGTGAATAATCCGGGCTCCGTGTCCCTGTTGTCCGGGAATAGGAAAACACAAATGTAATGATTTGGACGAATTTTGTCAAAACTATTCGGAATATATAAAAAAGCATGATTATACGTATCAATTACTTAAAGATATTGAAATTACAGCATGATAAATGCAAATTCATGAAAATATTAGTGCAATATTTATGGATATTGCATATACTAAGACCAACAGAACCCAACACGCCTTTCAACGATGCGGACCATGTTGGGTCTTTTGATTTTTAAGGAACTCAATTTTTTGAGTTCCTTTTTGAGTTCTTCAATTGTTTTTTTACTTGATTGCAAGAACTAAAAACAAAACATGAGAAAGTGAAATGATAATTAAAAAGGGGACATAAGTTGTTGACTCCTTAAATTAGCATAATACTGTTTATTGTATACTTAAAATACCAACTATTGCAGAGGGCAATCCCCAAAGTTGCATGAGGATTTGGAGGCAAAGGAATTGGCGTGAATGTTTTAACAATTTTTAGAGATTAATCTCTCTTAAAAATATCCCTCGTATAAACTTTATCCTTCACATCGTCAAGGCACGAGTCGTATCTGTTGGCGATGATAGCATGGCTGATTTTTTTGAATTTCTTAAGGTTATTTACCACTTCTGAGCCGAAGAATGTTTCGCCGTTCTTGAGAGTTGGCTCGTAGATGATAACTTTGGCGCCTTTGGCCTTGATCCTTTTTATGACACCCTGGATGGAGGATTGGCGGAAATTATCTGAGTTGCTCTTCATGGTCAGGCGGTACACGCCAATCACACATTCCTTCTCCTGTTCAGGAGCGAAATCACCGCGATTATTATAATCATAGTAGCCGGCCATATTCAGTACCTGGTCCGCTATGAAATCTTTTCTTGTCTTGTTGCTCTCGACAATGGCAGATATCATGTTCTGTGGCACATCGTTGTAGTTTGCCAGCAGCTGCTTTGTATCCTTTGGAAGGCAGTATCCACCATATCCGAAACTTGGATTGTTATAGTGATTGCCGATACGCGGATCAAGACATACTCCATTGATGATCTCCTGTGTATTTAGTCCCCTTGTTTCTGCGTAGGTGTCAAGTTCGTTGAAATATGAGACACGTAATGCAAGGTAAGTATTTGCAAAGAGCTTTACAGCCTCTGCCTCTGTGAAGCCCATGAACAGTGTATCGATATTTTCTTTGATAGCTCCCTGCTGAAGCAATGCCGCAAATGTGTGGGCCTTTTCGGACGACTCTTCATCGCAGGATACGATGATTCGTGATGGGTAGAGGTTGTCGTACAGAGCCTTAGATTCCCGTAGAAATTCAGGACTGAATATGATATTCCTGGTATTGTATTTCTCTCTTACAGAAGCAGTATAGCCCACTGGAACGGTTGATTTGATGATCATTGTAGCATCAGGATTTACTTTGAGTACAAGCTCTATAACGGCTTCGACTGCAGAGCAGTCGAAGAAATTCTTTTTACTGTCGTAGTTGGTTGGAGCCGCTATGACCACAAAGTCAGCAGTTCTGTATGCTTCCTCGGCATCAAGGGTTGCGGTGAGATCCAGTTTCTTCTCGGCAAGATACATCTCTATATAGTCGTCCTGGATAGGAGATTTTCTGTTGTTGATAAGTTCAACCTTTTCAGGAATGATATCGACCGCAGTTACATGGTTGTGCTGTGCAAGAAGCGTTGCGATTGACAGACCAACATAACCGGTACCTGCTACTGCTATATTGTATGCTCTGTCGAGGCTTGTTGTATTGACAGCTTTCTTTTTCTCTTCTAACAGATCAACAACTTCAAAGTCAAGGGCTTCGGCCATCTTGGTTATTGATATTTTTTTCATGGGTAGAGTCCTCTCTAAATTTATATTGCAAGTTGATAGACAATCGGTGCAATGCCTTGATGTGATTTAAAATAACACATATCAACCAAATACAAAAAATATTACGGTATGTGATGCTTATAATTGCGAAGATAACACCAGTATGGGGAGATGTCAATACGTTGCATATATTCATTATGATGTGTGAATGTGTAATTTTATAATTGCTCACAAAACGACATAAATATTGATTTAAATAGAAAACATATTAAAATTACGGTATATACGTATTCGATATTGGCACATAAAACAGTGATAAATCTATCAACCATAAATATATTGTAGTAGAAAGGAGTCACCCATGTACAAAGGAATAAGATTCAAAGGCTACAAAGCCTTCACCGCCGACACATACACAGAACTTGACAACCTCCCAAGGGTGTCAGTGATAATCGGCAAGAACAACAGCGGAAAATCAAGTGTCATCGACGTGGTGGGGATGATGTATGACAGGATGTATGCATTCAGAGAGCAGATCGCATCCTGTGCGGACGAGATCATCGCGGAGATACCGGTCACCCGGGAGATGTGTGACAGCTTGCTTCGTGGGTATTCATCAATTCAAGGTTATACAAGCGGAACCATGTGGAACCTGTCAAATGGACGTTCGATAGGATACAGGGTGGAGCCTGAGGACAGTGGTGGTTACATAGTGGAGTGGAATGACAGACTGCCTCTATGGAATACTTCATATGCAAATGGAGTGGGAGTTGATATAGGTAATGAGAGGGACAGATATGTATTCAGACACGTTGCTGCGGAGCGCAATATTGTTCCCGAGGAGGAAGAGAAGCTTGGTGAGACTCTGGAGGATCTGTCCAGCACTGGCAGTGGTGCAAGCAACATTATTAGGGCATTTCTGAACAATAGCAGTTACGATGAGACGATAATTGAGGACACTCTTCTAAAAGCGGTAAATGAGATCATGAGTCCGGAGGCTGTATTTGAGAGCATAAGGGTGCAGCAGGTACAGGATGGATATGGGAATATCCGGTGGGAGGTGTTTCTCAAGGAAAAGGGCATGAGCAGGTGCCCTTTGTCACGCATGGGAAGCGGTCTTAAGACGATCATTCTGGTGCTGCTAAATCTGCTGGTTATACCGGAGCTGGAGGGGTATAAGGATAAGAAGATGATCTATGGTTTTGAGGAGCTTGAGAATAATCTTCACCCTGCCATGCAGAGGAAACTGTTTGAGTATATATATGAATTTGCTGAAAAGAATGATGTTCAGGTGTTCATCACGACCCATTCCCATGTGGCGATAAATGCATTCTACGACAAGGACGATGCTGTGATATTCCATGTGTACAAGCAGGACGGCAGAGCATTTGTCAAAAGGATAGAATCGTATCTGGACAAGACCCGGATACTGGATGATCTGGACGTGAAGGCAAGCGATCTTCTTCAGTCAAATGGGATTATATGGGTGGAAGGACCATCAGACAGAGTGTATATAAAACACTGGCTAGACATGTATTTCCCGGATCGGTTCGTGGAGGGAGTGCATTATCAGTTCCTGTATTATGGCGGAAGGTTATTGTCACAGTATTCGGCTGAGGAAGTGACGGAACTCATAAGTGTGATCAAGACAAATAGAAATGCAGTCATTGTAATGGACAGTGATAAGAGAGGCAGAAATGCACGGCTGAATGATACCAAGAAGAGAATAATTCAGGAATTTGATGATCTTGGGATGATGTCATGGGTTACTAAGGGCAAGGAGATAGAAAATTACATCCCAAAGGAAGTCATAGAGGAAGTTCTGGGAATCAGTTTGAAGAAGCCGTGTGGACAGTATGAGCTGTTTCCTGGTTACATAGAGCCGTATTACAGAGGCTTTGCAGGCAAAAAGGTCAAGTTTGCAAGGAGTGTTGCGGAGCATATGACCTTGGAGAACATGGCTGGTATGCTGGATGTGAAGAAACAAGTTACGGAACTCGGCAAGCGGATCTCTGATTGGAATG
>OCPV01000659.1_pt1 | contig 23833 bp, 18 predicted proteins | sample 1538511 | NCBI WGS metagenome assembly OCPV01 (sample SAMN04571704, study PRJEB22368) | human gut metagenome | biome: human gut; material: stool | host: Homo sapiens | place: Luxembourg | collected 2012-08-30 | reverse complement strand
AAGTTGCCGAGACTTGTCGGCTCATAGATGGTTGCGTCCGGACAAGCAGCTTTAGCCGCTTCGGCTTCATCGGCAGCCGGGAAGACGACCGGTTCGATGCCTCTGTCGCGAAGCGGCTTGCAGAGTTCATTGAAGTGGCGCCAGTATTTTTCTTTGCCTTCGTGACGGCCTTTGGCGATCGGTGCAAGGATGGCGTAGCGTTTAGGCAAGCCGATTTTTGCGGCTAGGTTGCGGGCGCCGGCTTCATTGCGTGCGGCGAGCTTCATGTTGATGCGCTTAGTGAGCTTGGTATATGGCGGTTTGATGCCCATGGCTTTGAGCGCTTCGTAGGCAACGTACCAGAAGCGTTCGACTTCGTGCATTCTCGGAGGCTCCGGAATGGCATGCTCTAACAGAATGGAACGTCCGTCAGTGGCTAAACCGGTGCTTTGGATGCCTGCGCTCTTAAAAAGAAGTGCGGACCCGAAGGAGTTCGGCATCAGGATACCGCGGGAATTTTTTACAGAAGCGGCTAAATCCCGAATGCGTTTAATGTCGTCTAACAAATTTCCTTCAATCGGGTCGAAGCGGCGGTTGGTGCCCTCGAATAACTCTCCGACGAAAGGCTTGCCGATAAGGTAAAGCTTAAATCCGGCGGCCTCTAAAAGGTTTAAGGCCGGCATAGTCATGACGGCGTCACCGACATGATTAGGTAACCTGACGAATAGTGTTGCCATAAAAACTGTTTCAAAGATATATGTGTTTGCCTAGTCTAACGCCTGCCGACTCGTTAAACTACCTGCACCTAAGCTAACGAGGATAGAGTTGAAATCCGTTAAGATCAAAAAAGAACCTTTAATGAGGCTCTTTGCCTACTTACCGCCTTACAAGTTCTACATCTTTCTCGCGTTGATCGCCATGGTCGCCGCGGCTGCCGGCTCATCCCTGATGGCATTGCTGATGGGCAAGCTCACTGATTTAGGTTTCTATCAAAAAAACGGTCTGGTGGCAATTTGGGCTCCGATTGCTTTGATCGCCATCTCTGTTCTTCACGGAGGCGGCCAGTTCTGTTCTTCTTATCTGCTTCAAAAAGTTTCTCAGGAAATCCTGGTCAAACTCCGTTCTTTGATGTTTGATCACATGATTCGCTGGCCGGAAGAAGTTGTTCAGAGTCAGGAATCTGGCCGTGTGGTTTCCCGCTTTGTGAACGAAGCTTCTCAGGCCTTGTCAGGCGCCTCTCAGGTGCTGACCGTACTTGTGCGCGACTCTCTTCAGGTTGCAGCCTTGCTTTGCGTTCTTTTTTGGCATAACTGGCAGCTGACATTAGTGACGTTTATTGTTGCCCCGATTCTGATTTATATCTTGAGGACGGTGAGCAAGCGCCTCAAGAAACTGACTTCCGACAGTCAGGTGACTTTCGGCCAGATCTTAAGTCAGCTCAATGAAACTTATCGTTCCGAGCGTCTGATTAAGGTTTACAACGCCTACAAGTTTGAAGAAGAGCGTTTCGGTCACATCAACCGTCGGCTGAAAGGGTTGACGATGCGTCAGCAGATCGTTAAAGGCCTCGGTACTCCTGCGACTCAGCTCGTCAGTATCTGCGGTGTTGCGATTGTCGTCTGTGTGGCATTGCTTCAGGCGCAGAAAGGCCAGCTCTCTTTGGCCGAATTTGTGACCTACATTTCTGCGATGCTTCTCATGATGCCGGCCATTCGTAAACTTGCCGGCTTAAACGGCACGATTGCCAGTATGGGCGCGGCCGCCGAAAGCCTTTTTGAGATGATTGATATTCCTCTTGAAAAGGATCCCGGCTCTAAGAGTATCGAACGCGTTAAGGGCAACGTTGAATTCAAAAACGTTTGGTACAAGTATCCCAATGCACTGGAACCCTCGCTGAAGGATTTCAGCCTGAAGGCAGAGGCCGGAAAGATGATTGCCTTTGTGGGTGCTTCAGGCGCCGGTAAGAGCACCATCATTAACATGATTCCTCGTTTCATGGTGCCGACGAAAGGAGAGATCTTATTTGACGGTATACCTCAGAACGAGATGACGCTGGAGAGCATTCGCCGTCAGGTGGCAATCGTGACTCAGGAAGTCATGCTCTTTGATGATACCATTGCTGCCAATATTGCTTTCGGAGCGGGAAGACCCGTGACAGAGGAAGAAATCATGCGGGCAGCTGAAGCCGCCTACCTCAAGCCGCTGATCGATTCGCTTCCCGAAGGTCTTCAGACTCGGATTGGTGAGGGCGGATCAAAACTTTCCGGCGGCCAAAGACAGCGTGTCTCCATCGCACGCGCACTCCTGAAAGATGCTCCGATTCTGCTTCTTGACGAGGCCACCAGTGCTTTGGATACGGAAAGCGAAAAGTACATTCAGGCCTCTTTGGACAAACTCAGAGAAGGCCGCACGAGCTTTGTGGTGGCGCACCGTCTCTCTACCATTGTGGATGCCGATATGATCGTCGTGATGGATCAGGGGGCGATAGTAGAGGCCGGAACCCATTTCGAGCTTCTGGAAAAGGACGGTCCTTATGCTCGGCTCTATAAGATTCAATTCAGTCACCAGAAGCCTGAAAAGTCTGAGACACAAAAGGCTTAACGGACAAAAGCGTCCTAAAAACGCCTACATCAAAAACAACAAATAGCACAATGCGAAATTAAATTTCGCATTGTGCTATTTATATTCAATCTGTTGAAATTTTTAATTTGCCTCGCGAAGAATAAACAAATTTTTGTGCTTAAATAAATCTGTTTCGCCTTGAGCACAGCTGCTCGATAACTCAATACATAGGAGTATCAATGGAAACACCACTGCAAATGGGTTCCTTCTCGAGACAGTCGAAAACGATTGCTCTTTTTGCCGCCCCTGTTTTAGCCCTGCTTTTATATTGGGTTCTTCCGGACGCGTATGTTAACGGTGCCGGAGCTTCGGTTCCCGTCTCCCATGCCGCAAAGGCCTGCTTAGCCATTTTGTTATGGATGGCTCTTTGGTGGTTTACGGAAACCGTGCCGATTGCCGTGACGGCGCTTTTGCCGATTATTCTTTATCCTCTTTGCGATGTTACGACTTTAGCAAAAACGCTGACGCCTTATGCTTCGGACACAATCTACCTATTCTTAGGCGGATTCTTGCTTGCAGCCGGTATTCAGCGCTGGGGTCTCGACAAACGTATTGCTCTTAAGACAATGCAGATTGTCGGTACCTCTCCCGGCGCCATTATTGCCGGTGTGATGATCGCAACAGGTTTCATTTCCATGTGGGTATCGAATACGGCAACCGCAGCCATGATGGTTCCGATCGCCATCGCCGTCATGTCCGTGGTTCGTCAGAATTCCGACTCTCCGACCATTACTAAGGGCGAAAGAAACTTCGGTATCTGTGTCCTGTTAGCCGTGGCTTATGGAGCTTCCATCGGCGGTATGGGAACAATTATCGGTTCGCCTCCTAACGGTATCTTCGTTCGCTTCGTACAGCAGACGTACGGTGTTGATGTTTCCATCGTTCAGTGGATGAAGGTTGGTATGCCGGTGGTTCTTCTCCTCATGCCTCTTTCCTGGCTCCTCTTAACCAAGGTGCTTTTCAGAGAACAGATTCAAAAGATTGCCGGCGGCCGTGAATGGATCCGTACCGAATTAAAGAACATCGGCAAACCGACCCGCGGTGAAATCTCAGTTCTGATCGTCTTCATTTGTGCAGTGGTTCTTTGGTGCCTCGGTTCTCAGATTCGCTCCTTCACCTTAGAAAACGGTGTTCGTCCTTTCAGAATGGTTAGTGATGCCGTGATTGCAATGGCTGCCGGTGTGTCTCTCTTCTGTATTCCGGTTAATTTTTCCCGCGGTGAAAGAGCGCTTGACTGGAAGCACTGCGACAATATTCCCTGGGACGTGCTTCTCCTTTTCGGAGGCGGCCTTTCTATGGCAGCTTGTATTCAGGCAACCGGCGCTGCCAACCTCATCGCAGCCCAGGCAACATCCTTCGTTGGTCTGCCGCCTGTGCTCGTGATCTTGGGGGTCGCAACTTTAGTGATCTTCGCAACGGAATTCACTTCGAACACTGCTTTGGCTGCTACGATGCTTCCGCTTCTGGCTGCTGCAGCTCCTGTTCTCGGTATTCCGACGGAGCAAGTGCTCTTAGTGACGACTATTGGTGCTTCTGCCGCCTTCATGATGCCGGTTGCGACACCGCCGAATGCGATTATTTTCGGTACCGGCCGCATCCAGATCGGCGAAATGATTAAGGCAGGTTTTTGGCTGAACGTTATTTCTATTATCGTGATTGCGGGTGTCTGCATGGCTCTGGGAGACGTTCTCCAGCTGCCGGTGCCAAAATAAAAATTATCCGGCACCCCTGAAAGGCGCCGGATCAATGAAAAAATGGCCTGAGCGAATCTGTCGTTCAGGCCTTTACTTATTTTTGGACCGGAAAATATTGTTCGATATCCGACCAGAAGATTTCGCAAGGCTTTGAAAGTTTTCTGTTCTTCTTGCGGACTGCGACATGTGAAGTTGTTCTTTCGGGTGTAATCGGAAGGAAGCGGAGATTCGGCTTCGGACGGTTTGTGAAACTTCCTTCAATACAAAGCAGGGAACCGATTCCCTTCTCAACCATTGTTAAAGCATTGGATGCGAGATTGTGATAGGCCGAAACTTTGAACCTACTTTCCGGAACTTTGAACCAACTGCTGATTTCAGAAAGGACGATGTAGCGGCGCGGAAGAATTAAGGTTCGTTCAATAATCTCTTCATAACTCAGCGTTTTTTTCTTGATCGGCATTTCTTCATTGCGAACAACTAATCCCCACTTTTCAATGACATCGATGGGAATTTTGGTGTACTTCGCGCTTTCCACCGGCTCAATGAGTATTGCCATATCCAGTTTATTTTCATCGACATAGCGTTTTAAGTCGTCGCCGTCAGCAGAATAGACTTCAAATTGAACGTGCGGATACCTTTGGTTGAATTGCACAACTGCGTCAGCAAAGTAATCCATGATTCGACTTTCAACGATCCCTACCCGAACGACACCGTGGAGGACGTCTCCGTTTTCTGACAGCTCGGCCTTGGCTTGTTTGGCAAGGTCTAATATTTCCTGAGCACGAAGTAAAAAGAGATAGCCGTTCTCGGTAAGCGACAAACTGCGAGTGCTTCTCACCAATAACTTGCAGCCCAATTCTTGTTCAAGTTCCTGAATTTGCCGTGTCAAAGCGGGCTGAGATATGTAAAGCGCTTCGGCAGCACGCGTGATGTTGCCAAGCCTGCACACAGAGACAAACGACATCAATACTCTTAGGTCCATGAGATTTTCAATTTATGTATTTATTGCATTAAAGATGATTGTAAATAAGTATTGGAAATAAATAAACAGGAACTCTAGAATTTTTAGGAATAGGGAGCCAAATCGAGAAAATGAACGGTCGGCTGGTGTTATTAACGGGAATTTCCAAGGCTTCAAGTTTTGAAGATGACGAGTTTGTATTGAGTCGCGATAAAGGAAAGCACAGCTAGGTTGTCTTCAATATCAGCTTGCTGAAGAACAGGCTCTCGGAAGGTTTTTAAGTTATGTCACTAAAAGGGGTTAAAGATGGTTTTGAACAGAAGAAAAGTATTACTGTCTGCCACCGTTGGTGCAGCAGGAGCAGTTATGACAAATACCGTTAGTGCAAAAGAAAGAAATTTGGATCCGGATATGGACGCCATCGTCGCGAGAATGATGAACGTTACTAAACGCGGAACAACACTTGCGACGAATCAAAAATATTTTGTTTTATTGGCCACATGTGCAGCTCAGGGTCTTTCGGAAGAGGCTGAGGGTGTCACAGCAGCAGCTTTGAAAGCAGCCGTTGAACCGATTGCGATTAAGGAAGCCGTCTATCAGACTGCGCCATACGTTGGAATAGGCAGAGTTAAAGAAGCTTTAGAAGGGGTAAACAAAGCTCTTAAGGAGGCTGGAGTCCGTCTTCCGTTAGCCTCTCAGACCGCCGTCAACGATCAAAATCGTTTGGCCAAAGGCATTGAAGTTCAGACTGCTATTTTCGGCGATGCGATCACACAGATGCACAAGAACACGACGGAACCGATGAAACCGCTCATGATCAATGACTTGTCCGGATATTGCTTCGGTGACTTCTATACGCGTACCGGCATGTCCGTTAAGGATCGTGAATTGGTTGTCTTTGCTGCGATTGCAGCGCTCGGCGGATGCGAAGCTCAGCTTAAGGCACATGCAGACGCAAACCTTAAAGAAGGCGCGACTAAACAGAATTTGATTGATGCTCTCCAGGTAGCCGTTCCGCTGAATGGTTTCCCGAGAACATTGAATGCGGTTACGGTCGTCAATAGTATCGCCTAGTAGTTAGCTTAATCGTCCGCAAAAATCAGCCTCCGACGTTTCTCTCGCCGGAGGTTTTGTTATTTCTATAGGACAAGGGTCTGGCGCCGTTGGTCAAAATGAGTATGACGAATTAAAAATTTATCTTACGAAACCGCATGTAGTTCATGAATATGATAATTTAGAAAAAAGTAATACCTTTCAAATAACTCAAGTTCCTGAATAAAGCCGAGTTAAAGCGAGCCTCCTCGAAAAGTGGTTTTTGACAGCTCGTGAACGTCAAACGTGAGAGGTTTATTTGCTGAGTTTCTGACTTTCGGGCCGTCACGAAAGCAACGACCCACAATCGAAGAGGATCACAATGCTGAGAAAGTTGATTCTTGCTCTTTCTTTTTCTTCTCTTGCGGCCTTTAGCGGTTCAGTGCTCGCGGCGGCCTTTGATATTACGGATATCGAGGGGAGGAAAGTTCATTTCGAGGATCAGCCGAAGACCTTTATCGTCGCTAACTACATCGCGAACTTTATGATGGTGGGCGGTGCGGCCAGCCTTGAAAAAGTCGTTGCTCTGACAAAAGACGGATGGGAAGATACGCGCTACGGTGAATATCAAGTTTTTACGAAGTCTTTTCCTAAGATGAAAGATCTGCCGAGTATCGGCGGTTACCACGACGATATTCTCAATGCCGAGAAAATCCTCAGTCTCCATCCGGATGTCCTTCTGATCGGAAGAACTCAGTACGCAGAAAACAGCCAGAGAATTAAAGCGTTTGAAAAAGCCGGAATCAAGGTCGTCGTCCTGGATTACCATGCGATGACAACGGTAAACCATACACTCAGTACGGAAATTCTTGGCAAGCTTCTGGGTCGGGAAAGGATCGCCGAAGCTCAGAACAAGACCTATAAAGAGGCTCTTGACCACGTTTACTCAACGATTGTCAAACTTCCTGATGATCAGGTTGGTACGAAGGTTTACATGGAGACCGCCAGCAAGGGGCTGGCTCGCTACGGTAATTCATACAATAAGGACGTACTTTGGGGCGCAATCCTCAAAAACATCAAAGCAGCGAATCTCGCCGAGAATTCTCCTCAGCCTTACATGGCCCTCGATAAAGAGTATGTGATTTCTCAGAATCCGAAGGTTATTTTTATCGGCGGGAGCATTTGGCGCAATAAATCCGAGGGGGACCAAATGCGAATGGGCTTTACCGTCCCCGAGTCGCAAGCTCAGGAAAGGTTGGCCAATTTGACAAAGCGTCCCGGCTGGAACATGCTCGATGCCGTTAAGGAAAACCGAGTCTACGGTGTAGACCATGGAAGCTTGAGGAACATGGCTGACTACACCTTTACTCAATATATGGCCAAGGTGCTTTATCCCGAAGCGTTTAAGGATATTGATCCCGTCGGCAATTTGAATAACTACTACAAAACCTATTTACCTGAACTCAAGTATGACGGCACCTTTATGATTCATTTGAATCAAAAATGAGCTCAGAAGATCTCATCATTCGACAGTATCGAAACAGGATCCGCAAAAAGGTTCTGTCAACGATGCTCGTCGGTTTGATATTGAGTGTTCTGGTGTTCCTGGACATTCAAGTCGGTTCATCGTCTATCGCCTTCAAAGACCTGGTCGATGCGGTTCTCAAGGGACGCGCCGGAGGATCGTCCGCTTCTTTTATTGTTTGGGAAATTCGGCTACCCATGACTTTTACGTGTCTTTTTGTGGGCGCATCTCTGAGTCTGGCGGGACTTCTGATTCAAACGATTACGAATAATCCTCTTGCCAGCCCATACACCTTGGGCGTGACGGCAGGAGCAAGTTTCGGAGCGGCCATTGCCATTACGACCGGCTTTGCACTATTCGGACAAATCTGGCTCGGTGTTTCGCTGGCTGCACTTGTCATGGCGCTGACGGTATCGGCATTTATTTTCTATCTCGGAAGTAAACGCTCGCTTACAGCAACGACGCTCATTCTTGTGGGCGTCATTATGAATTTCTTCTTTCAGGCGCTCCAGCAGTATCTGCAGTACCGAGCTTCTCCGGAAATCGCGCAAATTATCTCCGGCTGGACGTTTGGCAACCTTCAGCGCTCCTCTTGGATCAGCGCCGGCGTTTCCTCGGCTTGCTGGACGATTGTGCTTCTGATTTCTTTTTGCTATTCGTGGAAACTCACTGCGCTCAGTGACGGAACCGAGAGGGCTCGAGGACTTGGCATCAACACGGACCAATTAAGGATGTTTGTCTTTACGGTGAGCTCCGTTCTGGTCGCTTCTGCCGTAGCATTTATCGGTACGGTGGCCTTTGTAGGTTTGATCTCGCCTCACTGCGCCAAGCTGCTTTTGGGTGACGATCAAAGGTTTTTGATTATCGGATCATCTATGGTCGGAAGCGCGCTTATGCTTGCCGCATCGATCATTTCCAAACTGATGTCTGAAGGCGCGACGCTCCCTGTGGGAATTGTGACTTCCATTGTCGGTGTTCCGTTCCTGTTTTTCCTTCTGCTAAGGTCTCGGGAGTAAGGATGCTGAAACTGAAGATCGAAGGCTTGTCTTGTTCTATCAAGAACAAGGAAATTCTTAAGGACATCACGGTGTCCTTTCAGCAAGGCGAAATGGCTGCAGTACTGGGTCGAAACGGCGCAGGGAAGACGACGTTTATTCGCTGTATCGCGAACCTAATTGCTCATCAAGGCAGCATTGTTTTGGAAGAGGATGGCAAGAAGCTCGGTCGCTCTCCAATCGCATACTTACCGCAGCTCGAAAAAATTACGTCCTCGCTGACGACCTTTGAAACGATTCTTCTCGGACTGACTAAAACATTAAGCTGGAAAGTCTCGGAGGCTCAGCTTGCAAAAGTCTCCCAAGTCATTCGTGAATTGAAACTAGACGCTTTTGCCAATACTCCGGTGCGGAGTTTGAGCGGAGGACAAAAACAGCTTGTTTTCTTGGCACAGTCATTTGTCTCTGAGCCTAGGCTGCTTCTGCTTGATGAACCGACCAGCGCATTAGATGTCCGCCATCAGCTTGTCGTGATGGAGACCGTGCATCGTTACTGCAAGAAGAGAAACGCCGTCGCTCTATACGTGATCCATGACCTAATGCTGGCTTCCCGTTTTAGCGATGCCGTGCTGTTCCTCCATAACGGAATGGCGCATGCTTTCGATACTCCCGACGCCGTTCTTAACTCCGAGACGATCGATCCCATTTATCAGATTGAGAGCCTAATTGAGAAGAACAGCAGGGGACTTACGACTATGACTCCCATTAAACCTTTGTAAGATCGCTATGAACAATTTAGAAAAGATAAGAGAGTATTGGAACACTCGCTCCGAAGGCTATCGACAGCAGATCGAAAAGGAAAGAGAGGAGCATAAGGATGAGTTCTACAAGGAGTATTTCAGACAGATACCCGAGGTCTCGAAAGTGCTGGATATCGGGTGCGGTCCGGGTTTCTTTTCACTTCTTTTAGCCTCTCTCGGCATGAATGTGACCGCCGCTGATTATTCAGAAGGAATGCTGGAAAAAGCAAAAGATTTGCTTAATCGAAACGGCTATCACGATGTCGAATTCTGCCGAGCTGACGCACAGCATCTCCCGTTTGCGGACGCTTCTTTTGATGCGGTGGTCAGCAGAAACCTTGTATGGAATCTTGAAGATCCGGAAGCGGCTTATAAAGAATGGCTGAGAGTTCTTAAACCGGGCGGAAAGCTTTTCGTTTTTGACGGCAATCACTACTGCTATTTGTATAACGCGGAATATGCCTCTATCCAGCCGAAGGTTGACGCTTCTAGTAATCACGTCCTCCTCGGCATCAAAACGAACGTTATCGATGACATCGCGCGCGATCTGTCTCTAAGCAAACAAGTTCGTCCTCAGTGGGACGAAGAAGTTCTCGGCCGATTAAAAGCTTGCGCAGTCAAGAGTGAAGTCCTCCTATGGGAGGGAGAAAAGAAGCGGCTTCCTGTGCGTTTTGCGGTCACAGCAGTTAAGTAGCACACTACGACTTTGCGGCTTCCGACAAAAATTTCTAGAATCACAAAAAACAACAAATCCGCAGATTATGCAAAGAATCTCCATCACTGTAGACGAATCCCTGGCGCAGGCGTTTGATGAACTCATTGCCAAGCGAGGCTATCAAAATCGATCGGAAGCTTTCCGAGACCTTTTGAAGAAAGAGCTTGCTCAGGAGGCTTTGGTGAATCCTTCTCAAGAATGTGTGGCCGTCGTCAGCTACACCTATGATCATCGAAAGGCACTTCTGTCTAAGCGAAATGTTGACCATCAGCACGAACATTTAGACATGGTCATCAGTTCAATGCATGTTCATGCCACGCACGACACTTGTGTGGAGGCCGTGATCGCCAAAGGTCCTTACGACAAATTGAAAGTCTTTTGTGAAAACACGATTGCCGAGAAAGGAGTGGGCTGCGGAGAGATCAACTATCTGCCGATCCACGAGCATAAGTAAAGCGAAAAACCGGTGGCGTAATAAATGCCAATATTCGTCGGAGAGGGCTAAATTGAAAGAGCCGTGAAAATTCTCTCACGGCTCAGATGTAACTTGTTTGCTTAACCGACGATCTCGGTTTTCAGAATGTCCTCAAGTTTTGAGTTGACTACCGCGTCGTAAAGCTTGCCTTTGAAACCAATCCAAATTTCGGTTTCCTGCGGCGTGGCGGTTCTGGAATAGAACTTTCTGCCGGCCGCTAAAAACTCCGGAGAAATGATGCCGTCACGGACGGAGATTTTCATGAGTTTCTTTCCGTATCCGACTTCGAAATAAAGTTTGCCCCAGATGCATTCAGGAGCTTCGATCCCGTCGGTCGGAAGCGCCATAAAACGTTTGCGTGTCACACATCTGCCGATGAGTTCAGCAGAGTCCGTAATGCCCGGACCGTCGAACGCAGTTTTGAAAGTGATTAATTTTCTTCTAGCGGCTTCTCCCTCCGGCACAAGTCTGTCTAACGCGAATTTCATAACACGGAAGCAGAGAGCCAGACCGCCGCAGCGTTTGAGTCCGTGATATTTTTCGCAATCCTCTAAGGTGAGGACCGTGACGGTTTTACCTTCGTTTTCTGTAACTTTAATTTCTTCGTTTAGCATGGCATCAATTCCTTACTGAGTTTGTTATTCCATCGCAACCGGCAGAACCAATTCTTCCACGGTGACTTCATTTCTCATCATTCCGTTGTCCCGCAGGAATTTCTGATTCACTTTTAGATCTTCTAAGTCCTTGGTTGTCATCTTGTCGAAGTAGTGGCTTCGCTCCATCAGCGTCTTTGCATCTTCAATAGAGATGCCGTGTTCTTTTGCACCCATCTCAGCAGTTTCGGAAGGATGGTCTTTCATCCATCGCAAGGATTCGGCATAGACTTTGTCGACGCGTTTGACGATGTCCGGATGTTCTTCGGCAAACTGTTTAGTAGTCGTCATTACAAGCGTAGGTTCTACTAAACCTTCTGCATTGATAATGGTTTTGGCGCCGGCTTTGTTCGCTTTGATTAAGGCGCTGCTAGCGACCAAAGCGGCGTCTGCATGACCGGCCAAAATCGTGCTAAGTGCTTTTGGGATGCCCATGTTGATGAATTGGACATCAGACTCTCTCATGCCTTCTTTCTCCAAGGCGGCAACGAGGAGCTGATGTAAGAAAGTACCTTTCGGACCGACGACTTGTTTGCCTTTGAGATCTTTAACAGAAAGTTCCGTTCCAGGTTTAGACACAATTGCGAAGTTTGAGGTCGGATGAGCCGTTCCTGTAACAACTCTGACGGGGAGGCCTTCAGAATTAAGCATGAGAAGGGCCGCTGTATTCATATTGCCGGCAATATCCAGACTTCCGGAGCTCATGGCACGAGCAGCCTGAGGACTCGTGCCCATGTTGTGCCAATTAATTTTGATGCCGTCTGCCTGGAATTCTTTTTCAAGTAGTTTGTGGTTCTTCATGACAAGAAGCTGGAGGACAAAAGGCGGTTTTACGTATGAAATATTGAGTTCTTTGATAGGTTCGGCTGCGGCGGCAGAAAAAGAGGTCGCAGTCACCAAGAAAGCAACAAACAGAGATGCCAATCTCATAGTTCTCTCCTCAGAGACTTTGATTGAGTTTGAGTATGGAAGTTCTGTCATCTGGAAATAGCTAACTCCAAATGAGAACGATAATAAGAATTATAATCATCAAAAAAAACTAAAAAATGGCCGTCAGATAAAATAATTAGCCGACTAAATAGAGCTTATCTAACGGACCGAATTACTTTAAGTCAGGTCTTGGCTTGTCTTAGCATCAAGTTCAAAGCGATAGTCATTTCTTTAAGTCTTCCAACGAAAGGCCTTTGAAAGACACGAAGAATTTTTGATATTTAGCGTTGTTTTTGAGAAAAACTTCTGCTTTCTCCCGAAGTTTTTCGAGGCGTATTTTTTTAGGGTTTCTTTTTATTTCCGCAAATTGAATCTTATCTTCAAGTTCGTTGACCGCGATGAGATCGATTTCATTTTCACCCTTCTTGTCCCACCACTGGCCGACGGCTGTCCATTCTCCGCTTTCCGAATAATGTTTTAAGAACCAATTTTCAAGGCTTCTTCCGCAGAAATCAGGCTTTATCAAAAAGTCCCTCGGATAACTTCCATTGCGAACTTTCATAGAGCGACGCGAACGTCATGGGTTCAATAAATTTGAACCAGAAACGGAAATACTCATCTGTAAGAAGATAACGGGAACCTCTCCCGGAATTTTTCTTGCCGAAAGGATAGTTCTTTTTCAGAAGGTTGAACTGAGTTTCAAGACGAGACATGTAAGGGGCGAGATTGGTTGAAACTTCATTTTGAAGTTCCGACCATCGAGTTTTACCATGGGCAATAGCGCGTAACAAGGAAAAATAAGCACTTGATTCCATCCGAAACTCATTTCCGAGGATGACATAGCCGTCTTGTCGATACCATGAACTTGCTTGAGAAAAGAGGAACTTTTTAAAACTCTTGACATCTGAGCAGCCTGAAGAGGTAAGGAGCTCCATGTATCTGGGAACACCGCCGGTCATGGCGTAAAACATCAACAAATCTTCAGCCGTGAAGTCGGGATTGTTTTCTTCCAAATAACGTCGGATGGTGTGACAGCTGAACGGTTTTATTTTGAGCAGAAGGTCGGTTCGTCCGTAAAGAGGTTCGTTAGCGTCGGAGAAAATATGTTTGATGGCGGAAATGATGGAACCGCTCATGATCAAGAGGAGCCGACTTTCATTTTTATTTTTGTCCCATACATTCTGCAGTTCAGACCAAAATTTAGGTGCGGCGTAATCCAGTTCCTGACATTCATCAAAAATCAAAATCAAGGGCGTTGTTCCGCTCAGCTGCATGCAAAATTCAACGAGTTCGGAAAGCTTGCTAATGTCAGGAAGGAATCCTGTCAGCTTCAACTCTCTTTTGATTTGACTAAGGCAAGATTTCACAAGGTCGTCCTTTGAATAGCCTCGCTGTATAAAAAAGTAGAGAGAAAGCAGTGAAGATTCTTTAGCGAACTTAGTAATGAGCGTGGTTTTTCCGATTCGTCGTCGACCTGTGACAACGACAAGTCTGGAACCATTATCGAGAAGAGGTAACTGGTTGGACAACGTTTCTAACTCTTCTGTTCTTCCGTAGAACTTCATGCCTAACCTACAAAAATTGTACGTACAATAATTGTAGGTTAATTCAGAGGAGACATTCAACCTTTAAAATTCTTTTGAGGCCAGACCTAACTATGGGAAAAATTAATCAAAATAGAGGCATCCAAGGAATAAAAAGATTTGACCGATAAACGCAGAAGTTTGGAGGAAATCAGTTTTATCTGAAAATTTTTGGAAGATGTTTAACGATGCACCTTGTCTTTTAAAAATCCAACTTCGGCTTTTACCATCACGTCGAACACGTAAATAGGGCCCGGGACAATTTATCCGGGGCGCTCTCAATGAATTTTTTATTGAGGTTCATGGAAAATTGCCACACATTTTGTCATACACGAGATTTATATTTTATTGCATATCGTTGTATGTCGGAATTTTTCCCATAAATGAAAAAAGCCCCGAAAATCGGGGCTTTGACGATATTTTTGTATCCTGTTGGATATCGTTAGTTGTCGTTGTACAAATCGGTGCTGGTGGAGGCGGCGAGAATCGAACTCGCGTCCAGAAGCTATCAATACCAGCCTCTACGTGCGTAGCTAATTCACTTAGTTCTTACCGGCAACCCTGCAAACTAGCGATGCCAGTTGCCGGCCAGTTGCTAAGTTTCGCTCCCGCAGTCACAACTCCTGCAGGAACTAGCTCCTATGATATGTCGCTGCAGTCCCTTGCGGAACCCGGCCTAGAAGCGAACCGGTTGCAGCGTCTCACCGGAAATTAAGCGGCGAGAGCGAAACGCTCATCGTTGGCGTTTATATTTTTGTAAGCGGTTTAGCGAGGAACTCACACCTCGGCACGCGTCCAAATATCTCATGGCCCCTGTCGAAACCAGGTCGCCCCCACGAGGATTGGTAATTTTATTAAAGACCGTCCTCCCAGTCAAGATTAATCTTGCAGACCCAAGGCAACGCCCGGCACAACTTGATCGCCGCGCTGAGTCTTGGATGTCGAAATAAACAGTCGATCCGCAGCGACTTTTTCTTTCTGAATCAAGTAGTTCCTTACGGCTGCAGCTCGGCGGTCGGCCAACTGCTTCAGATCGGCAGTGGCTACACGCTGGTTCTTCATGAGGAAGGCTTTCATCTGCTCAATATCGGTATTCTTTGGTTTGTTCGGCGCAGTCGATTCGCTGTAGAGCTGTTTAATCGCTTTATCGATTTGTGCAGCCGTCAAAACCTTCGCATTCGTCGCGGAAGTTGTGTCGCGATAAATGGCATAACGCATATCTCGCATCAGCAGTTGTTCTTTCAAACCTTCGCCGTCTTCCTTTTCAGAAGCCATACCGATGATTTGAATCTTGATGCCCGGACGATCCTGCATAGCTTTCGCCACGATGTTGAGGGCCTTGATCGTCTTTTCATCTAAACGAGCGCTGCCGCTGGCAAACTGCAGGTTGTTCAAATCCATGTCTTCGCCGCCGAACATCGAGCCGATAAGTGCGAACGGAGCAGTAACGGCTTTACTGATCAGGTTTACAATGACTTTGACAATAATGCCGCCGACCGAGAATTCGGGATCATCTAAGGAGCCCGAGACCGGAATATTCAAATCGATCTGTCCCTGACGATCCTGCAGAAGAGAAACCGCCAAGCCGACCGGTAAAGCGTCCTTCGCATCAGGAACCTGCGAACCGAATTCAAGTTTATTGATCACAAGTGCATTTTCGCTGGTGAGTTTATCTTGATTGATGTCAAAGGCGCCCTTGTAAGTTAACAGACCTTTTTCAATCGGATGACCGGTGAATTTAGCCGAGAACGGAGAGAAGGCCGGCAGCGACAGTGAGGTCACTTCGCCTTTCATCGCGAGTTTGAGCTTCGATTCAAACGGATTGATCGTGCCGGAAATATTCATCGGCGTGCCGTTCAACAGACCCTTCACATCCACGGTGGCATTGCCTTTGGTCGTCGTGGAGTAATTGCTCAAAGAGCCGGCAAGGTTGGAGGCATTGAGCTTGAAAGTAGGCTCAATACTGTTGTCCGTGTAGCGTACACGGCCGTCTGTCAGCGTGATCTTTCCGACATTGATGGCCGGAGCAGAAGATGAGCCGGAACTTGCCTGAGCTTTAGACTGGGGCTTAGAAGCGGCCGGCTTGTCCGTCGTAGCTGCAGGCGCCGGAGCGTTGCTCGGAGTGCCTAAGGAAGCCAAGTTAATGCTTCCGTTTTTGTTCATGACGACATTCACGTTAGGCGACGTAAGCGCAATGGTGCCAAGTGAAATTTGCAGTGGAGAAAGTCCCGAAACACTAATACCGCCAACGGCAAGATTCTTAAGCGAAACAGCTGCTGCGCCTTGTTTGTCTGTCACGTTCAGCGATGCAACATCTGCATTGCCGGTGTAAGAGAAGGAAACGTCTTTGGCTAGATTTAGCTTGAGTTCACCCTTGTTGCTGAACGTACCTTGCGTGACGTGGGCGCTGGAATACTGAGAAATATACGGAGTCAGATCAGCAATGGATAATCCGCTGCTCTGCAGATTCAGATCCATGCTGAAGGGCGTGATAACTATCCCGCCGTTTGCTTGGATATGACCGCCGATAGCGCCGACGGAGGCATCGATAGAAGTCCGAGTGCCGTTTTTACCGTTAATCGGGGCGAGCGAGACATTAACGTTCGTAACCGGACGTTTGAAATTATTGGTGGTATCCGTGAAGTTGATCATTCCGTTGCGGACGCTGACCTTATCAATGTTCCAGGTCCAATCGTTCGGCGTCTTCTTTTCGTCTTCTGGAAGGGTTGCTTTTTCCTTAGCTTCCTTCGCGTCTTGTTTAGCCTGGGCCTTTTGTTCCTTAACGATATGCGTCAGCAGTTGGACCAAATTCAGGCTGTCTTTGTCTCTAATAACAACAACTGAAGGATTATGAATCTGGATTTCTCCAATATCCAGATTCTGGCGGAAGAAAGCAAACTCTTTCAAGTTTGCATCGATCTCTTTGACGCCGATGATTTGATAGGCTTTACCGAGCTCGTCTTCGAGGCCCACGTCTTTCATCTTGACGGTGCCTTTTAGACGCAGATAAGCGTTCTCTTCGCCTTGTTTTTTCTCAAAGTCCAGGTTGAAGGCACAGTCCATTGTGCCCTTGGTAACTTTGACATTCAGAGGAATCGGATTAAAGGAAGCCGCATTCTCCAGGTTTAACCCGGTGACGGTGAAGTTCACGCCGGTTTTTTTGCCTGGTGTAAACGGAACACTCTCGGCATTGATGGCGAAAGGCTCGCCGTTGAAATTGAATTTCAGGTCAGGCGTGATAGGAACGTCGACGTCGTTTTGGAAATTAGAGATGAGGGGCAGGGCAAAGTTAAGGTCGGTAACCTTATCAACCTTGTGTCTGAACTTGTCATCAAGCGTGATTGAAGAGTTCGTCAGCTTGATGTTGCCGATAGAAAACTGCAGCGGCTTGTCATCCTTCTTCTCTTCTTCCGGTGAAGTCGGCATTTCCTGAATGCGTTGGATGATGTCGCTGAAGTTAAAAGTGTCCAGCCCCGTACGGATTACGGTGCTGTTGAGGCCGTCAATCGTGATGTACTGCACCAAAGGAGACAGTTTGAAAAGAGAATCCCACAGAACTTTGGTTTGCAGAGATCCGACGGAAAGCAAAGCCGGCTCTCCGTCTTTTTGGACGTTCAGTCCCTTAACAGAAAACTGCAGTGTGAAAGGATTGAATTTAACTTCCTGCGTTGTGATCGTGCGCCCGACAATCGGTTCGGCGTATTTTTTAAGCGCCCAGTTCACTCCGTAAGGGACACCAAGGAAGCCGCCGGCTGTGTAGGCGGCTGCCAAGGCTCCGATGATTCCGGTTGTTATCCAAAGTTTTTTGCCCATATCGTTCCCTCGCTTAGCGGAATAAAAAGACTTCCGACATAGGCAAAAGTATGACTACTTTGTAAACTTGATCTCTAAAATTTCGCTCGGATTGTGCACAATGAGATCTGCGCCCCACAGCTCGACAGGCTGCGGTGAACCGAGATATCCCCATTTCACGGCAACCGAGAAAACGTTAGCTTCGTTGGCTGCATCAATATCTCGTTTGTCGTCGCCGGCATAAATGGCCTCAGAAGCTTTCGCGTCAATGCTTTTCAGAGCAAAAAGAATCGGTTCGGGGTTCGGTTTGGAAACTTTGAGCGTGTCCCCGCACACGACCACAGCTGGTTCGAGCTTATGGAATTTGATTAAAGGATGAACAAAGCGGGCGTGCTTGTTGGTAATGATGCCCCAGCTTGCTCCTTGAGCTTTGATGTTGTCAATCATTTTCGGAACGCCTTCAAAAAGATGAGAGTGCTCCGCCATATGGGCTTCGTAATAGTCCAAAAACTCTTTGACCATTTCAGCGTAGCCAGGATCATCCGGGTGGATGCCGAAAGCCGCACCAAGAAGGCCTCGTGCGCCGCTGGATGCGGTTTTGCGAAGCGTCTCAAAGGGGAGGGGCGTCAAACCTCGGACTTCTCGAAGATGATTAGCCGCTGCCGCTAGATCCGGTGCAGAATCCAGCAATGTGCCGTCAAGATCAAATAAATAAACGTTGGGATGTTCGGTCATGACAAAAAGAAAGGGGTCGCAAACGACCCCTTTTTCACAAGTTAATGCAATAGATTACTTGTTGCGTGTGCCCTTAACTTCGATAACGGCACGACGGTTCGGCTGCAGGCATTCGATCAACTGTTTGAATGTCTTGATTTCGCCCTTAGCAGAAGGATTCGGGCAGTTGACGACAGGGTCAGCCTGGCCTTTGCCTTCGGCGTGGATACGAGCAGCAGGAACGCCGTGTTCAGCCAAGAAAGTCTTGACGGCGTCTGCACGACGCTGAGACAGTTTCTGGTTGTAGGCAGCACCGCCGATACGGTCGGCGTAGCCATTGATCATGACAACGTCAAGTGTCAAGCCGGACATACGGCTTGTGAGTTCTGTCAACTTGGCGATGCCTTCGGGTTTCAGAACGGCTTTGTTGAAGGCGAAGAGTGTGTCGGCAGAAAGAGTAACTCTTTCTGCGCCGGCTTCGCACTTAATAATGTCTGTGTCGCACTGGCAGTTCTGGCCAAGAGCGCCCTGGGCTTCTGCCAGAGCAGGAGTCCAATAGCCGGTGCGGACGCACAGGCCGAAATTAGTCATCAATGTTTGGCCGGCTGCCTGAACATAAGGATTAGCAGGGGCATCAGCTGCGCAAACAGCACCGGAAGCAGCTAACGCTACAGAAGCGATAAGCATTCCGAATTTTGTCTTTGTATTCATCATTTTCCTCTTTTGATGCAGTAAAACCACACAACATACGGCAAATTCAGGGATCGGCCGCTATGCATTCCGAGTGTATAACCACCGGTCCGCTAATTAAAATCGTCCCGTAGTATCTCACACACCCTATTCTGCCACGACATGATATTACTTTTTGTAAGTAACTTGCCCCGATCAGGCCTAAGTAATTTTTCCTGTTGTATATTTGCAACAAGAGAACCGCTCACCCAAACCTGATGTACGCATTGTGCTTCAACCGCGTAAATAACGTTTGATAACACATCCAAAACGGGCATAGTTACAAGCTGTGACATGTCAATGACGGCTAGGTCCGCGAGCTTCCCAACTGCAAGGGAGCCCGCGTCACAATGCAATTTTAACGCGTTAGCTCCGTTTATTGTTGCCATACGAATAATTTGATTGACCGTGAGCTCCGTCGGGTCTTGAGAAAATCCCTTAGCGATGAGACCTGCCGTCCGCATTTGCTCGAACATGCTCAGAGAGCAGGCGCTCGCTGCACCGTCGGTTCCCAAGGCAACGTTGATGCCGGCCTTTAAAAGTTTGACGACGGGACTTGCGCCGCAGCCGAGCCGCATATTGCTCACGGGACAGTGGACGACGGATGCTCCGCTTTCGGCGAGCAGTTCGATGTCGCGGTCGGAAAGAGCAACACAGTGCACGGCAATCGTCCGTTCATTCAGGCAGCCTAATTTGGCCAAATATTCCACCGGAGAGCACCCGAATTCTTTTATGGCGTTCTGTCTTTCTTCTTCGGTCTCGGAGAGATGAATCTGCCAGGTTGTGTCCAGCTCTTCGGCTAACCGCATGGATGCCTGCAAAGCTTCCGCAGTGACGGAATAGGGAGCATGCGGTGCAATATTGATAGAAAGGCCGGGATCGTCTTTGTGACGTGCAGCGAGTGCTCGGGCGCCCCCAAAAGCATCTTCTTCTCCTTTGTACTCAGCATTCGGGTACTTGATTACAAACGCACCCTGAACGACACGCAGTCCGACTTCTCTCAGCGCTTTGGCAGCAGAATCCGGGAAGAAATACATGTCATGGCACGTCGTTGTACCTCCTCGGAGCATTTCAGCGCCTCCGAGCAGGGCACCGTCATAGACGAATTCCGGACTCATCAGCTGCCCTTCAATGGGCCAAATGCATTTGGTGAGCCAGTTCGGCGTTGTGAGATCAGGGCCCACGCAGCGGAGAAGATTCATGGAAGCATGGGTATGGCAGTTCACAAAGCCTGGCATAACCACGTTATCGGGGAGCTCAAAGACTTCTTTGGCTTCAACGTTCTTGAGATCTGCAGGCGGGATCAGCGCGGCAATTCTTCCGTTTTCAATCGCCAGGCCATAGTTCTCCAGAACTTCAGTGTCGCCCTCAAGCGGAATGATCCAGCGGGGAAGAAGGAGTTTTTCGGTCTGCATATTCTTCTCCTATTAGAAATTAGAGGTTTTTCGGTTGAAACGGCTGAATGGCGTCCAACTCTTCCTTCATTAGTGCCTTTTGCTTTGCCAAATCATAGACCGCCTGCAGCTCGAGCCAAAAGATTTCTTCTAGGCCGAAGTATTTCGAAAGCCGCAGCGCAGTGTCCGGTGTAATAGCGCGCTCTCCGGCAATAATTTGACTCAGGCGCGTCTGAGGAACGTGAATGTCTTTTGCGACTCGGTAAACGGAAAGTTTTAGAGGCTCAAGAAACATGGTCTTGAGAACCATGCCGGGGTGCAGTGCTTCCAGATTTTTCATGGTAACGTCTCTCGATAGTATCGGATTACGATAGTACACTAAAAACGATTTATAAGCGTTTTGAGGCACAGAGCTGTTAAGTCCACTAAAATTGACGGGTTATTTTTACAGTCCGTTAGCCCGGACGCATTAAGAAGGATTTGTTAGATGGCTGACAACGACCACAACAACGAAAACGAAAAAGACAAAGAAGAGCAGGACATCTCTGATGAGACCGGTTCTGAGACACCCGAGAATCAGGCTGAAGAGTCCGGCGACGCCGGCGAGGGCGAGAAAAAGAAAAGTCGCTCCCGCAGCCGCCGCGAGAACACGCCTGACTGGAATCTCATTCGCCAGCAGGTAAATAAGGCCGAGCCGATTTCTCTGGAAGATGAAATGAAGCGCTCCTACCTTGATTACGCGATGAGCGTGATCATGGGCCGAGCACTGCCCGACGTGCGTGACGGTTTAAAACCCGTTCACCGTCGTGTGCTCTTCGCGATGTTCGAATTGAACAACATGTGGAACACACAGCATAAGAAGTCAGCTCGTGTGGTCGGTGACGTGATCGGTAAGTACCATCCTCACGGTGATGCCGCAGCTTACGAAACAATCGTTCGTATGGCTCAGGACTTTTCCATGCGTTATCCGTTGGTCGACGGCCAGGGCAACTTCGGTTCTGTCGACGGTGACGGCGCCGCTGCTATGCGTTACACCGAAGTTCGTTTGAAGAAGCTTTCTTCCGAAATGCTCCGCGGTCTGGATGAAGACGCAGTTGATTTCGCTCCGAACTACGACGGCACGCAGAAAGAGCCGACCGTTCTTCCGACAGTGTTCCCAGAGCTTCTGATCAACGGCTCCGCCGGTATCGCGGTCGGTATGGCAACGAACATTCCTCCGCACAACCTGCGTGAAACCGTGAACGCCTGCTTGCTGGTGCTTCGTAACCCTGAATGCACCATCGACGAAATTATTAAAGTCATGCCGGCTCCGGACTTCCCCACAGGCGGCATTCTTTACGGTTTGTCCGATGTCCATGAGGCCTATCGCACCGGCCGAGGCAAAGCGATTATTCGTGCCAAGACCCACATTGAAGAATGGGACAACGGCAACCGCGAATCCATCATCATCGACGAGATTCCGTATCAGGTCAACAAGCGTCTGCTCCTTGAGAAGATCGCTCAGCTCGTCGCTGAAAAGAAAATTGACGGCATGTCCTTCGTTCGCGACGAATCCGATAAGAATGGTATGCGCGGCGTGATCGAACTGAAGCGCGGCGCCAATGCCAATGTCGTTCTGAACCTTCTTTATAAGAACACCCAGCTGCAGGACAGCTTCGGTATCAACCTGGTGGCGCTTGTCAACGGCCAGCCGAAACAGCTCAACATCAAAGAAATCCTAGTTGAGTTCTTAAGCTTCCGCCGTGAAGTCGTGACTCGCGTCACGATGTTCCGCCGCGATAAAGCTCGCGCCCGCGTGTACCTGGTTGAAGGTCAGGCAATCGCGCTGGCGAACCTTGATGACTTCATCAACATCATCCGTACTTCTGCCAACGCCAAGATTGCCGAGGAAAGACTGCTGGAGCGCGAATGGCCGGCTCATGAAGCCGCCGAGATGATCAAGCGCGCCAACCTTGATAAGAAATTCCTGCGCCCCGAAGACGAAGACATGACGCTCGGCCTCACGGATCAGGAAACCTACCGCTTAAGTTCCATGCAGGCTAAGAACATTCTTCAGATGCGCCTGCAGAGCCTGACCGGCTTGGAACAGGAAAAGATTCACGCAGAATATAAAGAACTCGTGGACACTATTATTGATTTGACCGACATTCTGGCGAAGCCCGAACGCGTCACCGCGATCATTGCCGACAGCCTTGAAACCGTTGCAGCCGAATTCGGCGACGAAAGAAAGACTCAGATTGTTGCCAATGCAGAAAACGTCAAGACAAAAGACCTGATCCCGCTGAGAGAAATGGTCGTAACCCTGACGGATACCGGCTACATCAAGAGCCAGGCTTCGATCGAATACCGCGCTCAGAAACGCGGCGGTCAGGGCAAACGCGCCGCCCAAATGAAGGAAGGCGACATTATTAATCAGCTGTTTGTGGCTACAACGCACGACGTGCTGCTGTGCTTCACCAACAAGGGCCGTCTGCACTGGCTCAACGTTTGGGATGTGCCCGAGGGCTCTTCCTCTTCCAAGGGTCGTCCGATCGTCAATATGCTTGAACTCACGGATGACGAAAAAGTCACTGCCGTTCTGCCGATCTCCGATGAGGATTACGCCAAAGATCTCTATATCTTCATGGCCACTGCTGACGGTACGGTCAAGAAGACACCGATCGGCGACTTCAAGAACCAGAGAAGAGCCGGTATCAACGCCATCAATCTGCTTGAAGGCGACGTTCTGGTCGGTGCTGCCGTGACCGACGGCAAGCATGATGTCATGCTCTTTAGCGACAACGGCAAAGTTGTCCGCTTCTCCGAAGATGAAGTTCGCGCCATGGGCCGTGCTGCAACCGGCGTTCGCGGTATGAGACTCGATGAAGGCCAGAAGGTCATTTCCATGCTGGTCTGCGGCGATGACGAAGACGTGACGGTTCTGACCGCTACTGAGTTCGGCTACGGCAAACGTTCTCCGCTGGCTGAGTACACACGCCACGGCCGCGGCACGAAGGGCATTATTTCGATCCAGACGACCGAGAGAAACGGCAAGGTCGTTTCCGCACTCCTCGTAAAAGAAAACGACGAAATCATTCTGCTGACCTCTACTGGCAAGCTGGTTCGTACCCGTGTCAACGAGATCCGCGTCCTCGGCCGCAACACTCAGGGCGTGACACTCATCTCGATGGAAGAAGGCACCAAGCTCGTAGGTCTTGAGCGCGTGACCGAAAACGATGACGGAGACAATGCTTCCGATAA
>OCPV01000655.1_pt1 | contig 23883 bp, 16 predicted proteins | sample 1538511 | NCBI WGS metagenome assembly OCPV01 (sample SAMN04571704, study PRJEB22368) | human gut metagenome | biome: human gut; material: stool | host: Homo sapiens | place: Luxembourg | collected 2012-08-30 | reverse complement strand
CGTTTTTTTCTTTAATCCATATAAAACTATTATTAATATTAAAATGGGAATTATTATCAATAATTGAAAATATACCCCGGCAATATTAACAACTAATCTTTTGCTTGGACATAACAGCCATGCGTTAGTAACATCGCTATAAAATACAGGCATATTTATATATAATCCGATTCCTATACCTCCGTGATCGATATTATAATATCGACATGCAGACACATGCCCTAATTCATGAAATAGAATAGACGCAAATAGAAAAACAATTGCAGTCAAAAAAGCATAAGGGCCGCTATGAACAATAGCCTCAGACTGTAATGGGTTGGTAATAAAAAATAATATATCTAAAATGAAAGCCAAACCGATAACCGAATACATGATTTTCGGATTAAACAGGAAACTAAGATTTACTGTAAATTTTTCCGCAATTTCTTTTGATAATATTTCTTTTTTATAAATAAATTGTTTTTGTTGTTTGAGATTCGATTCTGCCGAGAATATTGGGTAAATAAATTTGTTCAGTATATTATCTAGTTGCTCGGGAGTACATGATGTTACTCCAGACTCTTTGATGGCAAGAGAGGCATCTTCGGTTGTTGTGTATTGTTTTAAGAAATAGAAAACAACCGCCATATTATGGTTGATTTTATAATGTTGACCATTATATGATAACAGGTATTTTTCGTTTTTATCTTTCGCATCTCGATCAACAAGAGTAATGCTTTGAACCCTTTGGTCTATTCGCATAACAGTCTGATTAAAAAAATAAATTGGGAATGCCAATATTTGGCATTCCCTAAAGTACAAGTGTTATTCCGAAATCGGATTGCAGAAATCACAAATAGGACTACAAAAACAATCTGCTGTTTGAATACCGCCATCCATAAACAGCCCTCCGACTAATAGAGGGTCGGTTTCAAGACGTTCTTCCAAACCTTCAATGGCCAGATCGGTCATTAAATCTTCATTCAATGAGATCATCATTTCTTTTTTCTTCATAACTTTAATTTTTTTAATAGTTAAATAAATTGGTGAATTATGCTATTTCGTGATTAAGAAATAGTCTATCATATATTAGATTAGCTACTGTGTTCAGAACTGGGCCGAATCCATCACAGCGTGAATCTGTAAAATCTCCACCGTTTTTCAATATCTGATTCAGACACCCTCCCTTACACAAAAACGTATATTTGCATTGTGAACATTTTTCCAGATTTCCGCTATTTCTTGAATGCCATTTTTCTTTCAGAGCATTCCATTCAACTTGTGTCCCATTATATTTACCAATGCTGGATTTAGGGAAACCAATACTTTCGAGACACCCATATATATATCCATAAGGATCAAGCGCATAGCTTCCGTGTTGCGCCGCACAATAAGTTGATTTAAGAGGCATTACACTTTTGTTTTTAATAGCTGTATAAAGTAAACGCGAAGTACCTCTATCATCGAATTGCACATCAAAATTTTCTGATTTATGTTTTGAAACGAATTCTATATAAGGCATATAATGTAAATCATTTTCTTGATCAAATTGTTTTTTTGTTTCGGTTACGTTATCTCCGTGTAAATAATCTACAAGGAGAGCTGACTGTATAACTAAATTAGGATTTTCCAACACTCCTTTTATATCAAACATTGCTTTTAGCCGAGCAATGTCATCAATATTACTTTCATCTGTATTTACTCTAACAGCCACTTTAGCATCTCGACTCAATGCGAGTAGAATATTATTGAATATCCTATCAAATGTTTTTTCACCTTTATAATGTCGTCGCCTTTTATCATGGTTCTCTTCTACTCCATCGAGTGTAATTTGAAGAAAACTTATTTTACCTTTTCCAATTAAGTCTTGGTAAAATTCTAAATCGTAACCATTTGTGATAACATTAAAAACAAACCCTTTACTAACACCTTGCTGAACAATATATTCGATAATTTCTATATTCTCCTTCAAAAGAGGCTCTCCACCATATAGTAAAATCGTTTTCGAATGATATCCATCTCGGTTTTCAATAGTATCAATGGCTTTATAAGCTTTATCAACCATCTCTTTTGTAAATTTTTTCTTTGTCCAATTAAGTCCATGATTTGACAAATGGGCTTCATAACAGTAGGGACAACGAAAATTACAATCATAAGTTATGATAAATGTAAAATAATTGTGTAACAGTTTATTTCTTTTGTGTAAAAGATTTGCTAATTTTATAACATGCTCTCTTTCTTCGGTTTTCGATTTTTGGGTAATATATCCTCTATTAATCAGAGTTTCCCAAATTTTTGTGTCAAATGGAAAATTGGAAGGGTCTAACTGATTACGATTACTTTGCAAGAAAGTTGCAATATCTTCATGAACGATATCCAGAGCACCTGTGTAACCATGTAAAAGCATGTATTGGCCATCAGAGTTTTCTAATTTTATAAAAATAGAATAGCTTGAAATTAAATAATTTTGCATAATGATTTTATTTAAATTTAGGTTGTAATTATTATATGCTATACATCACAAAGTGTGTACAGGTTATATTACATATTATGAATATGATAGTTGCAATATAATAACCATTTTTATCACATGCAAATTTTCCAAAATATTTTTTTTATATTTACATTCATAAAATATGTTTATAGTTTCTTAATTAAAATATTTAAAAAAATAGCATTATGAAATATTTAAAAAAAATTAAAAACATCTTTCAAATGGCTCCTACGGCCATGATTATAAATGTATTTGGATTATCTATCGCTTTTGCAGCCTTCCTTATTATTATTATGCAGACGCATTTTGACAGTAGCTTCGATTCTTATCATCGTGATGCAAAACGGATCTATCGTATAGCATTGGAAATACAGGGAAAAAAAATGGCAATCGCTTCACACCCAATAGCTGAATTTCTAAGGCAGTCTCCTGTAATCGAGGCAAATGCTCTTTCAGATCCTACTTATCGAAATGGATTGATTGCAATTGATCAAAATGAGACTAAAACATTTTTTAGAGAAAAAACACGGCGGATTTCTCCATCGTTTACGGACGTTTTCCATTTCGAAATGTGCGAAGGATCGGATAAAGCATTGACTCAACCCGGTTATGTTCTAATTCCCGAAAGTTTAGCACAAAAATTTTTTAACAACGAGTCTGCTTTAGAAAAACAAATTGAGATATCTTCTGTGATTGCGACCATCGGAGGAGTTTATAAAGACTTTCCTGAAAACTCAACAATACAGAACGAGATTTATTCGTCAATTCCAGAAAATGAAATAGGAGGATGGGGGCAATTACAATACAATATATATATTAAAACGATTCCTAATATAAATAAACCACTTGAAGAGCTTTCAGAGTTGGGAAATAAATTAAGTGAGGCAATAAAAATAAATGAGCCACAAATGCCTGCAACAAAGTTTATTTTTACACCTCTAAGAGAATTACATTATATTACTGATATAATGTATGACACTACTCCCAAATCAAATAGACAAAACGTTTTTATTTTATTGACAATAGCGATAACAATTATTCTTATCGCAGGTATTAACTTTATGAATTTCAATATAGCCTTATTACCTTCACGAATAAAAGCAATTAATATTCATAAAATATTAGGAGTTTCCAACCGAACGATCCGTTTAAATTATATTTTTGAATCAATTATTTTATCATTACTTTCTTTTGTCTTCGCTTTATTTATTGTTTCATTAGTTTCAGAAACATTTATTGCTTCTATCGTTGATACTTATGTCGGTCTATGGGCAAATCCGAGGTTGATAATTATTGCATTTACCGTAGCGTTAATAATTGGAATGTTGGCAGGATTATTACCGGCCCATTATGCTACATCTTTCAGACCTGCTTTAATTTTAAAAGGTTCTTTAGGAATGATAACAAGTGCGAAAACGTTCCGGTATATGTTGATTGGCATGCAATTTCTAATAGCTTATGTATTGATAATAAGTTCATGGTTTATGTTGGAGCAACATATTTTTATTCAGAATGCAGAAAGCGGATATAATAAAGAACAGGTTGTTCTTCTTGATATAAATAATAAAATTAAGCAAAATAAAGATGTGTTTACAAATCGGTTAAAAGCTGTTGCAGGTGTCGAAGATGTCAGTTATGCTGCCATAATATTATCGAACTCGGATAGCCCTAATGCGTGGAACGCCCATTATGGAGAAAAAGATATAATGTTTCATTGGATTCCTGTAGATCCTTCATTTCTAAATACAATGAATATCAAGGTGGAAGAAGGACGGGACTTCCGAGAAGAAGATAAGAAAAGTAGAAAAGGGAAATACATTTTTAATGAAAAGGCTCGTAAAGAGTTCGGATTATCAATTAATTCAATGGTAGACAGTGTCGAAGTGATAGGGTTTATATCAGATATACAATATACAACTTTCCGCACTATTTCCTCTCCTATGGCATTTTATGTTCCCAGTCAACTTAATTCCAGTGATCTTACAAATTTTGCATATGTTAGAGTTGCTGCAAAAAGTGATAAAAAAGAAGTTATTCAGCGAATTGGAGAGATACAAAAACAGTTTGAAACGGAAACCCCATTACAAGTTCAATTTTATGACGATTTGTTTAATGTTACTTATGAAAAGGAAAAACGACAAACTGCACAGATTTCTATTTTTAGTATTCTATCAGTAATTATTTCTATTATGGGTGTATTAGGTCTTGTGTATTTTGATAATGCATCCCGTCGTAAAGAAATAGGAATTCGTAAAGTTTTGGGGTCTTCTGAAATGGAGATTTTATCTTTATTTAACAAATCTTATTTAAAAATCTTAATTACAAGTTTTATTATTGCTTGTCCGATTGCTCATTATGTTGTCGTTAAATGGATGCAGAATTTCGCCATACACACACCGATTTATTGGTGGATATTTCTAATAAGCGGTTTAACCGTCATTTTTGTCACGATTGTATGCGTAAGTTTAAAAAGTTGGAAAATTGCCATGATCAATCCGTTGGAAACATTAAAGAACTAACCCCAACTATCGAACCCGAATAAATCGGAAGCAGCTCTTAAAAACCGAAAAGTATATAAGAATAATTTAATCTACTTTTAAAATGAAGAAATTATTGTTTGTTATTTTATCTGCATTTGTTTTTACGGCTTGTTCAACTGAAAAAAGTCGTCTCAATCGAGCAATGGATTTTGCATTGCAAAATAAAAAAGAATTTGAGAAAGTTTTGGAACATTATAAAAATGATTCGCTGAAGTTAAAAGCAGCCGAATGGCTTATTTCAAATATGATTTACCAAATTAGTATTGACAGTGCTTCTGTTGGTGGAAATCAACCTTATTATGACTTACTGATTGAGTATTGGCAACAGCATAGAAATTATAATGATGTTGGAACGTATTATTTATGTGACAGCCTTTATAAAGTACGAAATGACACTCTGACATCTATTAAAAGTCGATACAAAAAAGATATAGAATCAATTTCATCGCAATTTATGATTCGTCACATTGATCAATCATTCGAATCGTGGTGTAAATACCCATGGTCAAATAATGTTTGTTTTGAGGATTTCTGCCGTTATATTTTGCCTTATAAATGCAAATCTGATTTTTGGGAAAACGCCTTCCCTTATTTGCGTAATCAGTATGCATATTTGGCTGATTCTATGTCAAATGGAACTATTGTTGAAGTTGGAAAATTTATAGAGAATGATATAAAAACAAAATTCAGACAGGATGGACCATTCATGAGAGCGCATCCCTATATGACACCTACTACTCAATCCAATTATATTCGTTCTATGCTTGGAGAATGTATCCAAGCGAATATAACCGCAGCTCTTGCATTAAGAAGTGTAGGTATTCCCGCAATTATTGATTATATTCCTTATTGGGGAAATTCTAACTCAGGACATTCATGGGTAAAAATTATCGGTGATTCAACATCTAGATTATACGATAATAAACAAATTATGTTCAGCGGGGAGCAAGATAAACTTATTAACGATATGTTTTGGTTTGAGTTTATTTTTCCCTCTTTACCCGGAATACCTGAAGATGTTAATATCCGTTCATGCCGTACGGTTCCAAAAATTTATCGATCACACTTTGAAATTATAAATGAAACGGTATCTCCTGAAGACCCCAGTATTCCAATCTTATTCCGTGATACCGGATTAGAAGATGTGACAGATGAATATTTGGAATGTTCCGATGTTGTTATTCCTTTAACAAATAATATAGGAACAGAACGATGGGCTTATTTATGTTGTTATGATCCTGATAATATCTCTTGGGTTCCCGTTGCACAGGGGCAAATTAGTGGTAAATCAGCTATTTTTAAAACAGTAGGACGGAATATTGTATATCTTCCCGCTATCTATCAGAGAGGTAATGTAATACCTATTGGTGCGCCTTTCCTACTTACTTCAGAAAGTAGAAAAAAAGAATTAGTCCCTGCGGATGATAATCATTCTGTAATGAAATTGTACAGTAAGGTTCCATACCGAACGAATGTTTTATATTGGGCTTATTCGATGGTCAATACTCAATTTAAATTAGCTAATAACAAAAATCTTTCCGATACGATCACGGTTCACAATATTGATAAAATCCCCTATTATGGCCAACAGGTTGTAATAGACGAAAATAAATGTTATCGTTATGGAATATATGAATTCGGCGGACATCCCGGATTTATAGGAGAACTCGAATTTTGGGGAATAGACGATAGCGGTAAAGAAATAAAACTCAAAGGAGAGCCAATTGGTAATCCCGGCCTCTATGGACAGACAAACAGGGAACTAATAGATGGTAATCGAATTTCATTTTTTTCACGTGATTGGAATAAGGAAAGTTTTGTAGGTTTTGATTTTGGTCGACCGTATCGTATATCCAAAATCATATATCATCCACGAAGTGATGATAATGGCATCGTTCCGGGAGAAAAATATGAATTATTCTATTGGGATAATGAATGGAAATCTTTAGGTCAACAAGAAGGTGGAAATGATAAAACACTTGAATATTATAACGTTCCTAAAAATTTATTATTTAGATTACATAATCTTACTCGTGGCCAAGAGAATAGAATTTTTATTTATGAACAGGGGAAGCAGATTTTTTATTAAATTCAGTGTAAAATCACACATCGCAACAGCTAAAACTCTATTGGTAAACAATTTACAACTAACATAAATAACATTCTGAAAGTAAAGGCAAAAGAATAAATTATGAAAAAGACGGCTGAAGCGTTGTCTTTTTCATAATTATCGTCTGTAAGTGCCACCACCAGTGCTTCCCGAACGTCCATCACGCCGATAACCAGTATCGCCCCCGATTCTTCGATTTTCGACACGATATTACACGGGGCTTTCTAATATTTCCGTCGTAAGTTAAAATAATGTTAAGCGACTATTCCCCGATTTTGGGATACTATCCGTAGGAGTCGATTTTCACGATGACCGATATTTTGAGCCAAATATGCTATTGGGCAATATTCTGATTTTTCCCAATATAAATATTGCGGGTATTTTCCATCCACTATATTTAATTGTCAAATTTTTAATTCGTTATTAATCGCCTAAACATGGGTTTTGTTTTGCGTCAATTTCCCAACCATTTACTGTGATTGTCACCTCCCCTGCCGTTAGATCCACCACAACCGGAATCACGATGTCCCGGTCTTTTTCAAAGTCGATCCCTATTTCATTTTCGCTCAGGTAGTCCGACAGCGGCAGATCGAATACGGTTATATCGTCGGCTTTCAGCGTGATTTTGACCCGATTGTCCTCCCCGAACCGGCTTACGGGGAAGATTCCAATCAAACCTTTCGATTCCGGACGAAGTTCCGGAACGATAACCGTCTGTTTTTGCAGGCAGTTCCCGGCGGCGTCGAATCCGGCGGTTATGCCGGATATTTCCACCGATACCGCCTTACCTGCCGAACAGATCGAATTCAGTCCTTTGACGGTCAGGTCGATTAGATAATAAAGTTTGTTCAGGTGTATGGGGCGAACGGCCGGGTATCCGCGTGCGACATGAAATTTTCCGATATGGTGAAACAGGCGGTCGCCAGAGGTAAGCGTACAGTTGTCGGGCAGAGCAAGCCGGAACCCGGACAGCGTGCTTTCCCCCGGAACCATTTTCGGCAGGACAGCCCGGTCGATGTTGGCGAAGCTCACTCCGGAACACCAGAAAGTATCGTTACCCCCTGCGGATCGCCGATGTTTTCTTTCGTCGCCGTTTCCGATTTAATAAAACGCCCAACCTTGTCGAAAATAAAAATATCCATTTTGTCAATGCTGTTTGCATCGTAAACATTCCGGTCGGACAGGTAAGCGTAACCGAATATAAGCGACGGTTTCGGATTTATTTCGATGTCCGTTCGCTCTTTGAGGGAACAGGCGCAAAGCATTACTACAAGGAAAACAATCATTATTCGTTTCATAGGGTTACGGATTATTGTACGAGTTCGGTTAATTCGGGATCGAGCCGGGCGCGGAATTTCATTCTCGGTTCAGCTTCGGCGGCCCGCGCAAAATATTCGGCGGCTTCGTCGCGCAAGCCCAATCGCATGGCTACAATCGCGTGCAGATAATCGTTTTCAGGACCGGCGGGAAGTTCCCGCACGATTTCATAAGATGTGCGGTCGTAACCGAGCGACAGCAGGGCGATCACGCTGTTTCGGTCACGGTACGGATAAAGAATGTTCATCGCTTCGGTGTAACTGCGCCTTTTAAGCAATTCCACGCCCCGCGCATACAGCGTATCGGGTTCGGTCGTATGCACGGTATCCTGAATCATCCCCTTGCGCCGCAGGTCGTATTTAAAAGCGACGGCCCGAAGCTGTGGATAGAGCGCACGGCGGATATAGGCATAGTCCTGCGGATGCCGTTCCCGGATCTGCTTTTCGCGGATGTCCGGGTTATGTTCGCTTTCGATAATCCGGCGTATCGGTTCCCGATTGTCGATGCTGTCGTCGCCGAGGATCAGCCGGTCGAGTTCTGTCCAGTCCTCGGCGATCCGCCGCACGGTTATCATCGTGTCGGTCTGCCGCCCGAAATGCCCGGCCAGATAATCCCTGAGCGCATAGCCGCGATCCCTCGCCAGCGCATCGTTTCGGACATACGGGCCTTCCGGCGACGAGGATGCGGTCAGCGTGATGCTGTCGATGTAAAATTCTTCCTGATTGATAAGGCTGTCCATCAGCGAAACGATCCGGTCCAACTGCCTGCGGTTGTCGCCGAGCGTATCGGCGATGGCCGTATCGTTCGCCCGGAACGTTACGAAATTCCGATCCCGCACGACCGCGTACTTGTCGATCACTTTGATCTGGTATCGCGGCAGCGTATCGACGAAAGAGAGTATCGAGGAAATCGTGTATTTGATCGTGTCCGAGGGCGGCAGCCGGTAACTGCTTCCGTCGAGCGCCTGCACCCGCCCGTCGAGCGTTACGGAAAGCTGTTTGCCGGTGTCCTCGGTTTTCACGTCCTGCGAGTAATAGTAAACGATCGTTTCGTTTTGACTGACGACCGAATCCAGTCGGGCATCGGTCGCATACGGGAACTTTACCAATTGCCGGTACGCCCGCTCGATCCTGCCGTTCCAATAGGCCGTATCGGAGCGGTACGATAATAGGCGGCTGCGGTACTTGTCGAATTGCCAAAGGTCGCGCTCCTGCACCCGGCTGTAAAGTCCCCCGCGAATCACGAGTTTTTCCAACGGAGTAACCGCGCCGTTGTTTTGCAGGTGCGGCGTTATGACGATTCCGAAACATTTGCTTTGCAGTTCTTCGGGGACAGTGATCCGAAAGTCAATGGCAACTTTTCCCAGACGTTCGACCACGACGCGGCTTTTTGCCACGACTTCTACCTCCTGCAAATCGACGGACATAACCCGCTGCCCGTCGCTGTCGGTCACGGCTTCGCCCCAATAAACCGAATCCCCCGTTAAGGGCCGGGCCACGCGCGTGTAGTTCGGCGTATAGGCTTCTTCGGCGGTTTCCGCCTTTTTTTCCCGAATCAGGGAAATCCGGGCGCTCGCTTCCCTGCGTTCCAATCGGTGCGTCATGGTACACGACAGGACGGAAAACAACAGGGCGAACAGAAATAGCATTTTATAGATTTTCATAGCATCTCGGAATTAAAACAGGTATGAAAAACCGATCTCGGCTTTCGACGGCAGTACCATCAGCCGCCGGTTATGGCGGATCAGTTCGTCGTCGCTCCAAGGCGTAAAGTAATCGCGCCGGGTATCGTTCGTATAAAACAATCCCGCGCCGATCTCGGCGGTCAGGCTCCAGCGTTTACTAAGCAGCCACGAATAACCATACGATACACCCAGACCGATCAAATATCCTTTGTAATGCAGCCTGCGGCCCCCGATGTCATACCGTCCCCCGGTTACGTGTACGCCCAGCGATGGCCCGGCGTTGGGTTCGAACAGCCAGAACCGCACTCCGGCCTGACCCACCAGAAACGTAGTCCGGAAAGACGGAAAGCGCAGCGGATTCCAGTAGACGGAAAGATCGAGCGATGTTTTTTTAGAAACCGCAATGTCCATTCCCCCGCTGATCGTCCCGGTAGCTAAGGCCAGCGTATTGAACCGCACGGCATAGAACTGCGCGGACGCTTTTTGCGCTGCGACCGTCAGCAGAGCGACCGCAGCAATGGTAAAGAATCGTTTCATAACCATTGCTATTTATCCAACCTTACCATTTCCTGACCGTAACAATAGTATTGCACCGATGGATCGTCCGGACGGGTTACTTCCACACTGGACAATGCAATTGCGCTGATCGTGTAACCGTGCAGCAAAATGTAACTGTAATTTATGTTGCCGTAACTGTCGCAATAATATTTCGGCCCCTCGTAATCGTTGTAAACCACCCGTGTCCAAAATGATGGGCTGGACGGCGATAAGGTGCAGTTGTAGGTTTGCGATGGTTTTCCCTTAGTCGTGGGTGGAACCATTGTATTTGTCATATCGTAACCGACTTTGTAAGTTACCGGAAGCGTATGCAGCGGCGGCGTTTCGCACCGGATTTCGAACTCGATATAGCTGCCCAGACGCGCCTCGTTACCCGATACGACTTTCTGCGTCCCCCACGTAAATTTCGAACGAACGTAGATCGTCAGCCGTTCCATCGTTACATTCTGGTCAATCGTTCTGCTCTGGCCGTTGGTGTCGGTTACGGTAAAGCGGATCACGGTTTCCCCGACCTGCGTTCCGTTGTAGTAGAACGTGTGCGTCCCGGCAGCCAATGACAAACTCGATCCGCTGGCCTCCGCGCTCGTCGTCGTGTTGTAATAGAGCGTTCCCGCACCTTTTACCAATTCGCATTTGACGCTGAATTTTCCGGCATAGTCTTTCTCGGAAAGCGACAGCGTGAAATACTGGTTTTTGTGGCACTCTTTGTTGATGAAGTTCGACACGCTGCCCACAATCGGATTATTGGCCTTGTATGCGGTCGTCAGTTCTTTGGTCAGCGCATATGCGTAGCGGTCCATGACGGTAAACCCGATGCGCACATTTCCCGCAGCAGCCTGCGTATAGGTTATCGGAATCTGTTTGCTCCCGTTTACCGCCGTAATCGGAATTGGCGTATCCTGCGCGTAAGACTGTCCGTTGATTTTAAGCGTTCCCGATCCCTCGTAAAGTCGGTATTTCAGTTGGTAGGTTTCTCCGGCATTGTTCTGCGTTACGAGCGCGAGCGTCGTGGACAGCGTTTGGTTCGGAGCGTAGAGCGCACCGACCGCGCCGAGTTGCAGTTCCGCCGACGATACGCGGGTGTCGATAGTATTCTCGCCCGATACGACGGCGTTCAGGGTATATCGCTTGTTGCGGCGGACATTGAAATCGTCGGTCGTGTTCTCGCCCAGAAAAACATAATAATCCAGTTTCTTGCCGGACGATTGCCCCTCGATATGAATATAGGTCGCCCGCGCCGGTGCTTTCGTCCGGTCACGCTGGGTCTGCGACGTGATGGACGGCACTTTTCCCTGCAAGTTTTCCAACAGGTAAAACGAACGGGTCAGTGAACTGCCCGTAAGGGCGATCTTCGGGTAGCTTATCAGCTTGTCGTCCGACGCGGGCGCGTTGTCCGCAAAGTACAGCCCGGTATTGGGCGCAGATACGACTTGGGCGGAGCTGAGTGTGATCCGCCCGGCGAGTGCGGCGGCGACCGACAGTTTCAGGTCGATCCGCGCCACGATCCGCCGCAGGGTAACGGGCACGGTCATGGCCGCTTTGACCGAAAAGGAAGTTTTCGCAGATAGGGGCAGCGCGGAGTCGGTTTCGAGCGCCGCTTCGCTGCCGACGGTACGGGCCGACTGTTCGACCTGTGCGCGGGTCATGTTTCCCAGATCGGCCCCTGCATTGGCGATCACGAACAGGTCGTAATCGCCTACGGCCAGTTTGCGGGTAATGTTCGCCGATCCCGCCGAATAGATGTGCTCGTCCTTTCCGGTGGCATTTTTACAATACAGGTACAGGTTCAGGTCTTTGACCGTTTTTTCCTGTGCGTCGGTCAGGGCTTTCGCTGGCTCGTCTATTGCCGGGCACTCCACTTGGAAACAGACGGGAATCTCAGTTGCCGTTTCCGGTCCCTCGGTATGTACCAACTTCGAACAGCCGCACATGATTGCGGCCCAAAGAATCAATAATAGATGCGTTTTCATAGTGTCGTTATTTCGGTGGTGTAAGCAACGTGTATTCTATCGTGTTGTCTGCGGCGCTCGTTATCTTGTACGAGGTAATAGAAGCATCTTCGCGGTGTTCGCCAGTTTCGTAATATTGTTTGGGGACCATGTAAAAACCGGGAAAAATAACTTTAGAAGCACCTCCGCTATTGTAGCCTACGCAGCTTGCCGTGTAGGTTACGAGGTCGGTTTTACCTTGTTTTGCTCCGGCGTTTACCGTTACGGTTGCGGTTTTAGTCTGGGTTGTGATCGTAGGTGTTACCGAAGTTTTAAACTCTCCTAATTTATACTGCAACGTAATGCTGAGGGTTACGGGTTTTATGATTGTTTTATCGGCGTTCGCTAATAATTGTAGCGTGAAATTTTCTTTATAAATAGCTGAAAAGCCGTCGGATGAAACAATCGTTCCTTTGGGTTCTACATAAGCGAAGTCCGGCGTTAAATTGATTTTGTACGTTGCGATCCCGTCGTAGGTCTTTTCGACGACGGACGCTTGCCCGTTCGCGCCGGTAAACGTCAGCCGGAACGACACCGTGCCGATAGCGGTCGGCGTAAAGTTGAACGAAAAAGTCAGTCCCGTCGATGGATCGTTTGCGCCGCTGGTCAATGATTGTCCGTCCGTCAGTTTGATACTGCTTCCGTAGTACATATCCCCTGCGCCTTTCAGCAATTCGTAACGGATCGTAAAACCGGAAGTGTTGCTCTGTTGATTGGCATTGACGGAGAATTTCAGCGGTGTATGCGCCGTTTTACTCCAACTGTTTTCGGTAAACGATGTGGTTACGGGGTATGACTGTTGGCAATAGGTTGTTAGTTCCAAATAGGTAATATATCCCTGATCGTCCGAAACGGTAAAGCGTATGCGGATCAGTCCGGAGCGATTTAGGACCAACGTAACCGGAACCGTGCGGGCTTCGTTTCCTTTGCAAAAAGGCATGGCCGCGCCGGGGGTCCATGTGGAGCCGTTTATGGTCAGCGATCCGCCGCCCTCGACGAGCATGGCCGAAAGGTAGATTTGACGGGCGGGACTGTTCGTGCATTTTAGGGTTACGCTCGATGTAACGGTTTCCCCGACGTTGCACGGGTTTTTGATCGCCCCGAACGTCAGATCGACGGTTGACACCCTTGTATCTACGGTATTGATTCCGCTGATGGTCGCTTGTACGACGTACTGACGATTCCGTTGGATATTGAAATCGCCGGTATTGTTTCCGCCCAGATAGATATAATAGGCGACCTGCCGCCCGTAAGTTGTGCCCTGCACGTACAGGTAGGTAGCCCCGACGGGCGCGTTCGACGGGTTTTTGTTTTTCTGGTCCTTGATCGCGGCATTAATGCCTTGCAGGTTTTCAGGCACGTAGTAAGTTCCGGAAAACGTATTGCCCGAAATGTTTTGTTTCGGAAAGTTCAGCAATTCCCCGGATGCCCGGTTGTCGGCGAAATAAGAAACCGAACGGGGCGCGTTCATTAGTTGTACGGTCTGCAAGACGATCTGGCCCGATACTGCCGGGGCGATGGTAAGCGAGAACTCCACTTTGGCCGTCAGGCGAACCAACGATACCGGAATCACGGCGTTTTGATTCGCCGTAACCGGCTGCCGGGCCGACATGGGCAGTGCATCGTTTCGTGTCAGGTCGGATTCTTCGGAAATATTCAGGGCGCGGGCTTCGGCCTGCTCCCGCGTCAGTTCGCCGAGGTTCCCGCCCGCATTGGCGATCACGAAAAGGTCGTATTCCCCTTTTACGAGGGTCGCGTCGATCCGCTGGGTTCCGTCGTTGGAATAGATGTGTTTCGAAATATCCGTTGTTTTGTGAAACAGGTAGACGTTCAGGTTGCGGATCGCTTTCTCCTGCAACGGATCGAGCGCACGGGTGGCGATTTCGTTTTCCGGGCAGGATACGGCAAAAATGAGGGTTACGGAATCGCCGTCCGGAAGTCGGGCGGCATCCCCGGCCAACGGGCTGCACGAACAGTACAGCACGAACAGCGAGATTATCAGATTATAAAAGGTTGTTTTCATCGTGAAGTCGGAATAAAGGGCAGAAGCGAACGCCACTGCCCCGGTTCGATTTAAGAAAAACTTATTGGCCCAGATTAACCGATTGGGTTACGGGAGTTTCCCAATCCGCGACGGAAACCGTTACTGAAACATTATTTCCGACCAATCCGTTCAGTACGGCATTGACTTTATAATATCCGTTGCGTTCGATCTGTCCGCCCGCTTTGCCGTCCAGTTCCACACTGTACGTCATAGCCGCCTGATCGCCTGTCGTCGAAAAATTACCGTCCAGATCATACGTCGCGTTCATTTCCAGCAATACCCGGCTTCCAATTCCCAATGCCCCGTTCTCATAGATGTAAAACAGGTTTTGATAAGTGTTCGATACGGTGTTGGGTGTTTGCGTAAATGAATAGTTCATTGCTCCCGTGCTCGGTGTTGCAGGTTTGATAACGGGAGTTTGCACGGCGGCTTTGGACAGTTTTACGGAATTGATCCGAACCGCTCCGCGATATTTTGATGCAAAGTCCGACGCCAACGATACCTGTAAGGCTACTTTAGCTACGGTACGTTTCAATGCAACGGTTACGTCGGTTTGGCTTCCCGTCACTGCAAGGGATTTTGTCGCACTGCCCGACATGACGAACCCGCCCGCGCGTCTGGCTTTGGTCGTCACTTCTGCGAATGTGCCGTTGTAATCGGCCGCAGAGGATTCCAACAGGGCCAGCAGTCCTGTTTTGGTCGTGATGTTTGCAACCGGCGTGTTTGCCACTGCGTAAAAATCACAGGTTGTCCCTGCTGTCCCTTTTGGGATGGCGAACACCGCTTTTTTTGCGGAAAGTTCCGCTGAAGTGAAATCCCGCTGTACCATCAGTGCGCCAGTATTGTCGAATACGAGTACGGTCAGCGTACCGAGAGCTTTCTCCCATGTTTCAGTCGATGAATCGAAAAAGGCTTTCGTGTCCGGTTCAGCAGGTTCCGAGGCAAAGCGGATCGAGACGGTCGACTGTTGTTCATCGGTTGCGCGAAGCGGTTTGTCGGTGGAAAGTTTAGTACAGGAAACAGACGCAATCAGTACGATTGCGGATAATATCCGAATTTTCATAGTTTCGATTTTTAGGTTTTGCAAATAATTATCCGAGATCGCTTCGGTCGATGTGGGTTTTGATCCTTTCGGTCAATTCGACGATCATGTGATTAAAGGCGGGTTCCCGGATTAATCTATCGGTCAGCGCATAGCGTGAAAAAATATCGTTGCAGGATTCGATCAGTTCGAGCGAAAGCGTCCGCTGTCAGCCGGGTGGAATTTTCGGAAATTCCGTTGCGATGATACAGCGGATCGTGTCGTATTTGGAAAAAAGCAGTCCTTCGAACAGCAGGGCGTCCGCTTTCGTCCGCGCGGCGGTTTCGGAATCTCCGGCTAAGACCGCTGATGAAAACGCCTGCGCCGCCTGAACGGACCGGGTCGCTATCAACCTTTTGGCATTTTTCAGATTCGGATGGCGTTCGTTAATGAATAATTCCAGCCTGCGCCGAAAATGTGAAACCGGAATCGACATTTTTATTCTTTTCATTTTCTGAATTTTTGCCGGTTTAATGTCTCATCGACTGTCCCTGTCTCTGTTGCGGTATTTCTTCCGCCTGTTCGGGTATCGACTGACTTTGTTGTTCCTGTTTTTCAGCTTCACGGGCCAAATACGCCTTATTTTCTTCTTCCCAACCTTTCTGGGTTCCGAAAACGGTTCCATTCGTCGCATGGCTGATCCAAACGAAACAATTCATCCGTGTTCCTTTGGTAGTAACCAATTTGCGTCCGTCTATGGCTTGTCCGGCGTATATTTGTTCAAGATCCTGCTTATTCAACTGCGAACGGATGGCCGGGAAAATATAGGGTTCTTTATATACCTGATTGGTCGTAACAAGCGTGCCTTCGATCGGGCTGTATTTTACATTTCCATTGTAAACGGCTCCGTCTTTCGTTTTCATGCCCTCTACATAAAGGGTTTCGCCGATGGAAAGTTTCGTTGTTTTATCATCGTCTAAGAATACGCCTGCATAATACGACGTAATACGGGCTTCTTTGCGTGGAACAGCTACCGTTCGGCCCAGTTTCGTATCATAGGCCACATGACAGGCATTTACCGCTCCGGTATGTCTGTCCGGAAATTCGACCAAATGTCCGATTTCATTTTTCAGGTTGAGTTCCATGATTTCAGACCGTGATAAATATTTGCTTAATTCCTCTGTTCTGTATTCCCGGACGTTACTGGGAATAATAATTTCCACCTTTGTAACATCGTTTTCGTCCTTGTAAAATTCAAGGCCGACTTTTCCGGGCATACCGATGCGATCGCTTAATTGCTGTTTCACATCGAATAATTCAGAACAGTGTAAATTCGAAGATAGCTTACTGAGCGCGTCCGGGTATTTATCGAGGTCGATTCCATACAACGTTTTGAGTTCTTCTTTGGGAATCTCATAGGATTCGTGTTTGACGTTGGAAAGATTCCGGGCTGTGGTGTAGTACGGATTGATGATCTGCTTTGCTTCCGTATCCTTATTGTTCGCAAGTACCTGCCGCACTGCTCCGGCGACTTTCTCGACTTGTCCGAACGGAACTTTGTAGAAAGCGTAACGGGCCGGTTTGTTTCTCGTGTCTATTCCTGCCGCCCGATCACGATCTATCGCAATTTTTATCAGTTCGGTCAAATAACCGGCAATTAACGGACTGCTTTTCACGGAATAGAATGCAGGTTGATTTTTTTGTTCTGGCCTTACCCATTCGATTCTTTTATCTCCGGAAACTTCTTTGATGTTACTGACCGCGAGAACTTCTTTTTGTTCTATATCCACTACAAGGATCGTTTCTCGGGCACTGGATTTTTCGGGTTCGGGAATCGGCGTCTGTTGTTCTTGTTTTTTTGCCATGATTGAAATTATTAAAGGTTATATTAAATGATTTGACGCTAAAATACGCTCTATATCAGCAATAAATACCGTTTTTGAAAAGGGGCCGTTCGGGGCCGTTCCAGACCGTCGAAACGGCCTCGGAATCCCCCAAAAAACTGCTTATTTCTGTTTTTTCGGGGGAGTTTCCGGAAGCAGTTTACACAATTGCGGATCGGCCTTGATCCGTTTTTTTTCCGCATCGATGATATGGTGCACGTCGGCTTTGATCCGATCGTAATTTGCTTGGATAACTTGCTTCATACAATCGTTGCCGTCGGCATCCGTAAAATCGGAGATTTGCGGGATCGGCACGTAGTTTTTTTCTTCTTCGGCGATTTTCTTCGTGTCGATGTCGATCAGGGCATGAAAAATCTTTTGTTCGATTTTTTGTTCGAAGTCGTCGGCGACCGAACCGACGAACATCCCCTGCGATAAATTGCTGATTTTCGATGCCGGAATCATGTAATCCAGTTGGGTATTGAGCGAGGTGGACTTTCCCCCGTCGCTGATCGTAACGCTCCGGCGTTTCTGTACGATGCGGCCGAAACGCTCCGACAAAGTTTTGGACGTTTCCCCGGTGGTCTGCCCGCAAAAGATATTTCCTACGAGATTTTCGATCACTTTGCTCTCGCGTTCCCCGTAATCGCGTCGTAGCTGTGCGAAATCCTGAAATCCAAGACAGACGGCAATTTTATTGCTGCGCCCGGTTGCGAGCAAATTGTCGATACCTTTAAAATACATGGTTGCGAGTTCATCGACTACGACCATGCACTTTTGCCGCTTTTTCTTGTTAATCAATTTGACGATACGACCCGTGTACAGTCCCAAAGCTGCCGAGTAGATACTTTGTCGGTCGGGCGAGTTGGCAACGCACATGATTTCGGGATTTTCAGGATCGTTTATATTCAGGCTGAAATCATCGCCCGACATTACCCAATACAGTTGCGGCGAGATCATCCGCGACAACGGAATTTTCGCCGATGATAATTGACCTTGCAGTTGTTCCTGAACACCGGATCGCCATGTGCTTACGAACGAACTTATATAGCCTTCCAACTCTTTTCGGGCCATCAGGATCGGAAAAATATCTTTGTAATCGCAGTTCAGTAATTCGATTGCATGCGGGAACGTGCAATATTTTCCATTGTCGTATATTTTTAAATACCAGATAATCGCTGCAAACAGAACGATCGGACTTTCTACGAAAAAATCGCCGGATTTTTGGAGCCACGATTTATTTAAGTTCATCAGAACGATGTATGCGGCTTCGTATGCGTCCGCAATATCGTTCATAAATTCTGGATTGATCGGATTGCAGCGGTGCGAACGCCTCGGATCGTCGAAATTTACCACGCAAAATTTCGGCGGAACTTTGTACCCTCCCGGATTATTCAGCAGATGATTGTAGGCGATCAGGGAAAGGTCGTCGAATTTATAATCGTACAGGAACAGACAAAATCCTTTCTCGATGCCCTGTTTGATGTAGTTGTTAATGACGGCATAAGATTTCCCGCTGCCGGGAAGTCCGATAACCGCCGATCCCCGGAACGGGTTAATCACATTCGCCCAACCCGGATTCCACCTTTTATTATAATAGAAAAGCGTCGGAAGATTGATGGAGTATTCATTATACAGGTATCGCGTTTCCTGCTGGAAACTTTCGTTCTCCGTGTTGTAAACATCATCCATCAGCCGAACGCTCCAAAGTCGGCTGATCCATAATCCGGCCAGCAGCAGACCGAGGTATCCGGCGAGGGACGTAAAGGCATAAATCACGGGGCCACCGGATAGATTCAGCAACCAGCCGTTGAGAAAGAACAGCGGAAAGGCGCCCCCCGAACAGATTAGGATATGCTTTCGGGTTATCTTTTCGGTTTTGACGCTCCGCGTCCCCAAACAGGAAAGAGCGATGAACAGAAGGCAGAAAAGTTTGGTTGTCAACGTGGACGAAAACAGCCCGCAGGTTCGTTGGAAATTGGAAAGGATCTGATCGACCGTCGCGTTACTCCAGCCCAAACCGGCTATTCAGCCGTGACAGAACCAATAAAGATGAACAACCAGCAGAATAACGCTGATTGCCCGCATTAGCTGCATCGTTTTGGCAAGGCCGCGCAAATCATCTTCGTTTTGCATGGTGGGTATTTTTTGGTGCGATACATGGTACGCCCTACCCTCTGATTTTCGTATAAATCTGGAATGTTTATATGAACCAAAATCGGAATACAGAAAAACGATTTTATTCGTTGATAATAAGTGTATTAAAATTACCTACAATGACATTGAAGTTGCCACCAATGTACCATATTACAAATAAACAGCATATTACATAATGGTTCAGAAATCGGTCTATCAAACAGAGGATTACTTATTAATCTCGTCAGGCCGGAAACTTACAGTTATGGTCCGTATTTATTTAGGCCAATCAAAAGTCGCATTTAATAAATGAATTTTTTTAGACTTTTTTGCTGACTTGTAGTTGGGGCTGACTAATTTGGTATATATGTCCTTTACGTTAATTATATCCTGTTCTGAAATCGTATAATCTTTAAATGCTACTCCTAATTTTCTTTCGATAAATGTCAGTTGAGTAAAGAAATTCATATATTTAGTGTAAAAGTTTATGTGCTCATCTTTTCTAACTGGTATTGAGTGCTCTATATTATAATTACCTGAAATAATCCTGAATTTATATTGCTGAAATATTAACGATATCAGTTTGTGAAATTTTAATTCATCTGATGTATTATTGTACCTATATGGATCATAGCGTTTTACTCTCATTAAAAAGTCAATGCTTTTTTTACTCACATTATTTAAACTGATTTTTAAATAAATAGTACCAACATTTAACGAGGAAAATATTTCGACTATATTATTGCTCCGATAAATTTTTACAGGAATGTCATTGTAATCAAAATCAATATCGGAGAATCTAATATCGAAAGACGTTTCAAAAGGGATATCGGTTAAAATAATTTCTGAAATGTTTTCTTTTTTTATATAAGGATGCAATAACGGGCCAACTTTATATTCAAGGTCAGAAATTGCCGATGCTGGAATTACCAAATCTTTACTTGGTATATGATTGAGAAATGCGGAAATAGCATTCGGGGTGTTTATATTTATATTAAATGTCAATTTATTGTCAAGGTCTTTTTTCAAAAGGGCAAGACCAGCTATTTTATATCCTCGTTCAGAAGGTTCGATTTTCACATTGACGTCACGATTTTTCGCGTATATCAATTTCGATGTAACGCCATAATGAGAGGTAGTAATATCTTCTAATACATGATTATTTAAATCGGATGTAAGATTTTCGATAAACTGTTCTCCTGCTACGGGTATGGCTGTAATGTTCTTCGATTGCAGTTCTTTTACTTTTATATCCGGAATGTCCGGAGAAACATAGAACCATTGCCGACGGTTTTCTCCCAGTTGGGAATTAATCGTATTGATGAGCGTCAGGGCATTTATATCCTCGATACTATACCCTAAGAAAATGACCGATTTTGTTATGAGTCGTGAAACAACCAAATTATAAAGAGGCGTTTTCGGAAATTCCCCTAACCATTTGGCATAATCGTCACGTGTAATAATGAGTTTGTCAGGCACTAAAAAGTCGCCGTGAATTTTAAATATAGCGGTTTTGTTTTCGTCTATATTCTTAATATCTGCATCCGTTCGGATCACCACACATTTATCGCCGTAATTTTTTTCAAACAGATTATCGTAGTTGGTTGTAATAATCGTTTTTATGTGAGGTATTAACGCTAATTCTTTATGCCATTTTTCATCACTAAATGGAGTTGCTGCAAATATTTGGCTTAAAAATTCTATTAGCTGTTTTCGTCCGTTAATCAATTCATATTTGTATGCGACTTCCATTAATCGGGGATCAGTTTCTTTTTCCTCGTCAGGAAGATTGTCATTAATCTGATCGGCCAAAGCCTTGCCAGAAGGATAATTGGCATATAATGAAAATCCGGTTCCAACCCATAAAACAGCATCTTCACTTCTTATAAACCCATATACTTCTTCTATATTCATAATTTTAACTTATTGGATTATTGCAAAGATAAAGTTTAATGTCATCTTGTTTACGATGCTAAAATCATGTTATCAACATATTGTCAATATAGAATCCTATGTATATTATGAACCCTTAAAATTCAACGGATAGAAAAGATGGCGCTTGTTTTTGGCCTTCAACTATAATCTTTTGAGGTACTTTCTACTACCTTTGTAAAAAACCGATTGATATGGCAAAAATTTCTGTTCAAGGAATTGATGTAGCTATTGTAAAAGTTCACGAGGACGATTATATCTGCATTACCGATATGCTAAAGGCAAAAGACGGCGATTTTTTTATTACCGACTGGCTGCGAAACAGAAATACGTTGGAATTTCTCGGAATTTGGGAGAAAGTATATAATCCCGGTTTTAATTATGGCGAATTCGCCATAATTAAAAGTCAGTCAGGATTGAATCGGTTTAAAATCAGTGTCAAAGAATTCGTCGAGCGAACCAGCGCAATCGGATTGCAGGCTAAGGCCGGACGTTACGGTGGAACGTATGCCCATAAGGATATTGCGTTTGAGTTTGCCATGTGGATCAGTCCCGAATTCAAAGTGTATTTAGTACGTGATTTTCAACGTCTCAAAGAGCAGGAACAGGCGCAAATCGGCTGGACGGCTAAACGGGAACTGTCGAAAATCAATTATCATATTCATACCGACGCCGTGAAACAGCATCTTGTTCCGCCGCAGCTTACCCCGGCGCAGGCGTCGATCGTTTACGCGAACGAGGCGGACGTATTGAACATGGCGATGTTCGGCATGACGGCTAAGGACTGGCGGGAAGCCAATCCCGAACTGAAAGGAAATATCCGGGATTATGCTACGATCAACGAATTGATCTGCTTGTCGAATATGGAAAATCTAAATGCGGTTTTTATCAATGAAGGCATGCCTCAAAAAGAACGGCTGCTGAAGTTGAATCAGATCGCCATTCATCAAATGGGAATACTGGAAAATATCGAAAGTAAAAAACTGCTTCGGTAAAACTACGAACAAAAAACTACCGCCTCAACAAGAAATTTTGCCATTTTTTCAGTGATGTGTATTTCAGTCTTTTATAAAAATGCTTCTCCCGCTATCCTCCGATCTTGCGCTATGCCAACTGCTTTTTAAGTTCTGACTTTTGCTCACGACCATTATTGTATCTTGTCCTTGCTAAATCAACCTGCGTTCACAAAATATAATGGCATAATATAAAAACATAAAAGCGAAAATTATTTATACTTTTACCTACATTTTGTTTTGAATATGATTGATTTGTTTAATATTGCTTCCAATCTTTTATTTTGAATTATTATGAAAATAATGATGTGTTGTCCAGATTGTCTGGAAAATAGTATAGAAGGGGGATTTAATGGATTAGATGTTAAAGGTTGCCAACTGGCTATTGAAAATGAATTTACATACCTTCTTACATGCGACAAAGGACATCAATATATTGCTCAGCTACAAGCATTTCCCTTTGAGGTGCTTTTTGAATCTGGATTGATTGCCCATGTCAATGGTTTTTATCTTGAATCTGTATTGAGTTTTAAAGCTGCATTAGAGAGGTTTTACGAGTTTTATATTAATATTATTTGTCGAGCCAGAAATATTGATGCGGATAAACTTGATAATGCATATAAACAAATCTCAAATAATTCTGAACGTGAATATGGCGCTTTTGTATTTATGTATTTTCAAGCAAATAATGATATACCTGAACTATTACCTAACAAATCGGTTGAGTTTAGAAATAAAGTTGTACATAAAGGATATTTTCCAAAAAAAGAAGAAGCCCTTCGTTTTGCAAGAAACATATATAAAATGATCAAGCCGATATATATTGAGTTAAGAGAAAAATATGATGCAGAAATATTATCTTTTTTAAATGTAAAAAGACAGGAATATTATAATTCGCTTATTAAAGCAAATCCTAAAATAAAAGATACACCTATATCCAGTCAATCTTTATGTCTTCCTCTTTGCATACACCATGCAACTGGATTAGACGAATTTAAAGAACGTTCTTTTGATGAGTATTATCAGAATTTGTTAAGTCGAAGGCCAGAATATCGTATGTAATTCACATGAAACAAATATAAAACTAATTCGAACTTGCTTATCGGATGGTTGTTTTATTGCGGATTCCAAAATAATCCGTATGTTTGGGCCGTTATCATTACGTCAAACTTGATTGATTATGG
>OCPV01000630.1_pt1 | contig 24637 bp, 17 predicted proteins | sample 1538511 | NCBI WGS metagenome assembly OCPV01 (sample SAMN04571704, study PRJEB22368) | human gut metagenome | biome: human gut; material: stool | host: Homo sapiens | place: Luxembourg | collected 2012-08-30 | reverse complement strand
ACCATGTTCATAACCATCTGATTTTCAATGCGGTTGACTTTGTGGACTACCACGCCTACAAGAGCTACAAGCGGATTTACTATGATATGCGTGAGGTCAGCGACCGGCTCTGTAAGGAAAACGGTCTCTCTGTTATCCCGCCCTCTCAGAACAAAGGCATGGGCTACAAGGAGTACACCGAAGCCAAGCGCGGCACGAGCTGGAAGCAAAAGCTCAAGCAGACCATTGACCGACTCGTCATCACAGCGAAGGATTACGATGATTTTCTGCGGCTCATGCAGGAAGCTGGTTATGAAATCAAGACCGGCAAATATATCTCCTTTCGCGCTGAAGGTCAGGAGCGGTTTACTCGTTCTAAGACCATCGGAGAGAACTACACCGAGGAACGCATCAAGGAGCGGATTGCCGGACGGTCGCCGCGCAGAAACCGGAGGCAGACCGTGCCGAAGGACATCTCTCTCATCGGAGATATTCAGGAGCGGATCAGGCTCATTGACAGCAAGGGTTACGAGCATAAAGCAAAACTTACTATCCTCAAGGAAGCGGCACGGACACTCAATTATCTCACGGAAAACAACTTGCTCCAATACGCCGATCTTGAAAAGAAGGTCGAGGATGCTCACAGCTCCTATGACCGTACCGGCAAGGAACTGAAAGGCGTTGAAGCACGTCTGCGGGAAGTCCAGCCGCTTATCAAAAACATCTCCAACTACCAGCGCCTCAAGCCCGTATATGACGCATTCCAGAAGGCAAAAGATAAGTCGGGTTTCAAAGCAAAGCACGAAGCCGAGCTTGTGATCTTTGAGGCAGCGAGAAGCACATTACTTGCCATGCAGGGCGATGAAAAACTGCCGAGCTTGAAGACACTGCAAGCGGAACAGCAGAGACTTCTTGAAGAGCAGCAGCGGCTCTACGATGAACGCGCAACGCTCAAAAAGGAGGCGCGGATCATCGACACCATGAAGGCAAACGTAGATATTTTTCTCAAGCCGAGTGTAGTCCAAGAGTCTGAGCAAATTCGAGATAATCAGAGAGAATAACAAAAAGACTGTGCTGGTTTTTTGACCGGCACAGTCTTTCCCTTTAGCTGTATATCATCCAAATCGAAAACGATGAACGTCTCGTGCAAATCGGTCGTATTCACCCAAAGTTTACGAAACTCTATTGAATAGCAGACCTTCTTGTGCTATAATATAAGTTAGGTTTATTTTACATACTTTGCTGAGGTGAAAGTCATGAAAGCAAGCTACAAAAAGTTGTGGAAACTGCTCGTCGATAAGGAAATGAGCAAGGGTGATCTTCATAAGGCGTCCGGTCTTTCTTCAAGCACAATGACCAAGCTCAGAAAAGGTGAAGACGTGTCAATGGAAGCTCTGAGAAAAATCTGCATTTGCCTTGACTGCAATATCGGTGACATCGTGGAGTTTGTCCCTGACAACACAACACAGTCCTAAATATGGGACAGGCAATATGATACAGTATGCTATTAGGAATGGAGCAAATATAATGGATCAGACGCACCCTTATAACGGCAGCTTAACTGCTGAACAGTTTCTCTTCTACGAGATAAGAATTGCCGCAAAATACTATGTTTCCGGCTTGAAAATTGATGAGGCAATCGAGCGGATTAAGAAGGATAACCTCTTTCAATATCCAACAGAGAGACAGGTTTCCCGTTTGGCAAGAGCCTGTTATAAGCGGCTGGACGCGCTCGGCAACGAACAGCTTGTTCACGAGCTTGCCTCTGCACCAAATGATATTGCAAAGCAGATCAATCTATACGCGGTGATGAGGTATAATCGTCTGGTCTGGGAGTTTATGATTCAGGTTATAGGCGAAAAATACCGCAATCAGGACATGAACTTCTCAAGGAAAGACATGAATGCGTTCTTTTCCAGACTGCAAGCACAGGATGATTCTGTTGCCGCTTGGAGTGATGCGACAATCACCAAAATCAAAAGTGTTCTCGTTCGGATGCTGATAGAGACAGGGTATCTGGATGGGCTGAAAGACACCACGCTGAATCCCGTTTTTCTCTATGAAGAGCTTGAACGAGGTATCAAAGCAAACAACGATTATGATGCACTTTCGGCATTTAATTACTTTAGATAGATAGGCGGACACAAACATGATTAAACAGGAGTTGGACCGGATCAAAGAGCGTATCTCGAATAAGGACTTCCTTGAAAACAAAGGACTGAGCAATGAGGTTGGTATCCATGTTTTCTGCTACAAAGCGGAGGATGAGTTGATCGTTCAGGATTATATCCGCAGATTGAAAAGCGAGGCGAACACGCCATATCGGATTATTGAGTGCGACCTTTATGAAGTGTTTCTCTCCCTTTTGGAGGACAAGCGCATTCTGAAATCAGTTGCAGGGTTAGAAGAAAAACGAGGCAAAAAGTATCTTCTGGATCAGTTGCAGAAGATCGCCACACCGGAAGCTCTCCTTGCCAAGATGGACTATTCACCCCATATCAAAGGGCAGGATGTTCTCTTCATGACAGGCATTGGAAAAATTCATCCGTTTATGCGTTCCCATAAGATGCTTGATAGTATGCAGCATCTCTTTGAAGACATCCCTATTGTGATGTTCTATCCCGGAACCTTCAATGGACAGACGCTCAATCTATTCGACGAGTTCAAAGAAGGCAATTATTATCGGGCATTCAATCTGCTGTAATGGAGGTAGCAACGTGAAAATACAGAATATGTTCCAGAAGGACATTGAAAGAGACATCAACGGCGTTATCAAGGTTATGCAGGATGATGACCGGAGTTTGGAACAGGAACTCAGCGAATACATAATTACCAAGGAGCTTCGCCGTCACTTCCGCACATTCTTTGACAACTATACAAAGGCTATCGACCAGCCGACTGATAAAATCGGCGTGTGGATTTCCGGCTTCTTTGGAAGTGGTAAATCTCATTTCCTGAAAATCCTCTCTTACCTGCTTTCCAATCAGGAAGTCTGCGGTAAAAGAGCGATTGACTACTTTGCAGACAAATTTGATGACCCGATGATGTATGCTCAGGCGGTTAAAAGTGTGTCCGTGCCTACGCAGTCTATCCTTTTCAACATTGACATCGAAGGTCCTCTCACGAAGGATAAGACCGCAGTGCTGCGCGTCTTTGCAAAGATGTTCTACAATCACTGCGGGTTTTACGGCGATGATCTGAAAATTGCCAAGCTGGAACGCTTCATTGAAAAGCAAGGCAAGACGCAGCAGTTCCGCGAAGCCTTTGAGAAGGTCAATGGTGCGCCTTGGACGGAGACCCGCGATTCCTTTGCGTTCTTTGAGGATGACATTGTTTCGGTTCTGCAATCTACGCTCGGCATGAGCGAACAGGCGGCGCGGAACTGGTTCAATGGTGAGGAAACGAACGAACTGAGCATCGCTCAGCTCGTAGCTGACATTCAGGAATATGTAGACGGCAAGGGCAAGGATTTCCGACTGCTGTTTATGGTGGATGAAGTCGGTCAGTACATTGGTGACGATGGTGACTTGATGATCAATCTGCAATCTCTTGTAGAAGAGATTGGCATTCGCTGCCACGGCAAGGTTTGGGTCATGGTGACAAGTCAGGAGGCGATTGACTCCGTTGTCCATATCACCGGCAATGACTTTTCCAAAATTCAGGGACGCTTCAATACGCGCCTCAGCCTTTCCTCGTCCTCCGTTGATGAAGTTATCAAAAAGCGTGTTCTGGCGAAAACAGATGCAGCAGATCAGCTTCTTCGCATGGTCTATGACAAGGAACACGCCGTACTCAAAAACCTCTATACTTTCAACAATCCCGTTCTTGACATCAAGGGCTTTACGGATGGTGCGGAGTTTTCTGCAACTTTCCCCTTTGTGCCGTATCAGTTCATCGTGATCCAGAAGGTGCTTGCCGAGATTCGCAAGCACGGCAATTCCGGTAAGCATCTGTCCGGCGGTGAGCGTTCCATGCTCTCCGGCTTCCAAGAAGCAGCACAGGATGTGAAGGATAAGGATGAAAATGCTCTGGTTCCATTCCATCTTTTTTACAATACAGTTCACACATTCCTCGAAAGCCCCATCCGACGGGTTATCGACCGCTGCCAGACTGCGGCAGACAATCACGATGGGCTTGAGCAGCAGGATGTCAGCGTCCTGAAGCTCCTTTACCTTGTACGTTATATTGAGGACATCAAGGCGAATATCGACAATATCTCCATCCTCATGATCGATGACATCCGCACAGATAAGATTGCGCTGCGGGCGTCGGTTTCCGCCTCACTGGAAAGGCTTCTCTCGCAGAACTACATTTCTCGCAATGGCGATACCTATGCCTTCCTGACGGACGAGGAACAGGACATTGCCATCGACATCAAGAACACACCGGTTGACAGCGCACAGGTCATCACCAGCATTGCACAGACCGTTTACGGAGAAATCTATCCCTCAAAAAAATTCAAGCACGATAAGTACGACTTCGCCTATGACCAATACATTGACGAGACCCTGAACGGCTCTGCTTGCGGAGGAATGCGGCTTCGCATTGTGACCGTTGCAAGCGACTACTACGGTGCGCCGAACGAACGGCTCATTATGGATTCTCAGGTCAACAATGAAGCAATCGTTGTACTGTCCAATGAGACGCCGTATTTTGATGAGCTGGAACAGGCAATGAAGATCCGCAAGTATGTTAAGCAGCGGAATGTATCTCAGCTTCCTGAAAGCATTCAGGACATCATCCGCAAGCGGCAGCAACAGGCACGTATTCTGGAAGAAAGAGCGCGTAGCTATATTGAAAAAGCTATCGTCGGTGCAAAGGTCATTGTCCACGGCGAAGTCATGGACATCAAGACTGGCAACGCGAAAGACAAGCTGGACGCCGCGATGAACGGTCTGGTTGAGAGCGTCTATTCCAAGCTCAACATGGTCAACCGTTTCGTAGAGAGCGACGCAGACATTCTTTCCATCCTGAATGGAGCGGATGACGGGCAGATTGCCTTCAACGGTCAGGGTGCAAACAACGAGGATGCGCTGAACGAGATCAGCCAGTGGCTTGAGCTTCAAAATCAGAAGATGCTCAGTACCTCGATGGGCGATGTGCAGCGCCGGTATCAGGCGATTCCCTACGGCTGGCGTGAAATTGATATTGCTGCGCTGATTGCTCGTTTGATCTCTCAGCAGAAAATCTCCATCAAATACGGCGGTGCTTTGGTTGGCAAGGACGAGCGCAGACTGGTTGATTATCTGCGCAAAAAATCCGAGATCGACAAGGCAGTCGTTACCCGCAGAATTGCCCCGTCCGAGGACCTTATGCGCAAGAGCATTGCCTTCCTCCGGGACTATCTTGGTGCAATGGATATTCCTTCTGATGAGGATGGGCTGATCCGCTTCGTGCTGGACACCTTTACCCAAAAGCAGGAGCATTATCAGGAGCTTCTTGATAAAGCCTATTCAGAGTTCCGTTACCCGGAAAAGGAAGTTGTCACAAAAGCCCGCGACCTTATGAATGATGTTCTGAGTCAGCGTAGGGACAATGTTGCGCTTCTCACACGCATGGTGCAGCGTCAGGAAGACCTTCTGGATTGCTCTGAGGACATGGAGGGTGTGGAGTTCTTCTTCAAGTCGCAGCGGAGTGTGTATGATGAGGCACGGCGTCAGATGGAGCGCGTGAACAAGGAACGTGACTACTTTGCTTCTGATGCGGATACATTGGAGGCCTTCCATACTATTGCGACCATCCTTGCACAGCCTAAGCCCTATGACCGCATTGGTGAGCTGCCGGAGCTGATTCAAAAGGTCAAAACGGCATACTCCGGTCTGCTGGATTTGAAGAAGGATGAGGTTGCCGAGAATATCCGTCAGTGTATGCAGGACGTTCATCAGCTTGCAACCGAGGCACGGGATGCTGGAGTTCTGCTACGTCAGGCAGACGATTACTTTGTCGGCAAGCGTGAGGCGGCGAAGAACGCATCTTCTCTCACCGAGTTGGACGCTATGATCACCCAGCTTCTCACCTACAAGGACAATATCTGCCGTCGCATGGAGGTTATGTCTGCATCTCATCAGGAACGCATTACCCCGGTCGGTACAGGTACGGCACAGCCCGCTCCGAAGATGCCGAAGATTACGACACTTCGCCGGTATGACCTCTGCTCTGTCAAGCGTCTGCAATCCAAGGAGGATATTGACCGGTACGTCGATGGAATCCGCGAGAAGCTGCTGAAAACGTTGGAAAGCTGCGACGGCGTTCAGATCAACTAAAGGAGAATTACGAGCATGAATAAAGGTGCGATACAAAGATTTGCAATCTGGGCGCGTAATGAGCTGATCGCTCAGGTGTCGCAGAGAGCTTATCAGTATGGAATCACGAAGGAAGGCTGCGGCGAGGCAAACGCCGTAACGGTGGGCGGACGCGCACTGACTGGCGATGAGCAGAAGCAGCGCAAGGAGCTTGTCGATCAGATCCGCTCAAAAGGCTACACACAGGTCATGGAAGAGGTTGCCTACACTTGGTTCAACCGCTTTATTGCGTTGCGCTTTATGGAGGTCAACAACTATCTGCCTTCCCACATTCGAGTCTTTTCCGACAGTACCGGTGCGTTCAAGCCTGAAATTTTAAGTGATGTCCTGCACCTTGAGCTTCCGGGACTGAACCGGGAGAAAGTTGCGGAGTATATCGAGAGCAACGACACCGAAGGTCTCTATCGCTATCTGCTTCTGACACAGTGCAACGCCCTAAACGACCCTCTTCCCCGTATGTTTGAGAAAATGGGCGGCTATACCGAGCTTCTGCTGCCGAACAACATTCTGAAGCAGGACAGCGTTCTCGGTCGCATGGTCGCGGATGTTCCCGAAGCGGACTGGACGGATCAGGTGCAGATCATCGGCTGGCTGTATCAGTATTACAACTCCGAACTCAAGGATGATACCTTTGCGCTGCTCAAGAAAAATGTGAAGATCACCAAGGAGCGCATTCCTTCTGCAACGCAGCTCTTTACCCCGGACTGGATCGTCCGCTATATGGTTGAAAACAGCCTTGGCAGAATCTATGTAGACAAGCGCAAGAACGAGGGCATCTATGCGGATGGTCGCGGCGCAGATGAAATGACATGGGAAGCGTCTGAGGCTAAGAGAATTGCCAACGAAAAGTACATCGCAGAGCAGATGGGCTGGAAATATTACTTGCCGGAAGCTGAACAGACGGAAGAAGTCAGACAGCAACTTGATGAGATTCAGAGAGAGTATGCCAATCTGGATGTCAAAGACATCAAAGTCATTGACCCCTGCATGGGCAGCGGGCATATCCTCGTTTATGCCTTTGATGTACTGATGCAGATTTATGAGGCAAGCGGGTATAGCCAGCGCGACGCGGCACAGAGCATTCTTGAAAACAATCTTTACGGTCTCGATATTGATGACCGTGCGGCGCAGCTTGCCTATTTTGCGGTCATGATGAAGGCACGGCAGTACGACCGCCGCATCTTCTCCCGTGGTATTCAGCCTCATGTGTATGCTATCGTTGAAAGCAACGGACTGGACAGCAGCTCCGTCGAATACTTCACCAACAATGACCCGCAGCTCAAGAAGGACTTTGGAACGCTGATGAACGAGCTGCGGGATGCAAAGGAATACGGTTCTATCCTGAATATCTCTCAGGTGGACTTCTCCGCCCTCTATGTCAGAGTGGAAGAAGTGCGGGCGGACATCAGTATGTTCCGCGAGATCGTGCTGAACAGCATTCTTCCGCTAATTCAAGTAGCGGAAGTTATGGCGCAGAAGTATGATGCTGTAGTTACGAATCCACCTTATATGGGTGCGGGCGGTATGAGCGGCAAGCTCTCTGAATTTGTCAAAAAAGAATACCCTGAAACAAAATCGGATTTAAGCACCGTTTTCATGGAAAAGACTTTGCAGATAAGCCGGTTGCACGGATATGTCGCGATGATCAACATCCCTGTCTGGATGTTTTTGTCTACTTACGAGAAGATGAGAAACACTATCATTGCCAACAATACAATAACTACCATGCTCCATTTTGGGCGAGGGATTTTTGGTTCTGATTTTGGGACAACTGCATTTTCAATTCAAAAAGGAAGAATCGAGCAGTATCAAGGAAGCTACAGGAGATTATTTGAGAAGCAGGGTGCCGTTGATACCGTGGAAACGAAAGAGCGGTGGTTCCTTGAAGGAAAAGGCTCCTATATTTCAACTCAAAACCGCTTTTCCAATATTCCCGGAAATCCTGTTGCATATTGGATGAGTAGCTCTGTTGAAAATGACTTTGTTACAGGGCAAGCTCTATCCAGTGTAGCAGAAATCAAGCAGGGATTAAAAACCGGAGACAATGAAAAATTTCTTAGGCTTTGGTTTGAAGTTTCTTCCACCAAGTTTTCTCCATTCTCAGGTACAAAGTGGTTTCCATGCAACAAAGGAGGCGATTACCGCCGCTGGTATGGAAACAATGACTATGTTATCAACTGGGAAAATGACGGTTTCGAGCTTAAAAACTTTCGTCATCCGGATGGACGGCAGAAATCACGCCCACAAAATCTGCAATACCTGTTTCGTGAGGGCTTGACCTACACTAATATTAGTTCGTCGAAATTCGGAATTAGGTATTGTCCAAAAGGTTTTGCTTTTGATGCGGCGGGCTCTATGATCTTTACGTCGAGTGAAAGGCTATATTATTTGTTGGGGTTGTTGTCGAGCAATACAGTGCTTTCGTTCACAAGCATATTAAGTCCCACAATGTCTTTTGAGGTTGGTCAAATAGCAAACATACCGTTCTTGAGCAAGCCTTCCGAAAAAATAGACAACTTAGTCAAGAATTGCATTACCGTTGCAAAAGATGACTGGGACTCTTTTGAAACATCTTGGGATTTCCAGCAGCATCCCCTTGTAGCATTTCGCCACAGCGTTTCAAAAGTGCAAAACAATCCATACCATGAACAGAGCTGGTTTTTGAAGGACGCATATCAAGCGTGGGAATATCAATGTGACCTCCGCTTTGAAATGCTGAAAAAGAACGAAGAGGAACTCAACCGGAGGTTTATTGACATCTATAGTTTGCAAGGCGAGTTGACACCGGAAGTTGAAGATACAGATATTACTGTGCGAAGAGCTGATCTTGGGCGGGATATTCGTTCCCTCATTTCTTACGCCGTAGGCTGTATGTTCGGTCGGTATTCGCTGGACAAGCCCGGTCTGGTTTTTGCCGGGTACAGCAAGATCGAGCAAACCACAAGGACGCTTGACGGCGATGATCCTGAACTTGAGAAGTTCGCAAAGCAGAACGCGGATGGTTCTGTCTCCTACGGTTCCTATTATCACGAGGTCAGTCAGAATAACTACAAGTCCTTCCCGATTGATACGGACAATATCATCCCCATCTGCGATGATGACTACTTCGACGATGACATCACCGGACGCTTTGTGAAGTGGGTGGAAACTGTCTACGGCAAGGAAACGCTGGAAGAAAACCTCAAGTTCATCGCAGATGCGCTCGGCGGCAAGGGTACGCCCCGCGAAGTTATCCGCAGCTACTTCCTGAATGACTTCTATGCTGACCATTGTAGCACATACTCCGTTACTGGTTCGGGCAAGCGTCCGATCTATTGGCTCTTCGACAGCGGAAAAAAGAACGGCTTCAAGGCTCTGATCTATATGCACCGCTATCAGAGCGACCTTCTTGCCCGGATGCGCACCGACTACGTTCATGAACAGCAGGAGCGTTATCGCACCCAGCTTACCCACCTCACGGATGCCATTGAACACGCTGGGGCTGCGGAGCGCGTGAAGCTGACCAAGCAGCAGAAGAAGCTCCAAGAACAGGCTCTTGAAATCCAGAAGTACGAAGAGAAAATCCATCATCTTGCCGATCAAAACATCCAGATCGACCTCGATGACGGCGTGAAGCACAACTACGAGCTGTTTGCCGATGTGCTGGCGAAGATAAAGTGAGGCGGTCACAGCATGGTCAAGAGCGAATTAGATATGCTGCAATCCTTCATTGATGAACTTTCCAGCGCACTTTCCGCGTCTCCACAGGACGAGGAATGCTTGTATGATTTACTCAATCGAGCAAACGCATTGTATGGCGATTATGTGCCAGAAATCGCAGAGCAGCGGGAAGAAATCATGCAGTTTCATGGGCTGCTGTCTCGAAACTGCAACGCAATTCTCGCACTGCTCAAACGAGAACTCATAAAACAGACAGATAACTTTGAAGCTGGCATTATGCCGCTGACCTATTCCCAGCTTTCTGTCTGTCCAGCAGCACAGACGGTGTATAAAAGCGGCATCACAAAATATGCTGAAAAGAAGTTTGACAGAAATGTGCTGGATGACATGAGGCTTTCGTTAGAGCTTCTGGTGAAACAGATTCTCGGCAATGGGAAAAGTCTTGAAAACCAGACATCAGAATTAGGGTCGAAACTCAGCGGCTATCACACGGAGATTAGAAACCTCGTGATAAAAACCGTCGATTATCTTTGCAAGTATCAAAATCACTATGTAAAGCATAACGACGCGGTGAATCCAGAGGAAATTGACTACATAATTGAGCAAACAAGCGCAACGATCAATTTCCTTATCAAAGTCAAGTAAAGGAGTAGTGGGAAAATGTTTGGGGACGGAATGCAGAAGAACGAACTCCCTTTGATTATTGTCTGCGACGATAAGGATATGGTCTATGCCAACTATCTAATTCAACTTATCGGTCAGAAGGATGATGCCGGAGACAGCATTGTCGGCGTTGAGGATGACAGTGTTTCTGCTGCGATTTACACGGTAAAAAACTATAAGGACAATCTGCCGCAGATTCCATCCACGCAGCACATCCTTTTTATTGGGCAGACAAGCGTTGCCAAGGAACAGAGCAAAACAATTCCAGATGCGTTCAATAAGCTGGGAATGCACTATGGCTGGCTTGGTAAGCGGGCTGTACTGTATGTAGATGATACTACGAGCGATTGGATGAAGCTCAAGGATAGCAAAAAGCACTACACCGAGTTCTGGCAGTTCAGCAAGGATCGCGGCATGACACATCCTGATGCACTGGCTGAATATGCAAAGAAGCTCAGCGGCGGTTTCGTAGACAAGATCATGCCTGTCGTTGTGGGTGCGCCTAAGATGCTGATTGACTATAATAAGACGGTAAATGCAGTCAAAGCGCAGCAGTATAAAACGCTCATCAAGGTTTTTTATGAGGATGGCTTGAGATCCTTTGTGGAGGGATAATTTATGGGTACCTTTGAGGAAGGCTATGCCTTTTTTGAAAAACAAGCTGGTGTTCAGTATGCCGGATATGAGGGCGGCGTCTATGTCGATCAGGTTGACGCAGAAATTGCCAAACTCATCCACGATCTGAACGCATTTGAAGGCTTCAAGACAAAGCCGGATGCCCTCAAGGGAGATATTGCTGAGTTCTGGCACGCAAACACCTTTAACATCAATGCAACCGCCCGTGATACTGCGAACAGAGCTTTTGTAGATAGAAGCCATGACTTTGCCTCTGCTGACATAAGCAGCAGCTTTGAAAAACTCTTCGGCTTGAAATACTATAAAACCGGGGCTGACAGCGCAAAGCAGCAAGCCAAAAGCGTTTTCGAGCGTTTCAACGAGTACAAATCAGCCGGAGGCAAAGACCCATTGAATGTGTTTCTTGAAAAGCGGGGCTTTACCGATGATTCCGTTCTCCATGACCCAATTTACTGCGGTCAGGTGCGTGTAATCCCAGCGGATCAGCTAAAAGAGGCTTGTGCTTGGCTGAGACAAAAGATTGCAACCGAATCGACAATTCGACCTGAGCAAATGGAGCGGTATCAAGACACGCTCAGAATGCTGTCAGACCGACTGAGGGATGGTCAAGGCACAGAGTCCATTCCTCTGACCGAGGCGGATGCAAAGGCTTTGGCTGTACTGGCTAAAGAAGGCGATATATCCGCCGAAAAATTGAAACTTCTCGGTGTCTCTGCTGATGAAGTGATTCACTTCGAGTACCTTGCCAAGCAAGCATTCAAGTCAGGACTTACCGCTGCAACAATTTCTGTTGTTCTGAATGTTGCGCCGGAGATTTATAAGGCAATCGACCATCTGATCAAGAGCGGAGAATTGGACGAGAAACAGTTTCAACGTATAGGCTTTGCCGCTCTCCAAGGTGGTAGTGAAGGGTTTGTCCGAGGCAACGTGTCCGCTGCAATTACTATTGCTTGCAAATCCGGTATGCTTGGAGAAGCATTGAAAGGTATTTCACCCTCTATTGTTGGTATGGCAACAGTCCTTGCTATGGACACCATGAAGAATGCCTTCAAAGTTGCTGCGGGCAAGATGACACGATCCGATCTGGCACAAGAGATGGTCAAAGAACTTATGATTTCTTCTGCTGCACTTGCAGGAGGAACAGTTGTTCAATCTTTCATTGGAATCCCAGTCGTGGGGTTCATGATTGGCAGCTTTATCGGCTCTGCTATTGGATCATTCGCCTATAATTGTGGTTATAGCGCAGTTATGAGTTTCTGCATTGATACAGGATTTACGATGTTTGGACTTGTGAAGCAGGATTATACGCTGCCCGAAGACGTGCTTGAATACATAGGCATTGATGTTTTTCAGTATGAGAAGTTCCTTCCAAAGCAATTTCAAAAAGAAACCTTCGAGCCACTTAATTTCAATCAAAGAAAGTTTGAAGCGGATACGTTAGGAATACACATTTTACGCAGAGGCGTGATAGGCGTTTCTGAGATAGGCTATGTATAATATTCTTAGCCAAGAAAGGAATACACGGTTATGTCCATAGAATCTATTCAATTTACACTCAGAGAACGTTTTGCCGCCCCTCTGCCGGAGTTCTATCAAAGACGGATCATCTTCTGGCAGGACGAGGATCGAGAGTTCGAGTCTATGCTTGACGAGCTTTGCATCCCCGATGTAACAATTCTCAAGCTCACCGGCACGAACAACTTTGCCGTGAAAAAGTTGCTTCTGCACGATGATCTAACAGGCAATTATCTGATTTATAATCCCTTCTCTTATGCTGACCCAAAGGATAATTGGCTGCTGGATATTGAAAAATTCAGTGAAGAATACCGTTCCGACCTCATCTCCACGCGCATGAATGAGCTGAATATTGAGGCAAGTCCGGCGATGCGCAAGACGGTAAAACTGTACGCAAAATTCTTTGACAGCAAAGAGCGGATTGAAAGGCTGAAAAGAATTGGGCGAGAATACCATACACCGTTGCAGCTTCATATTGACATTATGGCTGTGCTGGCAGGACTAAACGGCGGCTCTGCGCAGGATGTATTTATTGCTGTCCTTTCTGCAGGACAGGGTGAGGAAAACAATGCCGTCCTCAGCAATATCAAAAAGTTCGGCAACATTGACGCTTTCTGGCAGCTTGTCCGCAAGTACACGGGCTACATCCATGAGGATGAAAAAGCGCTTGACCTGTTCGCTGCCCATGTGCTGCTGACCGCCCTTGCGCAGACGATGAATCCCAGCGTTCTCAAAGGCTTGGAGCGTTTCATCTCTGATTCCAACAAGGCGTATTGTTACAGTATTGTCCACGAATGGCGCAACCGCGAGGACAACGGTGCGCTCTGGGAATTGTGCCGCAGTGTGGAGCAGGAGTTGCATCTTGCTTCCCGATTTGAAAAGCAGGATATTGAAACGCTGCTGACAGCAGACATTTTCCCGTCCATTCATGAGGTCATCCTGAGCCGCTTCTTCTCCGAAATTGCAGATCATGTGGTAAAGACCGAGCTGATGCTGAAAACTGCGGAAAACCGCCGCACTTCCGGATGGATTGAGCGGTTCGAGAACTATTATGACTGTCTCTACTATGTTGCAAAGATGCAGAACTTTTATCAGGAGAATGCAGCAGGCTTCCATATCGTAGAACCGAAAGCAATCTGGAAGCTCTATACGGAGAAGGCGTATGAGATGGATAGCTTCTATCGGCACTTCCACTATGCCTTCGGATGCACTCTCAAGAACAGCAATGTGCTTCTGGAAGATAAGCTGAAACACGCAGCAGATTACGTTGAGGGGCTGTATCAGAACTGGTTCCTCAAGGAGTTGACCGGCTGCTGGACAAAAGCAATTTCTGACAACCTTGCCGCATTGGGTTATGTGTCCGAGATCGGCAAACAAAGAGATTTCTACTCTCACTATGTTAAGCCGCTTGCGGGGAAAAACTCCCGCGCTTTCGTGATTATATCCGACGCTCTGAGATATGAAGTTGCTGCGGAGCTATGCGATACCATCACCCGGACAAGCAAGGGAACAGCGAAGCTCGATGCTGTTCAAGCAGTTTTTCCCTCAATCACAAAATTCGGTATGGCGGCTCTTCTTCCGGGGCGAAAGATGTCTGTCAATGACGGGATGGATGTTCTCGTGGACGAAATGCCCACCCGCTCTACTGATGAGCGCGGGAAGATTCTCTGTGCTGCTAACATGAACAGTGTAGCAGTTCAATACACAGACGTTCTGAACATGAAACGCGCCGAGCGGCGTGAGCTTGTGAGCGGCAAAGAAGTCGTGTATATCTATCACAACACGATTGACGCTATTGGTGACAAAGCTCCAACTGAGAAAAAGGTGTTTGATGCTTGCGAAGACGCTATGCAGGAGCTTTCCAATATTCTTCGTATTGTCATCAACGATATGCAGGGTACAGATGTTTTCATTACCGCAGATCACGGTTTCCTTTATACATACAGCCCTTTGACCGAAGGCGATAAACTGGGCAAGGACGCGATCAGCGGCAAGGTATATGAAATCGGACGTCGATATTCACTGACAGAACCTTCCGCAGCGGCGGAGTACCTTATGCCGGTTCGATTTGACGGTGAGATCGGCGGTACGCCGGTCAAGGGTTACACGCCTTTTGATTCCACACGCATACGGGTTTCTGGTGGCGGTGAGAACTATGTCCACGGCGGTATCAGCTTGCAGGAGCTTGTTGTGCCTGTTATTAGCTTCAAGAATCTCCGCTCCACAAGCAAGAAGTATGTGGAGGTTTCCAACGCAGAATTGAAGCTGTTGAGCGAAAGCCGTAAGGTGTCCAACCTGCTATTCTCTCTGGATTTCTACCAGCGTCAGCCAGTCGGAGAGAAGATTCAGCCCTGCACCTACTACATCTATATGACGGATGATGAGGGCGTGGTCATTAGTGACCGTCAGACTGTCATTGCAGACCGCACAAGCACAAATGCTTCCGAGCGCGTCTTCCGTGTGCGCCTCAATTTGAAAGCCGGTGCCTATGACAAAAACAAGATTTACCGCCTTGTTATCGCCAATGATACAGATGTCCCGGAAGAGGCTGAGTTCCATATTGACATTGCCTTTGCGGATGACTTCGGATTTGACCTGTGAGGGAGAAACAGAAAATGAGCGAGTATATTGAAACGGTATCAACAGAGGATGCAAACGCTGTAATCGACAGCAAACTGCGTAAGGTATTCGACGGCAGGATTGTCCGCAAAGACCTCACAAAGAAAATCAAGGAAGGGGCAAATGTTCCCGTTTATGTCCTTGAGTTTCTTCTTGGACAGTATTGCAGTTCCGATGACGAGGATGTCATTGAAACCGGCGTTGCAAACGTCAAGCGGATTCTGGCTGAAAACTACGTCCGTCCCGACGAGGCGCAGAAGATCCTTTCTGTCCTCCGTCAGCGAGGCAGCTATACCGTGATTGACAAGATCACGGTTAATCTCAACATTAAGACGGACAGCTATGAGGCGGAGTTTTCCAATCTCGGAATCAAAGCAATTCCTATCTCTGAGGATTACCCAACTAAGTATGATCGGCTTCTCTGCGGCGGTATCTGGTGCATTGTCCAGCTTGAATATGAATATGTGGAAGAGGATAAACGCAGATCCCCAATTCTCATTCACAAGCTCACGCCTATTCAGATGCCTCATGTGGATATTGAGGAATTGAAGCAGGGGCGAAAAGCGTTTACGCAAGAAGAATGGATCAAGATTCTTCTACGCTCTATTGGTATGGAGCCGGATAAGCTGAATGACCGCGAACGCTGGCTTCTGCTTGCCCGTATGCTGCCGCTTGTCGAGAACAACTTCAACCTCTGTGAGTTAGGTCCGCGAAGCACTGGTAAATCCTATATCTACAAGGAAATCTCCCCGAACAGCATCCTTGTTTCCGGCGGTCAGACCACCGTCGCGAACCTGTTTTACAACATGGGCAGAAAAACCGTGGGCTTGGTTGGCTTGTGGGACTGCGTAGCGTTTGACGAGGTTGCCGGTATCAACTTTAAGGACAAAGACGGCATCCAGATCATGAAGGACTATATGGCGTCCGGCTCCTTTGCCCGTGGCAAGGAAGAAAAAGCCGCAACCGCTTCTATGGTCTTCGTCGGCAACATCAATCAGAGCGTGGATGTGCTGCTGAAAACGTCCAGTCTCTTTGACCCATTCCCTCCCGAAATGGGAACGGACACGGCATTTCTCGACCGTATGCACTGCTACATCCCCGGCTGGGAGATACCGAAGTTCCGCCCCGAACATTTCACCAATGACTACGGATTCATCACCGACTATCTGGCAGAGTTTATCCGGGAGCTTCGCAAGGAGCAGTACGGCGATGCGCTGGACAAGTATTTCCGCCTCGGCAAAAACCTTAATCAGCGCGATACCATTGCCGTCCGCAAGATGGTCGGCGGAATGATCAAGTTGCTCTATCCGGACGGGGAGTTCACGAAAGAACAGCTTGAAGAAATCCTCAAGTTTGCGCTCGAAATGCGCCGCCGCGTCAAGGAACAGCTCAAAAAGCTGGGCGGTATGGAGTTCTATGACGTCAATTTTTCGTACATTGACAAACGAACCTTTGAGGAACATTTCGTGTCTGTCCCGGAACAGGGCGGCGGAAAACTCATCCCCGAAGGAATGTGCAATCCCGGTCAGGTCTATACGGTTTCTCAGGGAAAGAGCGGTATGATCGGCGTCTTCCGTCTGGAATCGCAGATGCTTCCCGGCAACGGCAAGTTTGAGCGGACAGGACTGAACTCTGACGGAAAGTGCAAGGAAGCGGCAAATACCGCATTCAACTATCTGAAAGCGAACGGCAACCGCATCAGCGGCACGATTAGCACAACAACAAAGGACTATATCATCAACTATCAGGATTTGCAGGGCATCGGCATGACCGAGAAACTTGCGCTTCCCACGCTGATTGCACTCTGCTCGATTGCACTTGGGAAACCGACCCTTAGCAGTCTGGCGGTGCTGGGCGAGATCAGCATTGCCGGAACCATGCTCAAGGTGGACGAGCTTGCAAATGCCCTTCAGGTCTGCCTCGATAGCGGTGCAAAGAAGGTGCTTCTTCCCATTACCTCTGCGGCTGACCTCGGAACAGCTCCCGCCGATCTAATCGGCTGCTTCAACCTGATTTTCTATCAGAGTGCGGAAGACGCTGTTTATAAAGCATTGGGCGTTGAGTGACGCCAAAGCCCTGATTGGAAGGAGGCGTACCCGTGTCCAAGAAAAAACGTTCAAAGAAGCGTGAGCGTATTCCCGTAATAGATACCTTGATTGATCTTGCCGGAGCAATGACCTTGGATTATCTTGCAGCAAAACGTAGGCAGAAATATGGTACAAAGCACAGCAAGAAAATTGATCCATACGCTGCCACCGGTGCTGCAATGGGCATGGGTCTAATTAAGGACACAGATGACCTCATCAAGTTTGGCGGTGTCCTTGGCGCAATGGGAGCTTTTGATTCTGATGATGATTCACCAGTCAACAAAGTCGCATACATGGCTCCCCGTGATAACCGCTACGCTTGGCGCCTGAATTGCGAGGATGGCAGCGCATACGGTATTGACCCAAACAATTATGAGACAAGAGACGAATATAATGAGGCTCTAAGCAGGGAAAAACACGGATGGCGTGATTACTGTGAAGATGGCTCAGACTACGGGATTTCACCAGAAGACTACGAGACTGAGGAAGAATATAATGCAGCAATAGATACAGCGGAGTTCAATAGCTTTAATGAAAACGAGGATGATGAATTGATCATCCCGGATGATTCCTCCGAGAATATTGTGGGTGAGACATCTCCCGAATGCACGTCAAAAAGTGGCAGTGACCCGATTGGAAAACATGATCCGTATGCAGCAGATGATTTCCATGTATATGTTTACTGCCTTGTAAAGCTGGATGGAACAAACACGATAAAGTTCTACCGAACGGAGGATCGTACCTTGAAGCGAGGTGAGGCGGTTTTCGTTCCAGACGAAAGCTCAGGCAGTAAATTGAGAGGAACAATATGTTCTATTGAGCATCACATGAGTTTTTCTGTTCCAAAGCCCGTAGAGGAAACTCCTGAAATCATTGGAAGGGCGTGATCGATGAATGGATTGGGACTCCTATTATGAGAAGTTCTACGAATGGGCAACCAGCACGCAGATCAAGAAGATGTCCTCATTGACCTCGTTTGGTGCATCCGCCGAAATCTCTGAGGTCGCGCAGGAGTATATGGATGAGAAGGCAGCATCACGACTTATAAAAAAAGCGGTTGCCTATGGTGTCCAGTTCACGCCAGATGAAATCTATGACCTTTCCGGCTGCTGCGATATATCAGCCATGAATGAACTACTGAAATCTGCAAAATGCACCTTTACGCAGGAGCAGTTGGAAGACCTTTGGGGTGCCGTAGACGATGAAGTTCTTGAGCTTGTAGCAAGGCGAAACCATGTAACTGTGTTTGCAAATGACGAGAATGAAGATTCTTCCGTAGTAGATCGATTTTGACGAACCGAAGCAAAAAGAGCCAAAGCTCGGGTTCTTCTCAAAGCTCGGTATGGCACTTGCGATTGGAAGTCTTTTGGATAAGAAAAGCCAGTCTCACGACGGACATTGTACTGGTGACTGCGCAAATTGCCCTCCGCATTACGGGTACCGCTATGGAAGGTGGTATTATGGGCATGATCATACACACGGTTGCGAGTTTGGCGGAAATAAAGGCGGAGGCGGACTGTAAAGCACAGGATGAAAACAAACTCACTGCTTTTCGACTGAACGTGATAGGAGGCACACATGGATAACCCTTCTCTCAATCAGAATGGTATCGAATACAACGGAGAACAGATTGCCTACAAAGACAGCACCTATGAGCTTGTGTCAAAGGTAGCCTACCTGATCGGCGTCCCGCTCCGAATTTTTCAAAATGAACACGAGCCGCCGAAGATAGAGATATACGACCGGCTTGAACAGGATAAAAATGCCCGCATCATTCGTAATCTCTGTATCATCCGCACCGCCATTGAGCGCAATTACCGGAAAATAAATGACATCATGCGGATGGAATACCGTGGGCTTCTTTCGATGCCTGAGATCCTTCCGATGTCCAGTATGCAGCAGCTTTCAAATGACGGAATCAGCTTTATCAAAAAGTCGAGTACAAAGCTCTGCCACCACATTATCGAGATCAACCGGCTGATTTCAGACCGCATTAACAACTGCAAAAGCCTCTTTCCAATCTGGATTAACTGGGCGTACATAAAAGAGCTGTTCATCATGCCAAACGGCTTGACAGAGGACGGAACGAAAGATGCTGCGGACATCTATTACGCAAGTCTCTCCTACTACCCCTATCAAATGTATATCAACTGGGTACCGATGGACGAGGGTAATGTCCTCTATAATGATAAGAAGTTTGCTACCCTGCTTTATCAATGGCATTGCGACGCCTTCACGGAATACAGTAAAGTCTCCGATGCAGGGGCTTTTGTAAAAAACAATATCTACGACTTCATAGATGACAGTGAGAAGACCGTATTGGTAGTGGACTGCGAAAACTCTGACCCGTACAAGCTGTGCGCCACGCTCAAAAACCTTGATTATGAGGTCATGCAGAAAATTACGGCGATCATTCTCTTTGATGACGTACACACCGCTACGGCATGGCGGATTCTTGAAAACTACACCCGCATCCCCGTTGAACATATCATGATTGAGCGGATCAAGCAGAACAAATCACTGGTAGACATCAAGCTCACCGCAAGAGCCTGTCAGGAACACTACCAGAAGCAAGTGGATTCCTTCGTCATCGTCTCAAGCGATTCCGACTACTGGGGGCTTATCTCTTCCTTGCCGGACGCCAGATTCCTTGTCATGATTGAGCGGGAAAAATGCGGACCGGATATGAAGGCGGCACTCGCAGAATCCGGGATATTCTACTGCTATCTGGATGACTTCTACTCTGGCAACAGCGAGGACATCAAGAAAAACGCACTATTCAAGGAGATGTACCGCTGGATTGACAACTCCGTTCACCTGAACGTCAACGATATGTTTGACGCTGCTCTGCGAAACACGAGGATCGAAATGTCTCCCGCAGAGCGGCGGCAGTTCTATGAGAAGCACATCAGGCACATGACGCTGACTATCGACGAGAACGGAAACGTCAGCATTGAACTGAAACGCGGATAGCCTTGGTTTCTATTCCGGGAGGAATGTGGATGGACAACAGATTCTATTTTGGATTCAATACATCGGAGGAACGGAAAAAGCGCAGAAAAGCAGAGCTGTACTCCATGAGTGAGCAAGTCAGCACCTTCTTTTGGGATGAAGCCCCGCAGCATGGATTGGAAATGCGTGAAGGGCAGCAGGATATGTCCTTTGAGATTGTGGACGCCCTCATAAACGATCAGCACTTTGCGATTGAAGCTGGCGTGGGCATTGGCAAGTCCTTCGGTTATCTTGTGCCGGTGCTGCTGTATAGCAAACGCATGAACAAGCCGGTTATCATCGCAACCTCGACCATTGCACTTCAAGAACAGCTCTGGCGCGATGTCCACACGGTAATGCCCCTTCTTGGGCTGAACAGAGATGTCATCCTCGCTAAAGGACAGACCCATTATCTCTGCAACAAACGCGCAGATGAGTATATGTGTGACCCGAAGGCTGACCCACCGGACGCGCTCAAAGAAGGAATCCAGCAGGGGTATGAGGAACGCAAGGATTTCCCGGAGGTTTTGCCGCAAGGCGTCTGGGACAAGGTAAACGTGCAGCGGTTCAGCATGAAGAATTGCGGCTCCTGTGAAAAGAAGTGCAAATATTACAAAGTCCGCGCAGCATTAAAGTTTACGGATGGAGTGGTACTGTGCAATCAGGATTTTCTAACCCAACATCTCATGAAACTCCGGCGCGGTCAGGACGGGCTGATTAACGCCGCCGCTGATCTGCTTGTCGTGGATGAAGCGCACAACTTAGATGATAAGGTGCGGAGTGCCACAACGGAGCGTTTCGGACAGGGTATGCTCTTTGGAATGATTAAGAGCGCATTCTATGAGCTGCGATCCTTTGACCAGAGCAGTGTGTCCGGTGAAAAGCGAGAGGCAGAGAGCGCAATCATCGCCTTCTATAACTGCCTGAAAGCACAAGTCCAAAAGCAGATCAACGAGGCAGAGCAGGATATGCGCTACGCTGACCGCTTTTTCTTCGACAACAATGGCAGTGCGATTGAACTGCTTACCGAGATGAACGCCGCCATACACAACCTTTCGTCCAGCATTCAGATTTATTCCAGCATGGATTTCAGAAACAACCGTTCCTTTGCTGCCTCTGATGATCTGGATGCCGTCAGCGAGTCCCTTTCAGAGCTTCTTGACCGGATAGATGATATGCTGATCTGGATTGAGCAGCACGGCAGCAACACGGAACTCGTCTATTGCCCTAAAAACACAAAAGAAATTGTGAGCCGCCTATACTTCAATGGTGATGAAAGAACCATCTTGACCTCTGCCACGCTGACGAACGCCACGAGCGGGTCTCTGGAAGAACAGTATTCTTACTTTATCAGCAATACCGGCTTTCCCGCTGGTGATCGCGGCTGCTTATCCGAGCCAAAGCCTTCCCCATATCCATACGATGAACACGCCATGATCTACTATTGCGACGATCTCCCGCACCCGACCAGAGAACATGAAGCCTTCATTGAAAAGGGTGTGGAGCGACTGCTTGAGATCCTGAGCATTTCCAATGGAAAGGCACTCGTGCTGTTTACGGCAAAGAGCGACATGGAAGAGGTCTACTCCATTCTCAGTGAGAAAAATCTTCCGTACAAAATCCTGATGCAGCAGCCGGGATCGTCGCAGGACAAGGTGCTGCTTGAGTTTAAGGAAGATACGAACTCCGTACTTCTGGGGACGGGTGCATATTGGGAAGGAATCAGCATTGAAGGAAAAAGCCTTTCCAATGTCATCATTTTCCGGCTTCCGTTCCCTGTCCCCGATCCAATTATCGAGTATAAGTGTTCCGTCGCAAAGGATGCCCTGATGGATGTCCGCGTTCCCGAAATGATTATCAAGCTCAAGCAGGGCATCGGGCGATTGATCCGCAATTTCACAGACACCGGCATTGTCTGCATTATCGACCGAAGACTGCGGGACGAGCCGCCGGAACGCTATCATGACATTACATGGGACTCCCTGCCTATCAAAAATCGGACAAGCAGTTTGGACGAACTTAGGAAGTTTTACGAAGGTCTGCCCTCAGCCAAGGAATGATGATACAAACGGCAGTCTCTTCGGAAACATAGAGCAGCCCCCCAAAAAACGACAATCAGAAAACGGAGGTGTATCATGTTGTACAATGAAAATCTGCACGAAGAAGAACAACATCTGATCCAGCAGATTGCCGAGCAAACAGAGAGAGGAAAAATCGACTGGGAACTAACAGAGTACAATCCGCTGTCCTTTCTGAATGAGGACAAGATAGACAAGAACCCAGCAGTAATCTGTCAGTCCTTCTCCTTTGAGGCGATCATCGGCGGCTCCCGTTACGAGCTTGATGTCATGGAGAATATTGATGTGCCGTCCGGTATGGGAGACTACACCATAACCTTGACGCGGGATGAAACCGAAAACTATCTTAAAATTGAGGATGCGCTTTCCTTTGACTGTGACCGCTATGAATGCACACCGGAGGAAGTCGCAGAGCGATTTGCGGACAGCCCCATTGTCCGTCTCTGCAACGCCATCATTCCTGCCACGTTTGGGCAGGAGGATTTAGAAGAGGTCTTCACATGGGCAAGGTTTTTCAACGAGACTGGCATTTCTGCAAAGCTGATGAATCATCCGCTGACCAAGCTCTGTGAAAAGCTGTTCGACGAACACCGTCTGATGGACTTCCATCGCTGCGTCTTGGATGTGGACTATCGAAAGCTGCTCCTAAATGAACTGGCTCATAACTAAGACACGGAAAAACGCCCCCGACACTGTGCCAGACGCACAGTGCCGGGGGCGTTCCCGTTTCCAGCGATTTATTTTTCTCTCGGCAAGTGACTGTTCATAAGGTGACACTTTCCGTTTTACGAAGCCGTGAAAATTCGATGTGTTCCGTGGAGATGTTCACTGGGCAGCATACGCCGTACACGTTTCCAATAATCACCGAGTAGTGCAATGTGTATTCACTATCGGGAAATACTTCACGGTTTTCACAACGCTTGATTCAGGAGTGGGATTTTTGCCTTATTCCCGCGTGACATCAAGGGAAACCGGATTGATAACGATGATAGATTTGCCCTTTTTGTGGGCATATCTCACGGTGTTCCCGGTACCGCTGGGGCATCCATTCCATACTGCGAGAATATAATCGGCGTGATCGACCATGTACCGATTTCTCTTGTCCATGCAGTCCGGCGTGTACTCCCGTTGCAGCATGGTCTCCTTGTCACACTTTGCCGCGATATTATAATACCGTTCCCGTGAAGCCACAGACCATTTGATCGCTTGTGTCTCACAAGGGATTGCGCTTTCCAGAGTAATGTGAGGGTATTTTGATTTCAAATCGAGTACAATTTCCGCAGCGTACATATCGACGCCAAGAGCCATGCCGGTAATAAAATGCGTGACGCCCTCGTTCTCGATGAGTGCTACAATCTGATCCCGCATAACAGACTTCAAAGAAGTACAACGCTTATCGGATTCATCAAAGCCGAACGGAAGACTCTGCGGTCTATGACCGGTAAACGCACAAGTCTTGCCTTGAACGGATTGCTTTGCAGCTTTTTGAGCAGACTTTCTAAACTCAATAATGCGCGACATGACACCCCTTCTTTCACTCTTTTGGTAGGTAACTCCATTCTATCACCCTCATCACGGACAGTCAACGCATTGTCGTTAGTAAAATCAACGACGGCGTACCGTGGATAATGACACCGCCGTTAGGTACACTAAATGCAAAGGTGGTGAGGCTATGCGAGAGAAGAAGGACATCAATATTGAAATCGGCGGCAATATTCAAGTGGCAAGAGAACAGGCGGGCTATACGCAGGACACGCTCTCAGAAATGCTTGGCATGACGCCGAATCACCTGAGCGCTATTGAGCGTGGTGCTTCCGGTATTTCTCTTGAAGCCTTGCAGCGTCTTTGCCGTTTGCTGGGCGTCAGTGCGGACCGAATTATCTTTGGGACCGATGAGCCAGAAGCGGAAGCCCTTGCGCTTGCCAGACGTATTTCGGATATAAAGCCGGAATACCGGCAACAGGTTCAAGAGCTGCTGTCCGCTATTTTGAATATGTCATAAAAAAAGAGCCTCTGCCGACACCCAAAACGGGCATCGACAGAGGCTCTTGGTTCGTTTTCCGGGCATTCAAACAAGTGCCGAAATCGACACTTATTTCCGCGCTAA
>OCPV01000623.1_pt1 | contig 24785 bp, 16 predicted proteins | sample 1538511 | NCBI WGS metagenome assembly OCPV01 (sample SAMN04571704, study PRJEB22368) | human gut metagenome | biome: human gut; material: stool | host: Homo sapiens | place: Luxembourg | collected 2012-08-30 | reverse complement strand
GTCGGCTCTACATGCAAACCCAGTACATGAAAAAAAGCGGAGTCGATTTTAAATACTTGCCAACTTAGAGACCTTTCGCCTACTTTCATCGAATTATTATTTCCACCGTCTAAAGGCGATCCTTGACAAAAAGAAAGATTAACTACTCCGGGGATCCGCATCATTTCACTCCGTAAAGCATCCTTCTGGGAAGGATCGACCACGTTGTCCAGGTAAATGACATTTTCCCGATCGAATCCCAGTTTATAATTCCGTAGATAATAGGCTTGCAGTAAGATGGTAAACGTAGCAATCGTCAGAGCTATTGCAACGACATACTGGAAACAAATCAATATATTTCCATAAACGCTTTTCATCCTCTTTTTAAATATCCCTTTTACAACTTCTATAGGTTTGAAGCGGGTTATAATCCAGGCAGGTACAAGACCGACAAGACCTCCGAAAAACAGAAGCGACAGAAGAAATATAATTCCGTTACCCCAGGTCAACATATCCCGATAAAACAAACGGGTGTCGAAAATCTGTTCAAAAAAGGGCATCAAAATCCAGGAAAATACCAAAGCGATCGCAAACGAAAAAGTACACAGAATCAATGATTCTACGACAAACTGCCAAAACAAGGTCGTATTATTGATTCCTAACAATTTTTTGATAGCCGCTTCTTTGGCCCGATTCGTAGTCTGAGCAATGGAAAGGTTATTGTAGTTTATTAAAGCCAATATCAAAATCAATAAAGCGATTACGGACAATCCCACCAGGGTTGTTTTGCTGTTTCCCTGTGTTTTGCTATTAGATGTCTTTCCTCCCCAATATACCGCACTCAATGGTTCAAAATCCAGTTTACTACTAAAACCATCACGATATTTCCAGTAAGTACTCTTAAAATCCCGCAGGATAATGTCCTTTTTTGAAACGATATCCGTACCCGGATAAGTCAGGAGATATAATCCGAAAGAACTATTACCGTTTTCTTCCAATATCCGTGGCATTTCCCAAATATCTGCCAATAGATCGAAACGGACAAATCCTTCTGTAACCCCAAAATGAGTATTATAAGGAAGATCTTCCATAACGCCTGTAACGATCAGCCGATGTTTACCGTTGATAACAATTTCTTTTCCCAGAATATCCTCAGAACCATAAACTTTATGGGCAAAAGAACGCGTCAGTACAATATTATTCTTATCGAGTAACACAGTAGCAGGATCGCCTTTAATCAAGGGAAAGGAGAACATCCGGAAAAATGAAGAATCGATCAGAGCTGTTTGCATCAGGATTTTTTCCTGATGAGGAATTTCTACCATATAGTTCTGATTATAATATCTTGTATAACATTCGATCTCAGGATATTTACTTTGCAGTTCGCTACCAATCACAGCCCCCCAATACGATCCCTCTTCATCGACCACCCGATAAATCCGGTCTTTATTTTGATGAAATTGGTCTACCGATAGTTCCTGACGAATATAAACACTCAACACCAGTACAAAAGTCAATGCGATAGCAAATCCCAAAACCGTAATAGCAAAATAAAGCTTATTGTGAATCAGGTTGCGTACAAATAATTTAATATCGATCATAGGAATATGGATTTTACCCTAGATCCACAATCGACATGCCAATTTAACTAATAAATTTATATTCAGATATTTATCAAATAAACAGCACCTTAAATCTGTCAAAAAAACAGACAATACTTGTATAATTTATTGACAAACGTGTTGGAAGAATTATTTCATACCCAAAACTTGACGGGCAAAATCGAAAGTTTGTTGTCTGACTTCAGGAATAGCTTTCGACGATAAACCACAGGCAATAACGTGTACGCCTGCATTCGGAAAAGCAACGGCCCGTTTCTCGTCTTTAGGAGTTCCTAATTCGTCGAACATGTTCAACGCCGCTTTAACTTCTATCGTCTCATCCTGATGATCGGAATCTTTGTAATAATAACCTAAAAAAACAGGCTGAGAGACTTTTTCGAATTCCCGTCGGTTCATTCTCATATCCAGCAGTTGCTGTAAATAAACCTGTGCTTCCAAGCGGTATTTACAATACCAGTATTTACAATCTTCACTATCTGCCGGATCATCCGAAACGGCATATTTCCCTCCATGTACGGCCCGGCTGATCTGTAATCCCCAGGGACCGCTCAACAAGGGGGCCATAGGATTTTTAATTTTAATATTCGGTGAATATAAGATCAGGGCATCCACCAGCCTGGGAAAATCGGCCGCTAACATCAAAGCTAACGTACAACCGGTGGATGTCCCCATTATAATAACTTTCTTCCCCAATTTGTGAGCGATCACCAAGGCTTCTTTAGCCGAATTGTAAAGATTAGCCGGCGTCATACCGAGCATAGCCTCCGTACCTTGCAAGCCGTGGGCCGCCAGCCGGGGAAGATAAGCATTCACTCTAAATTCTTTTACAAAATCGGATATGATCGGCTGGCCTTCGAAACGGCTGGCCGTAAATCCATGCAGATAAAGCAATACGTAGGTTGTAGGCTGAGCAACCAAATCTCCCCATAAAATGATTCCCTGATTATCGGGCTTCACCGGTAACCGAGCCTCCCTGTCCTGCACATACTCACTGATACGGTCGATTCCAACCGGTAGATCCGGTAGGTCCGTATTCAATTCCGTACGAGGTAGCCGGGGGCCCGCCCAATAGGCAATGCCTAAAACAACAAGGATCAGTAAAGGTATCATATAACGTCGCTTCATCATATCCTCTTCTACTTTTCGTTTTCCCTCACTTCTTCCAGCAACATTTCCATGGCTTTAGAGGCTGCCTTCGCTATATTCCTTTCGCGGGTAAACGAAAAAGTGAACAATTTTGCATAACTCTTCCGGGGTGTCGCTACTCCGATCCAAACCGTCCCTACCGGTTTCTCCGGCGTGCCACCTCCCGGTCCTGCTACGCCTGAGGTCGACACCGCATAATCTGCTCCGGTGATCTTTCTTACTCCTTCGGCCATCTGTAATACCACAGCCTCACTCACAGCTCCTTCCCGTTCCAAATCTGCGGCATTCACTCCCAATACATTTACTTTCACCTCATTCGCATAGGAAACTACACTTCCTTTAAAATAATCCGAACTCCCTGCAATAGAAGTGATCAAATGAGCGATGTAACCTCCTGTACAACTCTCGGCCGTGGCCATAGTGACTTTCTTATTACGCAACAGTTCGCCTAATTGTTTCTCCAGAACGTCGTCTCCCTCGGCATATCTCACGTCCTTTAATACTTCTTTCAGGCTTTCGTAACATTCATCCAGGTGTTTTACACTTTCCCCTTTCGCCGTAATACGTAATCTCACCAGTCCCGGAGAAGGAAGATAAGCCAATTTCAATCCCTCTTTTAAGGCATCTTCCCAATTTTCCAGCATTTGTGCCAATTGGGATTCTGGGACATCGTATACTTTCAGCATCCGGTATTCCAATTGTAAATGCGGATACTTCTTTTTCAATTCCGGCATCACGGAAGTATCGATCAAATGTTCCATTTCGAAGGGTACTCCCGGTAAAGAGATCAGTGACTTCCAGCCTTTTTCGAACCACATTCCCGAAGCTGTACCTTTATCATTACGTAAAATCCGGCAATTATCCGGCAATAAAGCCTGGGAGCGATTTCCTTCGTTCATAGTCAATCCTCTCCTCTTCAACATTTCTTCGAGCCGAGCGAATACTTCCTCGTTCATTTTCAACTGTGAACCGAAATATTCAGCGAGTACCTTTTTAGTAACATCGTCCTTCGTGGGTCCCAAACCTCCGGTTACGATGATCAAATCCGCCTCAGACATCGCATATTCCACCGTCTCATAAATCTCGTCCCTCTTATCCGGGATCGATAAAATCTCTGTAATCTCTACCCCCATATCGGTCAAACTCCGGGCAATATATTGCGAATTCGTGTCCAGAATTTGTCCCATTAAAATTTCATCCCCTATGGTTATAATAATCGCTTTCATCAGGTCAATATTTCATTATCTATTCAATCCTTTGCTATCATGCCTCCTGCAAACAAATTTTATACCAACCCCCAACCGATTCTTCCGTAAAATTCAGTCCGGGAATTAAATTGGTTTATAAAGTGCGTCAAGAACCTTAAGTGATGAAGGAGCACCTCTAAATGGATCCGTGTCACTTCGTTTCCGGTCAATGTCGCCTTGCAGGCTCCTGATTGGCGAACCTGCGGTTCTGAAAGGGAATTTTTTACCCGGAACGAAGTTCCACCACTCAGCGTAGCACTAACCAGAAACCGTAGCCTTTACTGATCTTTTCTGTCAAACCAGAAAAACCTGCTCATTTTTCGGTAATTCCTTTCCACTGGTCTGTACGGAAGGGAGAAGCCAGCAAACCGGCGCTATTTACGAGGTTGTCGTCATAAGGATTATTGCTCCAACCGTAACGGACAGCTACCGGATTCGGTACTTTCTCACTGAAAACAACGACTTTATTCCCATCGATGTAAGCCTTTGCCCATACAAATTTTCGATCAGCTCCGGCAATGGAAAAACCGTTGACATACCCATAACGGTTACGATCGCTGGTCGTCAATCCGTCGCCGACATTCCCGAATGTCAGGATCACTTTCTCTCCCTCCACTTTCATAGACTTATAAACGGGACCTTCTCCCAAAACAGGTTGTCCGTAAGCAACCTGCAGAGCTGCTTTCGCCAATCGTTTCCCCACCTCCTGTTTATTTTTGGGATGAATATCGAAAGCCTCACCGATATCGGTAATAACGGCTTGTCCGGTCTTCGGCAAACTCAGGGTCATATTCTGTGCTTCACGAAGTTCTGCCCAATCGCTGTCTTTCGGCTGATCTTCCACCGCCATAAAATTAGCTAATTGTACCCACAAAAAAGGGAACTCATATCCCCACTGCTGCCGCCAATCGTTTATCATAGCCGGAAACAACGTACGATATTGATAAGCTCTGCCCGCATTATTCTCTCCCTGATACCAGATCACCCCTTTTATCCCATATCCGATCAAGGGATGCACCATCCCGTTGTACAACAAGGAAGAGAAGCTATTCGGACTAATCCCACTGACTTTATACATCGAAGTCACCACCGAAGGCTTATACACCCAATCACCGGCAAGCGAATATCTCTGTCCATCGATTTCCAGGTATACTTCCTCAGCTTTACCGAGGATTCCTCCCAAGCCGCCGGTATCCGTAATGCGAACAGCAATCACATTATTTCCCCCTTTCAGGACACCTGCCGGAATTTCATAAGACCTGTTGGGCATCCAGAAATTCATTTCTCCTACTTTCACCCCATTGACATAGGTCAGGTCTTCGTCATCCACTGCCCCCAGATTTATTCTGGCTTTTTTTCCTGTCACACCCGCCGGCAAATCAATGGTTTTCCGAAACCAAACAATCCCATCTTCGTTCGCCAGTTCTGCCTCCCAGACTTTCGGCACTGCCATCGTCTTCCACCCTTTGGTTTTATAAGCCGGAACATACCATTTCTGAACCAAACCTTTGTCTTTTTTCAAGGCTTCTTTATATAACCTGATATTATCCATCGAATACCCCATCGCTTTCTCCTGATCCTTTCCGGCATATTTTTTATAAGTGTCGTTGGTTTTAACAGCCGTCTCCCAGCTGGTCCAGGTTTCTATATCGGTACCTCCCCAGGAAGTATGAATCAATCCGACAGGCACTCCGATTTCGGGTTGCAATTCTTTACCGAAAAAGTAACCGACAGCCGTAAACAGAGGAGACGTCTGAGGATTACAGGCAGTCCATTCGCAAGGCTCCAGATCGAACTGCTCCTTCGATTGCATATTTTTCGGAACATTCAACAGACGGATATCCGGCAAAGTGGAGGCAGCAATCTCCTGCCCGGCATTTATAACATTATTCAAACCGAACTCCATATTCGATTGTCCGCTACAAACCCAAACATCTCCGATCAATATATTGGTTAAACCGATCGTCTCCTCTGCGGATTCGATCTGCATGTCGTAAGGTCCCCCGGCTTTCATAGCAGGCAATTCCACCCTCCAAATTCCATCCTTCCCGGTTTTTGCCGTTTGCACACTTCCATTCAAAGCGACGGAAATCACTTCATTCTTATCCGCTTTTCCCCACACCCGGATAGGCATATCCCTTTGCAATACCATATTGGAAGAAAAGAAGTGAGGCAGACGTACTTTTGCCTGTAAATCCATACACAGCAACAGCAAGACTCCTAATCCCAAAAGATAAATTCCTTTTTTCATACGATTTTATTAAATGTTAATAAGTAAATCCTGAGCACCGGCCTGTTTCTCTGGCAAAAGAGCAAACAATATACCTACACCAAAAACAAATCCCAATAATTTTCCACCAACTTTTTTCATACTAAATACCAATTACAACTGAGTGAGTTCACAATAGACCCGATCTATAACATGGGGTAAATTTAAATAATTATTTTTAAAATAACATAGCCCACGGGGGACAGGGCCCTGCGCTATCTTTTCTCTCACAAACACAGTATTTTTTATTTGCCTATTTTTTCTTATATTTGCTTTAAATTAAAAAGAAAAGGAAATTTATGCGTTATCTCGATCCTAAAGCCGATCTGACTTTCAAACATGTTTTCGGCGAGCATCCCGACCTGGTGATCAGCTTGCTGAACGCCCTGTTGCCCTTAAACCCCAGGCATGAGATCAGGGAGATAGAATACCTTCCGGCCGAACTCGTACCGGAAAATCCTTTACGCAAGAACAGTATCGTGGACGTCCGCTGCCGCGATGCAGAAGGACGTCAGTTTATCGTCGAGATGCAAATGATCTGGTCTCCGGAGTTTCGCCAACGGGTATTGTTCAATGCTTCGAAGGCCTATGTACGGCAAATCGACACCGGTCAGGAATACGAACTGTTGCAGCCGGTATATTCGCTGAATCTGGTAAATGAAGTATTCGAGCCTGAGCTCGAAGGCTTTTATCATTATTATCAGCTAGTACACATGGAACACACTGAAAAAGTGATCGAAGGCCTACACTTGATTTTCGTCGAACTGCCCAAATTCAACCCACATACCTATTCTGAGAAGAAAATGCAAGTACTCTGGCTTCGTTTCCTGACGGAAATCAATGAACATACCCGCGAAGTGCCGCCTGAGCTGTTGGCCAATCCGGAAGTAAAAAAAGCCGTGAACGCCGTAGAAGAATCTGCTTTCACCGAAGCACAGCTTTTGGGTTACGAAAAATTCTGGGATATCATCAGTGTCGAGAAAACACTATATAACAGCGCTATCCGGAAAGGAATGGCAAAAGGAATTGAAGAAGGAATGACAAAAGGCATAGAAGTTGGAAGAGCAGAAGGAATTGTGGAAGGTATAGAAAAAGAGAAGCTCGTTATAGCCCGCCAAATGAAAGTAGACGGTTTACCGTACGACACCATATCCAAATATACAGGGTTACCGGTTGAGAAAATTGAAAAAGCGTAACAATAGCTCACTGCCCTGTCCCCGTGAGCTATTGAGGTATGGTGATGGTGAACTTGCTGCCGATTCCCAATTCACTTTCCAACCGGATACTTCCTCCGTATGCACAAACTACTTTGTGGACAAAAGTCAAGCCTAATCCGAAACCGGTAGTTTGGGTCACTTGTTGATTTTTTACACGGTAGAACTGTTTGAAAATTTGCTTCTGATCTTTGGGTGCGATTCCCATACCGTTATCTTCGACGGTCAGCACATAATTGTCACCGATAGTATAAAAGTCAACTTTCACCACGGGATGAGTACCGCCATATTTAATGGCATTATCTACCAAATTAACAACGACATAATTGAAATATATTTTATCTAAACATGGATACTCCAGTCCTTCAGCAATCCGGTAACCCACCCGTGCGTAAGGCCGGATCAATGAAAACATTTCGGTCGTCATTTCCATCTCGAATTTCAGATCGATCACTTCCCGGTTTATCATCAATACAGAAGTCTTTAGAGAAGTCAGCATCGTATCGGTGATATCCGCCATCTTCATCAAACGCGCCTTTACCATAGTCAATTTTGTCGTATCCCGGGGACATAAGACAGAATCTTTCCCCTCCAGAATACCATTTACTACCGAAATCATCGTTGCCAAAGGCTTCTTCAATTCATGTTCCAAATGCGTCATTCCCATCGTTTGTATCCGCGCACTACGCACTGTCATCCGTATCGAACACCACTGCCAAACCAAACAGAAGATAAAACCGATCATGAATATCAATTCAACCCATAAAATACCACTTAAAGCGCGAAAGATAAAGGGAAGCTCGAAAGTAGCTAATAATTGATGTTTATATTCATAACCTAAATTAATAGGAACAGTTATTATAGAACTACAATCATTCCTTAAATTACCAGTAGACCCTAACTCTTCTCCCTCAACATTCAGAACTTTTAATATTGGATTTTCAGTAATACCTTTTTCCTTTAAATAATCAATATACAATTCATTTAATTCAAAAATGTCAAATAGTCCATGTTCATTCAAACAATCATAGGTGATCAACTTTCCTAATTTATCCACCATATCAGGAGACTTGATTGGAATATACCCCTCTTTATTGTCATAACACCAATAGAAACGATTATCAATTGTAAAACTATATGTTATTCTATTATTTTTAGCAAAATTCAAACCTTCATCATATAAATATCTATAGGTTGTATTCAATAAAACATTATTTGCACTTTCACAAAACTCTCTAAGTTTCATTTCACGCACGTGATATAACCACATCCCTTGCCCCAATAACACACATATCAATAAGACAACGGACACTTGTCCCATTGCTTTCATATTATTTTTCATACCTCAAATCTTTAGTACATTAAAGAATGTCCCTTTTTTTACAAAATTAAGAATCTTTCCTAACTTTGTTCCCGAAAAACCAATAAATATAAAAATGAGAAAAAAAGCTAGAATTTTTATGGGAGGAATTATTATTCTAACCGCATTGTCTATTAATTTTATGTTTTCTAAAGAATCTACGATTACCAATATTACTTTTGATAATATAGATGCTTTAGCCGAAAAAGAATCTACAGGTCCTGAACCGACATGTATCTATATAGGACAAGTATGTTTTGGTGTTGATGAAGGAGGACATATAGGAACTCATTTTGGATTAAGTAGTTGTAAAGATTGATATTGATATGAAAAAACTATATTACTTCATCATCCCTGCTCTTCTGCTCGGCAGTTGTCAATCCGATCCGACCTTAGAGACCGAATCTTCTCCGTTAGTACGGACGAAGGTGACAGAGCTTCAATATGCCCAAACAGACAAAATCGATGTGGAGGCATTGAACATTATCTCTCCTTATAAATTTGTAAAAAAAGGAAACTTATATGCTTTTCTTACTCCCAGTAGCGCTTACCGTTTCGCCATTTATGACAGCGAAAACGGAACCGTTACCCGTTTAGTACCGGCAGGCAGAAACGAAGGAGAAGGCATGTATTTTATCAGTATGAACCTAAACGGAGACATCGTTTCGGCATTCGATTTCGGAACTAAAAAGTTCGTGGAAATTAACTTGAACGAATATGCGACTCCGGGTTACCAGCCTACGTTCACTTCCCTCACCGACAACAACAAGACCCCTATCGGAGCCATCCGGATCGGTGACCGCCTGCTGTCGACCGGAGTTTATACCCAAGGCCGTTATTGCATCAGTCAAGTATCCGGAGACGACACCTATAGTGTAAGTTATCCGGCCTGTGCCGATCCCACTCTGACGGATACGCTCAAAAGTGCATTTTATGCCAGCAATACCTTAGCAGTAAAACCGACGCTCGAACGCTTGGCCTGCGCCAATATGCAAACCGGTTGCCTGGACATTTGTGAAATCAACGGTAACGAACTGACCCGTGTCAATGAAGTGCATCTGACCCCTGCCAAGGTAAAATTCAACCGTCACCGTCCCAAAGGCCGTGGTTTAGTCCATCCGGTCAATTATTCCAAATATCATATTTTCGGGTTCTGTGATCTGGCTGTATCGGATGATTACATCTATGCCCTGTATTCAGGACGGACGCTAAAACAACATAATCTGGACGTCGACAAAGGCAAAACCATACTGGTATTCGACTGGAACGGTTCGCACGTGCGTACTTACCGCCTGGAAAATGCTTGTTCTTCGATCAGCTATAGTGCCGAAGAAAATACCATTTATGCCTTATCTCAGGAAAACAATCATTCCGAGATTATAACACTCCATCTCTAGTGTTGTCGCTATACTCCACTGCATATAGAGGAGAGCGAACTTGAAGTAAGATTGTCTGCCAGACTCTCTTCTCAAGTTCCTCTCTATTTTTTATGCCCTTCCTTCAAGAAAAGAGGAGCGAGCGGTAATCGCCGTTTCGTACTTCAATTAATTCCGTTTCTGTGGTAAAGTGATCACACACTTGTTTCCGTTCGGTTTACTTATAAAGCGGATTTTTCCTCCATAACCACCGACCACCTGCTGTACGACGAAGGCCAGTCCCGCCCCGGTGGATTGTTCCGGCTGCCTGTCTCCCGGATCTATTTTCCTGCCATTATCTTCGACTGTCAACATATAATGTTTCTTGTCGGTATAAAATTCGATCCTCACTACGGGGTGAACTCCGGCAGATACAATAGCTTTATCTACCAAACAAAGGATCAGATAATAAAAATATACCTTATCCAAACAAGGATATTCCGCTCCTTCGTCGATTTGGTAACCCACCAGTGCCTGTGGCCGGATCAGAGAAAACAACTCAACGATCATTTCCATCTCCGATTTCAGATCGATATTTTCCCGGTCGATTTTCCATACCGAGGTCTTTAAAGCACTCTGCTGCATATCGATGGTTTCAGCCATTTCCACCAAGTGCGTTTTTATCGTATTCAATTTCAATTCCTCCTCCACAGACAAAGCAATCCCCTCGCATTGCAGCTTACCGTCGATCACTGCCATCCACTCCGTTAAAGGTATCTCTTCCGAAGGTGTCTTCCCCATCATCTGTACCAGTGTCCTTCGTTCAATCCTTTTCGCCACAACCCTTTGCCAAACTAAACAAACGATAAACCCGATCAGGAAAATCACCTCCACCCACAAGATATCGTTCAGGCCCCGGCCGACCGTCTGCTCGAATCCATGATTTTCCATTTCACGTACCCGATACAACCAAATTCCCTGTCCCAGTATTATACAGATCAGTAATCCCAACGATATACGTCCCAGTATTTGCATCTTATTCTTCATACCATCCGTCTATAGAATATTTTTTACAAACTTAAGAATTTTTCTTAAGTTTGTATATATTAAATTTACAAGTATATTTTCCCTCTACAAGGATGCAAAACCGATGTACGCAAAATCCCTTTCTGAATTTGCCGGTATCCTACTTCTTTCCGACTTTATTCAAACCCATATCCTTTTTTGATAAAAGCTTTTACCAGTATCACCTTTTCTCCCGGTGTTTCATTTATAATCCGGTAAGTAGCGGCAGCAGCAGGAATTACAAACGTTTCGGCATAATTAAAGCGTTGCCTCATTCCTTCGCGAGTCTCCACCCTTACTGCTTTCCCTTCCACCACCATCCAAACCTGGCAACTCCCTTCGGTTTCTACTTCCACCGCATCTTCGACGGTATACCGATGGACATCGTAAAAATGCTTTTCATGGGTCGGCAGATGTTCGAGTGTATAATGTTCGTTTTTTTCCAATACCTCGGGATGACAAACCAATTCTTTTGCCACCCGTTCTCCCTTCCGTTCGAAATAGAGGTTATCCATTCCCCGCTGTACATTCAGCGGACGGGGTTTCCCATTCAAATCCAATCGCAGCCAATCGTACATTTTAAAAGTAAAAATATACGGAGCACTACTGATTTCCAGCACCATACAATTCTTTCCGGAAGCATGAACCGTTCCGTTGGGTATCAGAAAAAGGTCGTGTTTGTGTGCCGGAAATTTCTGTACATATTTTTCAATGTCTATCGTCTTACCTTCTGCCTGGCTCTGTTTCAATACCTCGCCGAACTCTTCAGGCCGGATATTTTCCTGAAATCCCAGATAAACCTGGGGATTCTGCCGGCTATCCAAGATATAATACGTCTCATCCTGTGTAAAAGGCATATTAAACTGTTCCCGGATGTACGTAGTCCGGGGATGACACTGTACCGACAGGTTACCTCCATCGAAAGTATCCAGAAAATCAAAACGAATCGGGAAATCGGTTTTAAACACATCGGCCGATTCTCCCAGAACTTGACGGTAATCGTTATACATCAGAAAATCGAAAGAAACTTCCAAACGATATCCGTTACTTTCGAACATCAGTCCATTTTCCAAAACCATCAATTCGAAAGACCAGGCTAAATTAGGCACTTCTTCATTCAATCCCGGGATGTGTTGTTTCATCCATTGCCCTCCCCATGCGCCGGGTTCGAACCAAGGGCGAACCCGGAAGAAATTTCTTCCCATCCGGTGTAATCCCTCTCTCAAATCCTCCCCGCTCATCATCAGCAATTGCTGTCCCCTGCGTTGTTCATCCACAATCAGCTCTATCTGTGGCAGACACTCCGCTTTATGCCGGTTCAGCACAACCCAATCCACAAAGAAAAAATGTTTATAGGTTTGCTGATTATTCTTCGGTTTATTCATACCCAGATTTTTCACCCACCCGGCCCGCATGCGAAACTGTATTTCATTTTTAGGTACATCGACATAGATCAAAGGTGCTTTCCATCCGGCCAAAGCAGCTCCTATACCGATCAGCACATTGATATCGGCCTCCTGGTCCGGCCTAAAAGCGTTCAACTTCCCGGGATCAAACCAATCCCTCAATTGTCTCTCCGTCATCCGGCCGAACAACGGATCTTCTCCTCCCAGATCGGGAGCGAGCATTTCCTCCAACGTCCGAGCATCCCGCATCGCGACATCGGTACGGAACCAACGTACACACTTCCCTCTCCGACGAAATTCATCTCCCAGTTCACTCACCAGTTCGTCCCAAAACACTCCTCCATAACCATCGATAACCACCTGCCCGTGTCGCTCTATCCAATCGGCCAAACACCCTATCCCCGAACGGATCTTATTCTCCCCGACCGGAAAAGCCGGATACAAATCATAAACTCCCCGGGGAGTTGCCTGTGCTTTCATAGGAGCCAGATACTGTTTTGTATTTCTCTTTACCGCCTCTTCTTCCATCCCACTCCGGCCCAAGACCTGATTCGCATACATCGCCGCCCCGATCAGCGGAGCATCTTCCCATAAACGACAAGTATCTATTCTCACTCCGATCCCCTGGGTTTCCAACTCAGACTTTATCCGTTCCAGAAATAAATCGGCACCCCGCATGATATTTCCCCCGAGCACCAAACAGTCCGGACAGAAATGTCTCAGAAAAGGAGCTATAAATCCGGTAAAATGATCGGCAAACTCTTCAAACAGGACTTTAGCAGCCTGTTCTCCCCGATAAGCATATTCCGCCAATGTCTTCACATCCATCACCGCTTTATCGGGAAAGCGGTGATTCCAGTTCGTTACAAACCAGCGGGTAGAAAAATAGTCGTCCGCTATACTATCCCGAAAAGGAATATTATACAAATACCCGTGTTCCGGAACGGCGGGCGTCGTTTCGTCCAATATTTCTTCCCGGGCCATAAACGTACTTCCCAGTCCGGTCCCGACTGTAACGACCATACTCCTCTCACTCCCCTGAGCCGCTCCCCCATAATATTCTCCCAAAGCATAAGCAGAAGCATCGTTCAGGAAGACAACCGGTAAACTGCATACCCTTTTTATTTCCTCTTTCAAATCCAAACCGAATAAGGCATCGAATTTTCGTACCCCATGAATAGCAGCTATTCCCCGGGTATAATCGAAAGGCCCGGGTATAGCAATTCCTATACCCCGCCATTCGTTTTCAGAACGCCCTTTCTTCAATGCTGTAATCACCCGAAGTATCCCCTTTATAATCGAAGTAGCAGAGCCTCCGGCATCTATTTTCTCATAAACTATAGTACTCTGATCCATCTTCCCGGTAGTCCCTGTGACAATCCCACCTTTTACATGAGTTCCCCCGATATCGATTCCTAATAAATATTCCATTATTTCACCACATTAATATGTATAGACATTTATACATTGACAAATATAGTGCATTCTTTTTATTGTTACAAAGTTTATCTCTTTTTATTGTTTTACCGACACAAGCCGAACAAATAACAAACTAACGATCAGCATATTATCCAAACATACTACTAAAAAACAATTACTTTTTTTGATTTATAAGAATGAAATTTTACTTTCGCAAGTACAATTTTCCTACTTTTGCTTAAATTTTTCAATCATGAAAATATCGATCGATCACAATAGTGCGATACCTTTATATCTACAAATAGAAAATCAATTGAGGAACATCATCCGGGAACCGGAGTATAAAAAAGGGAAGATGTTACCCAACGAAGTAGATTTGTCGAAACAATTGGGAATTTCCCGGAATACGCTGCGCCAGGCGATCAACAACCTGGTCACTGAAGGGTTATTAGTCCGAAAAAAAGGGATCGGTACTATAGTAGTCAACCAATCAGTCAGCTCGAAAGCCAAAAACTGGTTGAGTTTCACCCAGGAAATGAAAGCGCAGGGAATCGAACCGACCAACTATGAATTACATACCAGCTGGGCGCTTCCTTCAGAAGAGATCTGTCGTTTTTTCTCCATCACCGATGAAAAGAAAATATTAAAACTGGAGCGTTTACGGGGTAATCCGGAATTTCCGTTCGTTTATTTCATCTCTTATTTCAATCCCCGGATAGGGCTGACCGGTAATGAAGATTTTTCCCGTCCCCTATACGAAATATTAGAACAAGATTATAGTTCTGTTGCAAAAATTTCGAAAGAAGAAATCAGTGCCCAGCTTGCCGACAAATTTCTGGCTCAGAAGCTTGAAATCAAGCCCGGGGACGCTATACTCATCCGAAAACGATTTGTATATGACCCGGGGGGACGCCCTCTGGAATGGAATATCGGCTATTACCGGGCCGATAGCTTCGTTTATACGCTTGAGTTCGAGAGGGAAGTATGAATTGGAGTTTATAAAATGCCGGAAGACCATTGGAGCGGGAACGAGTATCCGGTTCGGTTTTTCGAACGACCGATGGTGTCTGACGGAAACGTAACGTAAAGTTTTTTGCGCAGTAAGGGGTTCCGCCGTTCAGTGAGTTCTTCGAATAAGCGAAAGAAAAACAAAAGATTTTGTTTTTCCGAACAGGAGAAAAACCGATAAAATCAACGAAAGTCTTAACGGACCGGTCTGACGGTATAAAATCCGGAATCGGAATAGAAAGAAAAAACATACCTATATTTCAGGTAAACCGGATTTACTCGGCATCCACAGCTTCTACCTGTCCGATCGCCCTGATTCTTTTCAACAAAGAGGGATGCGAATAGTATACCCATTCGTACAGTGGATGGGGGGTGAGATTGCTTAAAGACTTCACAGAGATCTTCTTCAAGCCGGAAATGAGCGATTCACCATCGTAATACCGGGCAGCAAAAGCATCTGCCTGATATTCATTTTTCCGCGACCAGGCATTCATCACCAATCCCAATATCATACTCAACGGCGAATAGAGGATTGTAAAAGCGATCAATCCCAATTGGAAACAGGCCCGGTCACCTCCCAGAGCCATTGACAAAGCCGGCTGGTTGACAAAAAGCGAAAACAACCAAAGGATCACGCCGGTCTGAATCACAGATGCCAGCATAAATTGAACGGTATGCCGTTTTTTATTGTGTCCGACTTCATGGGCCAGGACAGCAACAATTTCTTCCTCGGTCAAATCCTTTATCAGGGTATCATACAAGACAATCCGTTTGCGGGGACCGAAACCGGTAAAATAAGCATTTGCCTTCGTAGAACGCTTCGATCCGTCGATTACAAAAATATTGTCCAGTTTAAAGCCCACTTTCTCTGCAAAAGCATTGATTTTATCCCGTAAAGCCCCGGCCTCCAAAGGAGTCTGCTTATTGAACAAAGGCACAATCAACTGGGAATAAAACATAGCCATAAAAACCGAGAATACAGAAACTATTCCCCAGGCATACAACCAAAAGAAAGAACCAGCCCATTCATAAAACCAGACGACAGCCGACAGCAACAGTCCGCCGATCACCCCGGAAACCAACATTCCTTTGAGTAAATCCAATCCATAGGTCTTCATTGTCGTTTTGTTGAAACCATATTTTTCTTCAATATGAAAAGTAGCATACCAATCGAAAGGCAAACCGAGTAGCCCGGAAACCAGCGACAAGCCCAACATAAAAAGTAAGGTCTGTAAAACCGCCTGATCTGTCCAGGTCACCACCCAGGCATTCCACCAACCGAAACCTCCTGTACACAAAAACACCATCATCACGATAAAAGAAAAAGTGGAACTGATCAGATCGAAACGATTCGTTTCGCGCTTATAATTCTGAAAACGTGCATATTCTTTTTCATCGTAAATTCCCTTAAGATTTTCAGGTAATACAGGCGCCATAGCCCGCATATTCACCCATTCCAAAATCCGTTCTACAATAAAATCAGCAACTAAAAAAACAACGATAATAATAAAAACAACCTCAGTATTCATATTCAAAATAAAAAAGTATAAACGGATAAAACTATTCTGCCGTTAATTTTTACAAAAATAGTAAAATCCATATATTCCTCCATGATTTATTCAGATCATTTCTAATTACAGAAATTTTTCTTTAAAACTCTCGGGATTTTCATTTATTAATTTTAATTTCGTTGCGCAAATAATGAATTCATAAATCAATCCAGATAAGTATGGCAGAATTTAAGTATCAGGAACCGTTTCCTATTGAAAATGATACCACAGTGTATCGCCTTTTGACAAAAGATTATGTAAAAACGATCGAATGTGAAGGACGTAAGATTTTAAAAATAGAGCGTGAAGGGTTAGAGTTATTGGCTCGCGAAGCTTATTCAGACGTCTCTTTTTACCTGCGCGCCGCTCATTTGCAAAAATTAGCCGACATCCTGAAAGATCCGGAGGCCAGTGACAACGATAAATTCGTTGCCCACACCATGTTGATGAACCAAGTGGTTTCGGCAGAAGGGGAACTACCGACCTGTCAGGATACCGGTACGGCCATTTGTATCGGTAAAAAGGGAGAAAACGTATGGACCGGGATCAATGATGCCGAAGCGATCAGCAAAGGGGTATTCGAAACTTACCGGGACCGCAATCTGCGTTATTCCCAGGTAGTGCCTTTTACCATGACAGAAGAAAAAAACACCGGGACCAATCTGCCGGCACAGATCGACCTTTATGCCACACAGGGCAATAAATACGAATTTTTGTTCATCACCAAGGGAGGGGGCTCTGCCAATAAGACTTTCCTTTACCAGCAGACAAAAGCTTTATTGAACGAAGAAACCCTGACTAAATTTATCCAGCAAAAAGTATTGGATCTGGGTACTTCGGCCTGTCCTCCCTACCATTTAGCGGTAGTCATCGGCGGCACTTCGGCCGAAGCTTGTCTGACCACAGTCAAGAAAGCCTCGGCAGGCTACTACGATCATCTCCCCACTTCGGGTAATGAAGGTGGCCGTGCTTTCCGGGATCTGGAATGGGAAGAAAAGATCTTGAAGATTTGCCGGGACAAAGGTATCGGAGCCCAGTTCGGAGGTAAATATTGGGTACACGATGTACGTGTGATCCGTCTTCCGCGTCATGCAGCTTCTTGTCCTGTCGGCATCGGAGTCAGCTGTAGTGCCGACCGGAATATCAAAGGTAAAATCACGGAAGAAGGGATTTTCCTCGAACAACTCGAGAAGAATCCGGCACGTTTTCTGCCGGCAGAAAGTCCTGCTTTAACTCCGGCGGTCAATATCGACCTCGATCAACCGATGGAAAACGTATTGAAAGAACTGAGCAAATATCCGGTGAAAACCCGTTTGAACCTATCAGGGACCCTGATCGTTGCCCGGGACATCGCCCATGCCCGGATCAAACAAATGATCGACGAAGGCAAACCGATGCCCGAATATTTCAAAAAACATCCGGTCTATTATGCCGGTCCTGCCAAAACTCCGAAAGGCATGGCATCAGGTAGTTTCGGACCGACGACAGCCGGGCGTATGGACCCTTATGTCGATCTGTTCCAGTCTTTAGGTGGTTCTATGATCATGGTAGCCAAAGGCAACCGTTCGATCGACGTCACTAATGCCTGCAAAAAGCATGGCGGATTCTATCTGGGATCGATCGGTGGACCGGCAGCCATTCTGGCTAAGAACAGCATAAAATCGGTCGAAGTGGTCGATTTCGAAGAACTCGGTATGGAAGCTGTCCGCAAAATCCGCGTAGAAAACTTCCCGGCCTTCATCATCGTCGATGACAAAGGCAACGATTTTTTCGCTGAGTGGGCTCATTGATAACAAGAGACTATCCAACGGTTTGTTGTAGTTAACCTCCTTTTGAGGGTCATTCTGCCGATTGGCGGAGCTTCGTTTCTGATCGATAACAGGGATCAGGAAATGAAGCTCCGCCAATCTTTCTTTTTTCAAAAGACAGCTCAAGTTTGAAAAGTCGCTTATCGATATTCCAGGGCATAGAAACCATCCATTTATTTTTCACACTTATTTCCGGTTTGTGAAATAAAGACAAAAATTTTTGCACACCTTGACGTCATTTGTGTAAATATCTCATTTATTGATAAATAAGCTATGTTGTTTCATTTTATTGTCGTTATTTTGTGGTTGCACACAAAACACGACAATAAATTAATAGCTATGCAAGCAACATTATCCTATGCCTGCGGAATATCAGATATTCCGTTGAAAGGAGAGACAATCGGTCAGAATCTGCGACAAATAGCAGCAAAATTTCCGGAACGGACTGCTTTGATTTCCGAGTATCAACAATACCGGGCCAATTACAGTGAATTTCTGGAACAAGTCGAACAGGTAGCCAAGGCCTTGATGGCCCACGGGATTCGCCGGGGCGACCGGGTAGGCATCTGGTCACCGAACCGCTACGAATGGGTATTGGTACAATATGCCACAGCCTTGATGGGGGCTATTATGGTAAACATCAATCCGGGATACAAACTTTCGGGTTTGCGTTATGCCCTGGAACAAAGCCGGATCGATCTTTTGATCGCTTCCTCCCACTTCCGGAAAACCGATTATATCAAAATGCTGGACGAGCTCCGTCCGGATTGTCTTTATCCCAAACAAACCGTCATCATCGACCGCGACTGGGCAACTTTTTTATCGAGCGCTTCTCAGGTGAGCGATGCCCGACTGGCCGAACGGGAAGCCTCCCTGCAATTCGACGATCCTGTCAATATCCAGTATACTTCGGGTACAACCGGTTATCCCAAAGGAGCGACTCTCTCCCATCACAATATCCTGAATAACGGATTTTTCATCGGGGAACGCTTGAAATACACGGAAAAAGATATCGTATGTCTGCCGGTTCCTTTTTACCATTGTTTCGGTATGGTATTGGGCAATATGGCTATCGTCACTCACGGGGCCTGTATCGTTATCCCCGGAGAATTTTTCGATCCGGAACAGGTGTTACAGACTGTCTAAAATGAAAGGTGTACCTCCTTATACGGTGTCCCGACCATGTTTATTGCAGAACTGGATCTGCCCGATTTCGCCAAATACAATTTAAAATCTCTCCGAACAGGTATCATGGCAGGTGCACCTTGTCCGATCGATACCATGCGCAAGGTACAATCCCTGATGAATATGACAGAAATTTGTGTTTGTTACGGCATGACAGAGACCTCTCCGGTTTCTACCGAAAGCTGTACGGACGATCCGCTGGAACTGAGGGTAACGACGGTAGGTACCGTCCACCCCCACGTAGAGATTAAAATCATAGATCCGGAAAGCGGCGCAATCGTCCCCCGGGGTACAGCCGGGGAACTCTGCACCCGGGGATATTCGGTGATGTTAGGCTACTGGGATAATCCCGAAGACACCAAAGCCATCATCGACGAAACCCGCTGGCTTCATTCCGGTGATATCGCCGTCATGGATGAAAACGGCTATGTGAGTATAGTCGGACGTATCAAAGACCTGATCATCCGGGGTGGAGAAAATATCTCTCCCAAAGAGATCGAAGATTTTCTGATCGTCCACGAAGGGGTCTCCGACGTACAGGTCATCGGTGTATACAGTGAAAAATACGGAGAAGAAGTGATGGCCTGGATCAAACCCCGTCCGGGCTACAACGTATCGGCCGAATCGCTTCATACGTATTGTAAAGGCCGAATCGCAACCTTCAAAATCCCCAGATACTGGAAATTTGTCGATGCTTTCCCGATGACGGTTACCGGAAAAATCAGGAAAATAGAAATGCGGGAAATATCCGAAAAAGAACTGGGCCTGGATCTTCTCCGTCCCAAACGTTAAACTCTGTTCACGCTGTTCCTTTTCTATGTATCTCTGTATACCTGGAAAAGGAACGGCCCCTATCAGTACTTATCCGACTCACAGCAACCGTCAGAGGCAGCACACCGGCCACGGTATACCAACACTACCGAACAAAGCTCTGGCCAAAGCTTAAACTATCTTTACATTTCTACGTACAACAGACATTCGAACTGCTTTAGAAAACAAGATCTATGAAAGGTGTACTTCTCGCATTATCCACTGTTATCGTCTGGGCCATTCTAAATGTAGTCAACCGGTTTTGTGTTTTGCAATACGATGTCAATATTATGGTATTCACCTCTTTTATGATTTTCGCCACCGGTGTCACTTTAATGATCATCCGCAAACAGGTCATACCCCAAAACTGGAAAAGCGGAGTAAAATACTCCTGGCTGTACACCATTATGCAGATCATCCGCAGTTTCACGATGATCTCTACCTTCCTTTATATCACTTCGACAGAGACCAGTCTTCTGTTCAACATAGAGATTATAATCACTTACATTCTGGCCTATGCCATTTTTCGAAGAATACCTTATAAAGGGGATTTCCTGGGCATTCTCATTATATTGCTCGGATTTATATTATTTATTTTTTCCCTTCCAGTACACATGCGTGTGATTGTCTCCATCCTGGTGTTGCTGTCGGCGACAGCCAGTTGCATCCGCTCGATCGTCGTGGAGGAAACCACCATCTGGAATCCGGATACCAGCGTCCGGCAAAAATGCGGTATTTCAGGATATACGATGTTTTACGGAGGCCTGTCCCTGATCGTCTTTTTCTTTGCCATAGCTCTCCTGAAATTTTTTCTCGGGGATCGGCTCCCTCCTTTTTTGAGTTTTCTAACGCTCCTCCCCGACCTGCCCGAAATGATCCATCCGGAAACAATTATCAGCGCCTGTCTGGCCGGTTTATTCATCAATGCATCCACTACTTACCTCTATTATGCAACTTTAAAATTTTCCACCTCAGAAACCTTTATGGCTGTACGTGCTTTTCAACCTGTGCTCACTTATTTACTGGAAGTGATCACAGCCCTCTATTATGCTGCCATGCGTCCACAGCTGGACACCCAGGATTATATTTACGGAGGAATCATCATCTTAGGTTCCTTACTGATTCTGATCATTCCTTCCAAAGGCAGTTACACCCATCAATCCAAAGACTTTATCACCGATTAAGCTTATCCCTCACCGGTTTCTTTCCATACGACATCAATACCGGCATAAGGAATACCAGGGCGATGACAGAAAACAGTAAACCGCCGATCCAATGGTTAGGAGTAGCCGAATGAGGAATTTCCCTGCACATATCCCTGCCAGCCAAAGCCAGACGCTTCCGCCCCAAAGGAGAGAGCCTGCGAGTGCAAGTGCCACCCAAATTGATATTTTGTATCTCAGTTTCATCTTATCTGATTTTTTTTTGATTTTATGCGGATTCCAGAGGTGAGGAAGTTGAGTTTCCATTTTCTTTTTCCCTGCTTCTCGCATATCCGACATTTTTTTTATGCGTCTTTCCGTCGGGTCGGTCGTTTTCGTTTCAGTGGCGTAAAAAGGTAGGGCTTAGGACAAACAAGGTTTTATGGCGAGAATACTACCTGCAATGAAATGGAAGTGTGGAGATTGTCGTCTAAACGGCTTGCCGCCCCGACCTTTTTTGTCCGTGGAAGCCCGGAACTACCTTTGCCGCTGACAACGAACAACCGATCCCGACATAATACACGGGCATAAGTGGAGGATGTGCAGACGGAGAAGCGGGGCGAAAACAAAAAACGTAGTCTTCGGGGACTGCATTTATCATAGAAACAGAATACACGGAAAACAAAAAGCCGCCCCAACGGACGGCTCTATGAAAATAATTTGGAGAAAAATCTTTTTTCTCACGATATACCCTTATCTTTGCAACAGGTTATTCGAGTTATGCAAAGCGTTGTATATCATTGCAGAAGATAGGTCGCCAAATCATTACCTACTGCATTTCATAACTCATTAGGCTATTGAATGCCAATTACTTGAACCTAAATGATAGTTTTCTCCAAAAAACAAAAAAGAAGGTTGCGAATGGGTTGCAAATTTTCATGATTTTTGTAATTTTTTTGCCGATTCCTTTGTTTATTCCTTCATTTTTTATATCTGTAAAACAACAACACAATCATAACAGCCAATACCCTGAAAAACGCTCTTCTCTTTACCCGTTCCCAGATCAACTCGTTTCCATATCCTCCGGCAAAACGATGAACCTACAAATCGTTGACAGCAAGAAGACGGAAGCCGTCAATCTGGTGGATAAGGTGTTTGCTTAGTAAAGCATTTTGAGAATCAGGCTATTTTTAAAAATATTAAAATTGAGATTCACTTTTATCATACAAAGATTTTGAGATTTATGTCATTTTACAAAGAAAACATTTTGAGATATATGCAGATTTCGTTATCTTTGTTCTATATTGATAACTGTGCAGATATATGATATTCAAAAGGAAAATATATGATGAGCTTCTGCAATGGAAGCGGACGGATGAAGGCAGGACTGCCGTATTGATACAGGGTGCGAGACGTGTCGGGAAATCCACCATTGCTGAAGAGTTTGCAACTAACGAATACGAAACTCATATACTGGTAGATTTTGCCGCATGTTCGACAGAAATCCGGGATTTGTTCAATGACGTGTCCGACCTTAACCGAATTTTCATGCGCCTGCAACTGGAATACGGTGTCGAGTTGAAGGAACGGAAGTCTGTCATCATCTTTGATGAAGTCCAGCTTGCACCCAAAGCGAGGCAGGCGATCAAGTATCTTGTGAAAGACGGAAGGTATGATTACATAGAGACCGGCTCGTTGATTTCAATTCGCAAGAATGTCAAGGACATCCTGATCCCAAGCGAGGAGGTCAAACTCCACATGTTTCCCATGGATTATGAGGAGTTCAGGTGGGCACTAGGAGATACGACCACCATCAGACTGCTCCAAGGCTGTTTTCACGACAAAACATCCTTGGGAGATGCTACGAACCGCAAACTGATGCGTGATTTCCGGTTGTATATGCTTGTCGGTGGCATGCCACAGGCCGTGGTAGTTTATCTTGAAACCAACAATCTGGAAAAAGTAGACAGTGTGAAGCGTTCCATAATAACCTTGTATGAGGATGACTTCAACAAAATCGACCCGACGGGAAACGCTTCCAAGATATTCCGCCAGATTCCGGCCCAGTTAACGGGCAATGCCAACAGGTATTTGGCATGGAGCGCAACGGATGGCACGCGTAATTCCGCACTGGCAGAGATACTTTCCGAAGTCAGGGAATCGATGGTGGTCAACATGGCTTACCATGCCAATGACCCGAGTGTGGGAATGGCATTGCACCAAGACCCCAACAAATACAAGATGTTTGCAGGCGATACGGGGCTGTTCGTCACTCTCGCATTCTGGGACAGCAAGTTTACCGACAACACAATATACCATAAGCTGCTTGCTGACAAGTTGAGCACAGACCTCGGGTATGTCTATGAGAATGTTGTCGCACAGATGCTGAAGGCTTCCGGGCACGAATTGTACTATTATACTTTTCCCACCGGCAGCGGCAAGCATAACTATGAGGTGGACTTTCTGATTGCGGATGGTGACAAGGTAAGCCCCGTCGAAGTCAAGTCATCCGGTTATAAGGCGCATACATCGCTGGATGCCTTTTGCGGCAAGTTCTCTTCCCGGATAAGGAACAAATATCTGGTTTACACGAAAGATATGCGCAAGGACGGCGATGTCTTGTATCTTCCCGTATATATGACAATGTTTCTATGATTATGGACGGTATGCTATCGAATATCTCCCAACGGTTGCACGAAGTGAACACACTTCTTGCCACTTACGGACAAGGTGTCTTGTCTTTTGAACAGGTCTTGCCGCCGTCCCTGTTCTATCAGGATTTCAACGACACGAACCTTCTTGTCAAGGAGGCTGCCTGTCTGGTAAAGGAGAACCCTGGACAACTTCTGGACTTTTCCTCTTCCCTTCTTTCGGAAACGAACAAATTCCTCTCACTCGACAGGACACCGTTGCAGGTGGCGGACTTTGAAACCCTTTTCAGGGAACACCTCAAACCGCTTGAACTCCGGTACGAGGAAGCGAAAGCAAGCGCCACAAAACTATGGAGCGAATATTCGGCGATGAGCAGCCGATTGGATTTTCTGCCTCTGGGTAGCAGTTGAACTTGCGGTTGTACATCGTTGTAAGCCGTTCCTTGAACTGCGGCGACTGCTCTTCCAGCCATTCGGAGAAGCCGTTTCGTATCTCGTCAATCTTGGCGTTGGCGAGCTGTATGCCCTCGCTGTCGCGTACCTTGATGT
>OCPV01000605.1_pt1 | contig 25313 bp, 7 predicted proteins | sample 1538511 | NCBI WGS metagenome assembly OCPV01 (sample SAMN04571704, study PRJEB22368) | human gut metagenome | biome: human gut; material: stool | host: Homo sapiens | place: Luxembourg | collected 2012-08-30 | reverse complement strand
CCAAATGTTTTTCTCTAAAATTATCTGCGGTATTATTTAAATATGTGACACTATTTGAAAAAAAGTTTTAAAATAAGTGGAAAACTATTTCCTTTATTTATAGTTTCCCACCTTTTTGTTTATTTTATGAATATCTATTTATTTATTTTCTTTTTTGTCTTTTAGTTAGTACGTATGCATATCTTAACGTTACTGTTTCTATTCCTACTAATGCTACTAATGCAAGTATTAATCCTATTGGTATTGGCTTTCCAGTCTCTATGCTTATGATTACATTTGCAGTTGATGTATTATCTTTATCATTGTTATCTACAAATCCTGGTACATTTCCTGTTTCTACTAATTTTACTTCATTAGCCTTTTCTCCCATATTTTCTCCAGTTTGTTCCCAGTTTAATAATACTGTATATTCTTTTGTCTCTCCTGCTCCTAGCTCTGGTATTACCTTTATTAGTTTTCCTTCTTGTTCTTCCCATGTTCCGTCATTATTTGCTAATTTCATTCCTTCTGGAATGTTTTCTTCTATTGTTGCGTTTCCGCTTACTTCTCCTGTATTACTTACTTTTATCTTGTATTCTACTTGTATACTTGTATTTTCTGTAGCCTTTCTGTAGATTTCTACTTTCTCTAATTTTCCATTTGTTGGAGCTCTTCTTTCACCATTTACAATTATTCCTATTATCTCTTTTTCTACTCCTATATTAAATTGCTTAGCTTCGTAATAATAATATAATTCTATCGTATTATTTACTACATCGTTTCCATTTTCATCTTTTGTTATCTCTACTTTCATTTTGCCTTGTTCTTCTTGTGGTTTTTCGATTAATGTATAATACTCGAATTCTTTTGCTGTAGTCTCATATTCGTCTTGATTAAATCCTTCTATTATTACTAAGGCTTTTTGTAATTCTCCTGTTTCTGGATTTATTTCTTCTAGTTCTTTTCCTGTTGCTTTTTCTATGTAGTGTACTATTACTTTTGCTGGTTGATTATAGTAATAGCTTACTACTATTTTTTCTTCTGTCATTGTTCCTTTGCTATTTTCTGGTAACATGCTATTTCCTTCTTTATCTGCTTCTACTAGTTTATAACTTAAGAACTCTTTTGCTTTTATGTCATATTCATCTCCTACATGTCCTTCATGCAATGTTGGTTCTTCTATATCTTTTCCTGTTAAGATATCTATATGATGTTCTTCTACTCCAGCAGATTTTTTAGCATAATAATATGTTACGATTGTTCTATTATTTGTTATGTTTCCTTCTTCGTCTGTTTCTACTACCAATGTTCCTTCCTTATTTCCTTCTACTTTAATCATATCGTAGTTTTCAAAGGCTTTCTCTTCAGTAGTATAACTATCTCCTTCGTGTTTAGTTTCATCTACTATTTGTTCTGTCAATGGTTCATTTGTTAATACATCTATGTAGTTTACTTCTAACACTGCTTTTTTGATGTAATAGTAATTTACTGTTACAAGTTCTTCTTCCATTGTTCCTTCTGCATTTTCTGGAAGTTTGCTTTCTACTAAATCATATCCTTCAAATTCTTTGCTTGGTATGTTGTAGTCTTCTCCTACTTGTATTTCGTGAGTTTTTGTTTCTAATATTTTTCCTGTTTTATCATCTATGTGGTTTTCTATTAATCCTGTATATACTGGTTCATAGTAATAGATTAGTGTTTGTTCTTCTTTGCTTAAATTAATTGTTGTCTTTTCTGGACTCTCTACTAATTTATATCCTACAAAGTCTTTTGAATTTGTTACAAATTCATCTCCTACTAACCCTTCTTTTACTGTTGGCTCTTCTAAGTCTTTTACTATATCTCCTGTTTCTGGATCTCTTTCCACATATCTTACTGTCGCTTTTGTATTTTGTAGATAATAGTATGTTACTGTTATGTCTTGTAGTGTCATTATTCCTGTTTTATTACCACTGTCGCTAACTAATGTATATGTTTTTCCATCTTTTTCTATTGTTTCTTTCTTATGTTCTGTATCTGTATTGTAACTATCATCTACATGTCCATCTATTTGCTCTTGTTCTGTTAATACTAGGTTGTTACTATCATCTGTATCTTCATCTTTCTCTAAGTAATTTATTAATACTTTTGCTGGTTTTAATCTGTAATAATATATTACTTCTTGTGGTTTTTCCTCGTTGTATTTTTCTATCTTTCCTGTAGCATTTGCTGGTAGTTTTTCTGCTACAAGTTCATATTTTGCATTAATGTTTTTAGCTTCTTCTGTAGTATATGGATTTCCTTCTTTTCCTTCTATTACTACATCTGGTATTTCTGTTCCATTTACATCTGGAACTCTTATTGTTGTTGTGCTTCCATCTGTATTCATTATGTAGTGATGTACTGTTACCTTTCCATATTTATTTGTGTTTGTTACTGTTTTATCTGTTACTACACTATCATAGTATTTTAAATCTCCTTCTGTCTTTTCTTCTTCTGTTAATGTATATACTATTTCTTGGTTGTTACTATCATATTTTGGTAAGTTTTCGAATATATCATTCCATTTATTTGGATTTGTGCTATCCTGTGTTGTTGTACTTCCTGCTGTTCCCGGCTTGCTCATTTCCTTTGTATATTCGCTTCCATCACTTCCATGTAACTTAAATACTACTTTTGTTGGTCTTTGATTTAGTTTATTACTATCATCTTCCCATACTTTGCTTACTGGTATATTTACTGTAAATCCTGTTGTTGTAGTACTATTTGCTGTTACTTCATCACTTGTCATATCTGGTGTTTCATATTCTATATGTCCTGTAACAACATTTTTTATTGCTGTTGTTCCTTGAGTTATTCCTGTATATACTACTTTTATTGTTTTATTTAATGTTAGTTCTTTTTCTTCTGTAATTTGTATATTTTCTACTGCTTCTTCCCATGTTATTGTTTTTGCCTGTGCATCATATGTTCCCCCTGCTAAATCTGATCTAGCTTCATCTATTGCATATGGTAATGTATCTACTAATTTTACTGTTGCTCTTCCACTATAATCTGTTATTTTAGCGGTGTAATTTATGTTATATGTTATCTCTTGCTCTAAACTTTCTACTGTCGCTGTTCCATTTTTAGTTATATTTTGTTCTTCTTTTGGCTCTACATATGTATGTTCTGGCTCTTCTGGAACTTTTTTGTCTTCTCCATTTTGATTGATATATGCTGTATTCTTTATCTTTGTTCCATCTATTAGTTTGTTTACTCTTACTTTGAACTCTACTACCTTTTCTGTACTTATTGGTACATTTAAAGTAATTCCATTTTGTAAGTCTGTAGCTGTTTTTGTGCTATCTGCAACATTGTCTATCTTTATCGAACCTTCTACAAATGTTGTTCCTGCTGGAATTGTATCTTTTACTATTACATCTCCTGCTCTTGTTCCATCATTTCTTACTCTTATTCTATATGTTATTTCGTCTCCTTCTCTTACTTTGCTTCCACTTGATGGTTCGGATTCTTTATGTGCTGTTATATTTGCTTTTGTTACCTCTGTTGTTACTTCATTTGTTGGTTCGTTATCTATTGTTGCTTGGTTTGTTAATGTCTTACTGTATTCGTTATTTGCTAATGTATCTACCTTTCCTGCAAATACTACATCTATACTTCCTTTTGCTGGTACCTCTACTGGTATTCCATTCTTTAAGTTTTGTTCTGTATATACTGTATCAAGATTTCCTACTTTGATTAATGTGTCTTTATCAAATGTTATTCCTGCTGGTAATATATCTCTTACTGTTACTGTTTTTGCTAAGTTTCCATCATTTTTTATTCTTATTGTATATGTTACTTTTTCTCCTTCCGTTGCTTCTTCTTTGTCTACCAATTTTTCGCTACTTATTATTGCTTTGTATATTGTGCTTTCTTGGTTTCCTGTTACTTCATCACTTGTTTTTTCTGGAGTTAATAGCTTAATATGTCCTTTAACATTGTTTGTTATTTTTTCTTGGTTCATATCTAAGCCTACATATACAACTTTTAAATTCTTTGTAATATTTACTGTTCCATTACCATTGTAGCTATTTATATCTGATACATTCTCTTTCCATGTAATAGTCTTGCTAGATGAATCATACGTTCCACCTGCTAAATCTGATTTTGCTCCATCTATTGCATATGGTAGAGTATCTACTATTGTTACTTCTGCATTTCCTATGTAATCATTTATTTCTGCTGTATATGTTACAGCATAGCTCATTTCTTGGTTTGATACTGTTATTCTGTCTGTTCCTATTTTTGTTATGTTATTTGCTACACTTGGTGTTTTTAATCTATAGTAATATGTTACTTCTGTATCTTCTGCAGATATTGTTCCTGTTGCATTTGAAGGTGTCGCTACTAATTCATAATTTTGTTTTACGTTTTCTGCTACATTTGTATTATATACTTCACCCTGTTTTCCTTCTATTACTGCATCTGCAACTTCACTACCATTTATATCTGGAACTCTTGTCGTTGTCCCTTCTATATAATAGTGTACTATTACTTTCCCATATTTACTTACATTTGTTATCGTTTTAGCTGATTGGTCTACATTACCTTTTTCATAGTATTTATTATTTAAATCTGCTTCATCTATTGTATATTTTATCTCGTTACCTAAACTATCATATTTTGGTAATGTAAATTCATGTCTCCATTCTGTATCTGCTGTTATTGGTGATTCTGCCACTACTTCCTCACCATTTTTCACTTGTACTGTAACACTTTCTGGACGTTTTTGGGCTTTGTCATCATTGTCGTCCCATATTTTTGTTACTGGAATTGTTACATTTTCTCCCGGTACTTGGAATGAGTTTACTATTATACCCTCTTCTTGGTTTAATTCAGTTTTAATATAAAATATATTATTCAAATCTTTTTCATCAATTGTATAAACTACTTTATTTCCGCTTTCATCATATTTTGGTAAGTCGGTAAATACATATTTCCATAAATTAGGTTCTATTTTATTTAATACACTTATTTCTTGCTCTTTATAAATATTTACTCCTTCACCTACTCCATTTAATGTTACTACTATACTTGATGGTCGCTTTGAGCTAGCATTATTATTATCTTGCCATATTTTCGTAACTTCTTTTTCTGTTTTGAATTCAGTAATAGTCGTTGTTTCTGCTTCATTAGTATCTTGTGTTTGTTTTGTTTCTTCTATATATAAGTTTGCATATGCTTTATTGATTATTTCTGTTTTCGAAAAATCTATATTATTATACACAATCTTTATATTCTTACTTAAATTTATGGTTCCAGTTTCTGGGTTAGCATATGTGTCTATATTATCTATCTGCTCTGTCCACGTTATTGTTTTTGAATCTTCATCATATGTTCCACCTGCCAGATCTGAATCTTCAACATCTATTTCGTATGGTAGCTTATCTACTATGTTTACTGTTGCATCACCTATATATTTATTTATTACCCCTTGATAATTTATTGTATAACTAATTTTTTCGTTTTCTTTAGTAATTTTATCTGTTCCTATTTTTTCGATATTATTAGTATTAATTTCTGCATCATTAGCTTTGTAATAATATATAACTTCTTTTCTAGTAAAATCTATATATCCATCTATCTCCCCTTCGACCTTGCTAAATTCATAATTTTGTGGAATATTTTCGCTTACTTTTGTTGTATAAATATCTCCTACATTTCCATTAATTACTTCGTCTTCTGCCAATTTTTCTGTTGTTCCTTCTTTATAATGATGTACTATTACATCTGATTTTTGTACAACATTAGGTATATTGTAATAAATACTACAATTTGATTCTCCTTTTCCTCTCTCTAAAAAGAATATTTCAAGTTCGTGTTTCTCCTCATTATCATTTCCCCATTCTTCACCTAATATAGCATATAAATTTTCTTGTTTTAATATTGGTACATTGTCACTTTTTAATCCTTTATAGTAAGTTATCTCTCCTGTCTTAAAGTTAATTGTTCCAGATATCGCATCATGTATTCCTCCTAAGTCTAGTACCATTTTTTTATCTATATATACCCATATATCGTCATCTCCTGAAAATTCAAATACTATATCTTCGCCTGTAGCTGGCAAAGTTCCATCTTCTGTCATATAGAAATTTACTTTTACCTGCATTCCAAAATGATAGTCTATATCTTCTCCTTCTACATAATTAAATGGGAAAAATCCCTGATAATCCTTCTCGTTATTTCCTGCAATTCCTCTATAGGTTTTTTTATTTGAAGAAGCTATTAGTGATGTATTACTAGCTGGGATTCCATTTTCGAAATTATAATCTTCATATTTAGAATCTAAGATAAAAAATCCATCGCTTGATTTTTGTAAAGGTAATTTTACATGCTCATATATCTCTTTTCCATTTACAATCTCATTACTAAATATTCCTGCTTCTGGATAATTAAATTCTATGTTTCCTTCTTCTGTTAGTTCAGGTTTTACAATTCCAGTTTTTGGCACCTTTGGATTGTTATTATCCCAATCATTCCATGGTTCTAATGCCTCACCATTGTTAAAATAAATTCCTTTAGTTCCTTGTTCTTTCTTTGTAGTTTCAGCATTAAATTCCGTCTCACTATAATTATACAATTTTGCATCTACATATTCTCTTTCTACTTCTTCTACGATATTAATTCTTAAAATATTACTTTGTATCGTAATTCCTTTATATGTTACACTCGCTTGGATTTCTACCGTACCAATTGCATCTGCATATAAAATATTATCTTCGATTCTTGCTCTACCATTATCAGAAGAATTTATTATCCATTCAATTGTATACCCTTCTTTTATTTGAATTCCATTATCCTCTTTAACAACATTGGAAATATTTACTTTATCTCCTATTTTAATATTTTTTGCCATTGTATTAATATATGCACTTGTTATAATTTCTCCTTTAACTATTAAGTCTGCTGTAACTTCGTCTCCTGTTTCAGTTACTATTCCTTTAATCTCTTTTCTTCCTATACTATTATAATCTGCAGGATCTATTTGCCATTTTACATTTAATGTTACATAAGTACCATCCAATAACAACGCTTTTATCTCAGCAGGCATTGGTGGTTTTTCTCCCAAACTCACTTCAATGCTTTTATTTTCATATAATTTAACATTGTTTATTGTTACAGGTTTTGTTTTTATAGTTATTTCACTGTTCTCAAAATTTTCACATTCCGCTTGTAGCTTAATTTCACCTGCTTCCTTTGTAGATTGTACAATTACTACTGCTTTACCATTAAATGTATTTATCTTCCAAGTTCCATCCTCTTGTTCTTTAAATGTATCATGTGTTGCAGGATTTCCATTATCCACACCTACTATTTTTCCATTACCGCTTATTTCTAAATTTATTTCTTTATTACTTTTTGGGTCTAGAGCCTCTTTATTGTCTCTCATTTCTATTGTTATATATGATAAATCATATCCATCTGCATTTATAATATTTCTATCTGCGCTTAAGTGTATACGTGAGGCATTATCTGCTGTTCTCAATTCAGTATTAGCAACGACATTTTCTTTTTCGTCTCTTGCAATAGCAATTAGTTTATCTGTTGTATTATATTTATAACTGACTCTCCATTCTTGATATAAATTATTACTTGTATCACTCTCTTGTTGGTATTCCCTTCCATCAGCTGTTTTTTTAGTTGAAAATGTCTTTTTCCCTAAAGATTTACCATTTAAAAATAATTCTACACTCTTCGCATTTGAATATACCCTTATTGGTATCTTCCCTTCGCTATCTTCTACATTTTTTCTTTCTTCTTCATCCTCCCAATTCCAATGCGGTAATATATGTACCATTGGTTCTTCTGACCATTGACTTTGATATAAATAATATGCATCTTTTTTTAGTCCTGCTGTATCTATTATTCCAAAATATGAACTTTTTGGATAGTTTGGATCTGATTGAGAATTCGAATTATTCCATGGAGTTGGTTCTCCTATATAGTCAAAACCTGTCCATACGAATTCTCCTGCTATCCATTTTCTATCTCTATCTGCTATCCAAGAGTCTTTAACTGTTCTTCCCCAACTTACTCTGTCATTATCATAAGATGACATTTGATATTTTTTATGTTCAAAATTTGTTGTATCTAGGACTTTTTGTTCATCTGGATGCCCATATTCTCCACGACTTCTAAGTGATGAAGAAGTTTCAGATCCATACAAAATCCAATCTGGATGATCCGCGTGAATTTTATCATAGTTATGTTCTGAATAGTTTAAACCTACTACATCTACTAAATCAGCAATTTTTGTATAGCTTGCTCCTGTTGAATAATTTTTAAATTGGTCCATCGCAATTGTTACTTTTCTTGTTTTATCTACTTCTTTTACCCATTTCACTAAATTTTCTGCAGTCTTTATAGCTTTATCGCTTACTTCACCAGTATATGCAATCTCATGTATTTCATTTCCAATAGACCACATTATAATTGATGGAAAGTTTTTGCCTCTTTTTATCATCTGTTTTATATCAAATTCTGCCCATGTTACATTATGAGCACCTTGTGGATGGCTTTCAGAAGTTTTTTCAAATGCTGTTCTTCCATAGTCATATTCTTTTTTACCGTCATACCAGCTATCGAATGCTTCTTCAACCACTAATAACCCCAATTCATCACATATTTGTAGTAATTCATCTGACGCTGGGTTATGTGTTACACGAATTGCATTTGCTCCCATTTCTTTTAGTTCTGTCATCTGTCTTTTTATAGCTGCATAATTACTCACTGCTCCTAGAGCTCCCTGATCATGGTGCATACAAACACCATGTAATTTCATGTATTCACCATTTAATGAAAATCCATCATTATTTGTTATATCAAAATATCTAAATCCATATCTCGAATCAAATACATCTACTACTTTTCCATCTACCAATATTTCTGTTCTCAAAATGTATAAGTTTGGATTTTCTGTACTCCATAATTTTGGATTATTTACCATTATATTTTGTTCTACTATTTTTTTATTATTAGCTGTAATTTCTATTGGCTCCGATGTTACAGGTTCTTGTACTCTTTCTTTGTATTTATAATCTAACAATGTTTGCCTTACTATTACGTTTTCATTTTCAGTTGTTTCATTATTTATTTCTGTTTGTACATTTGTAGTAACAATTCCTTCATTTTGCATTTCATCTTTTATATATGGAGTAGTAATTGTTACACCATATTCTGATAAATGAATTGGATTTGTGGTAATTAATTCTACGTCTCTATAAATTCCACTTCCGGAATACCATCTTGAAGAAGGTTGTTTATGCTCTACTTTAACTGCAATTACATTTTCTGTTGTTCCATCTGCTGTAATGAAGTCAGTTATATCGTATGTAAATGGTGTATATCCATTTGGATAAAAACCTACTTTCCTTCCATTTACCCACACTGTACTATTCATATATACTCCACCAAATCGTATATATATTCTCTTATCTTTTGACGATTCTGGAACTATAAACTTTTTTCTGTACCATCCTGTTCCTCCTGGCATAAATCCTGCTTCTGAACCTACTATAGTATTCTCTGGCATAAATCCTATCTCCATACTATAATCATGTGGTAAGTTAACATCTTTCCATGTTGAGTCATTATATTCTATATTTTCCGCTCCTGTGATTTCTAAACCTGGATTTTTAGAATCTCCTGCCCAGTAAAATTTCCATTCCTTATTAAAATCTTGTTTTCTTGCAAACTTTAATATTTCTTCTGTTTCGTCTTTTATTGGTTTTTCTTCTATTTGTCCATTTCTTTTTACATTTTCACCTAAAAACTTTTTAGTTTCATTCCATGGTATAAGCATTAAAATGATTACTAATATTAACACTATGGGAATTATAAACTTTAAAAATTTTCTTGTCTTAAATTTTCCATTTTTCATATTTTCCTCCTATAAATATGATAATCACTATATTTATTATAAAATTATTAATTTCTAAGTCAATATAGCTTTTTTCACTTTATTTATTCCCTTTTCTTTATCATTGCGGATATTTCATATGCAAACATCTTAATCTGTATTACATTTTCATATCTTTTTTGTCTTTTTTTTACACATTTTTTACATGTTTGTCCATATTTCTCAAATTAGTATTTTCCGTAAATTTAAATAGGTATTTTAATTTTATGCATAATAAAATAGAGCCTTTTCTCCATTACCTGGAGATATGCTCTATTTATTTTAATATTCTATATTGTTAATCATTTCATCTATAATTTCTTCTGGTAAAGTAAAATCTGTATTTACAAAACCTATTTCTGGTCTAAGACCGTCTTTATTATGAAAATCAGAACCAACTGTTACAAATAAATTGTGTTGTTTAGCAAATTCATTCCATTTTTCTGTTTCATCAAATTTGTTATCATATCTATCTACATATAAATAATTGGCTTCTATCCCATCTGGCTTCATTTCACTAACAATTTTCAAAATATCTTCATCCGTCATATTATCCTCATGTACATATGCTACTGGATGTGCTAAAACAACTTTTCCATTTGCAGCCCTTATAATCTCTGCAGCTTCTTTTGGCGTTACACTTTCCTTTTTTACATATGCAGGACAGTTCTCATTCATTATAGTCTCTATAAATTCCCCTTTACTTGGAATATGTCCAAATTTTGCTAATAGTTTTTCTTCGTTTTTTTGATTTGTTGTTGCATCTATTGCTATATGTGCTTTTGTAACAGCTTCTATTTTATCTAGTTCTTCTACATTTATATAATATCCTAGTTCTTCTAACTTTTTAGCTACATCGTGTAAATAATTATGTCTTGCATTTCTAATTTTACTTAATCTTTCTTTAAATTCTTCATTATTTAAATCTAGATTATATCCTAATACATGCACTCCTGCTTTTTTTGCTTTAGTAGAAATCTCGACTGCATTTATTAGCTTTATATTCTTACTTTCCGCATACTCAAATAATTCTGTATTATACGCATCTACCGTATCGTGATCTGCTATTGAAATTACAGATACTCCATTTTTATATGCTTCATCTATTACTTCTTTAGGTGTTAATGCTCCATCTGAAACTGTTGTATGGATATGTAAATCTATTCTTTTTTCCATTCTATCCTCCTCCTTATTATTAAAGTTCTGGTACTCCGTCATCTTCTAATTCTCCTCTTTGCTGTGTTATTTGCCCTCCCCATCCTGCTATTCTTTTATAAAAGATTTCTTCTAATTCGTTCTCTTGAAATCTTCTAAAATTTGCAGGAGTTGCTGCTTGCGTAAGGAATTCAAATAATTCTTCTGGGGTATTTTCTGATACTACCCTAGCTCTACTTCTTTGCAAAGTATCTTGCATTCCTTCTGTAAAATTAAATGCTGTAAATGCTCCAAGGTAATCATAAATAAAATTATATGCCTCATCATCATATTGCCATTCTTTTCTAAGTGATTTTGGTCTAATTGGTAAGTACGGCTTTCTTTCTTCTGCTTTAGCTAATTGCAATTCATTTGGTACTTGTTCTACTAATTCCATCAATGTTGATCTTTCCATAATATGTGCATCTATTGGTAAAAATACTCTTGGAAATTCACCATCTTTTAAACTTGTTGCAATTTTCACAACATCTTTTAAAGATTGTAATGGCGCAACGTCTGATGTGCGCATATTGTATTGTTTTAGTAGTTCTCCTAACTCAGCTTGTGCTTGTTCTACTTTCCCATCTTCACATACTAACCACATATCTAAATCTGGCAATCTGTTTATCAGCTTTCTTGGCTTTAATGAATCTAACATATTTGGACATGGTTTGCAAACTATTTTTAAATCTGGCATGATTTCATAATTTCTCTCTAAGCAAGATTTACACTGCCATATTGATTTTTGTACAGGTTCCCCATCTCTTACTAATTGTCTGTTATATCTAATTTGTTCTGAAATAATTGGAATTTCTCCATTCAAATTTGCATCTAAAACATAAAATGGATATCCTGTTCCAAATGACCCTCTATTTACACTTACTGAAGAAGCAATCATATTAAATGCTTCTATATTCCATTTTAAAAATTTTCTTTTTAAATCTGTATTTGTTTTTTCGAAGGTAGTTGAAGATTTTTCCACCTCTTCTACAACTTCTTTTATTGTTTTTGATTCGTTCATAATAATCCCCTCTTGCTAAAATTTATAATTGTATTCCTTGTTCTCTCTCATATATTTCTGCTATTTTTTCTAGAAGTCCACTTTCTTCTGGAAACATTGCTGGATCTACTCCTCTTTTAGCAAATTTTTCTATATAATATTGTTCTGCATTTTCTCTATCTCTTTCTCTTCCAACAATTACAGCTGTTCTTGCATCTTTAAATTCTCTATTTCTACTACTATATATTCTTCTAGGACAAGTTAATATTTCTCCTCTCATATATACTTCCACAATATCTGCAAAATCAGTTTTCTCAAATGTATCTATCGTATTTAACATCTCAGCATCATATCCTTTATAAAATGTTTCTACAGACACACTTCTTCCCCAGCCTTTTTCTTTCACTTGTCCTTCATATCTTTCCGCCATAGACATCAAACAATTTAATTCATTTACAGCCATTGCTCTTACTATTATTTTATAACCTTGTTGTTTCATTTTTGCTATCATATTTTCAAATATTCGTATTTTTCTACCTGTCCCTTCATATAAAACATTATATCTTCCTTCTATAGCTTTATCCATTAATCCATCTGTCCAATGCTTACTTGCCTCATTTACTACTTTTATGTAATGTTCTGGATATAATTTAGCAACTTCATCCGCTTTAGGATGAAAAGGTTTTAGTTCATCATTATTTACTATAACTAAATTATTATTTTCAAATTGTTTAAGTGCATATCCATTTAATGCTGTTTTGCCTGAACCAGTTGGTCCTATATCTATAATAGCAATTGGTTTTGCACTTGGAACTTTTCCAGCTAACATAATTTGGTTTATATATTCCCCTATTCTTCTTTCTTCTTCATCTGAAATTTTATATTTATCATATACTTCTTCCCATTCCATTTAAATTCTCACCTCATCTTATATTTTATAATAATTATTTTTTATCTCTGTTCCATATTCTGTTATTATTTTATCTATCACATCCTCTTCTCCGATGTACATTTTATTTCTTTCATCTATTAGTTTTTTCATTTTATCGTCTTCAGCTGTATATCCTTCTCTAGACATTTTGGCAATTTTAGCTGCCATGATTTCAACAGCTATTTCTAGTTTTGTATTTCTACTCATATCACTCATACTTTTTCTCCCTCACTTTTGTTTTATGGTAACTACTATGATATCATACTATTTTCCTTTTTTCAATCTATATCTAAAAAATAAAAAAAGAGGAATATCCTCTTTTTTTTTGCATTTTTGTTTTAAAGATTTTTTTATCTATCTAAATAACATTTTTTATATTACATATTTCTTAATTATAAATACTCCTCCACCTAGTGCTATAACTACTAGTGCTGCTATTCCGATATATAATTTTGCATCACCTAGTGCTACTGTAAGCATTACTGGTGCATCATCTATATCGTCTTCGTCTTCTTTAAAATTGTCTGGCACAGAGTCTATGTCTGGTGTATTACTGTCATTATAATCTTGGCTTATTTCTGCTATATTTGTTTTTAATCCCATATTATCTTGTCCATTTATCCAAGTTAATAATATTGATACTGTTGCACTTTCTCCTGGTTGTAATAATGTATTTTCTAATAATTTTGTTGCAACTCTTTCTTTACCATTTAAAGGCTCTCTTGTGTACCAATCTGGATTATCTTCTTGTACGAATCTTAATCCTTCTGGGATATAATCTGTAATTTCTTTTGCATATCCAGCAATTTCGCCTTCATTTGTTATTTTAATTTGGAATTCGAATTTTACTGTTACTTTGTTTATATCTCTTCTTCCTAAATCTACTTTGGCTGGTGGTTCTGGATTTTCATCACCTGTATGTCCCGTCTCTTGTACAGTTTGTGTTCCATCTTCGTCTATTATTATTGCTTTACTTACCCATTTTTTTAGAGCTAAATCGAAGTATTTAACTTTTACAAATTCTTTATCTAAGTCATCTTCTTCGTTCCACTCGTTATTGTTATCTGGAGTAGAATCTATATCATCAATTGGATCTCCAGAACTATCACTATCGTCAGCAATTTCTGCTGTATTTACTAGTATTCTATCTGATGTATTTGGTTCTGTTACTTGGAATGCAATTTTTACATCTCTGTAATCGGGATTGTTTTCTGTTAGGCCTTTTTCTGGATCATATGCTTTTATTAGATTATCATCATCATTTTCTTCTTGTGCTTTAGATAAATAATCTGTTGTTACACTTTGTCCATCTTCTGATTCTTGCCATCTATATTCCCTATTTATAGGGTTATCTGGTAAGAATTTTAGTCCATCTGGGATATCATCTTTTACTTCAGTTGCATATCCATCTATTAATCCTTCATTATATATTCTTATTGTATATGTAACTACATCTCCGTTTTCTACTTCTACAGGATCTTTTGTATGGTCATACTTAATATTTCCATCTTCACCAATACTTAAGCTTGGTATTCTTGTAGTTACTTCTTGGTCATCTACTGCAGTAATAAATTTTCTTAATGCTAAGTCAAAATATACTACTCTAACTTTCTCGAAGTCATCATCGTCTTCTTGTCCTGGTACATATTCGTTGTTTATTTCGTCATCTTTATAATTTGGTAATTCTTCGTCACTTGGAACTTGCATATTGTTTGTTTCTGAATCTCTGTCTATTACGTCATTTCCTTCAGAATCTTTAGCTTCTGTTATTTCTGCTAAGTTTGTTAATTTCTTACCAAATTCTGCAGTATCTTTTACTCTACATGCTATTTTTACATCTTTATATGATAATGTTGTTCCATCAAAAGCTTTTATTAGATTTTGATTTGAAGTTGTTGTTGTGGAATCTGGGATAACTCCTCTTTCTTTTGATAAATAATCTGTAGTTACTGTTCTTCCATCTTCTGAAACTTGCCATCCATATTGTATGTTTGTTTCATGTTCTGGTAAAAACTCTAATTCTTCTGGTAATTTATCTACTATTTGATTTACATATCCATCTATTGAACCTTCATTGTATACTCTTAGCGTATATTCTACAACATCTCCTCTTGCCATATCTACAGCTTTCTTTGGATGGTTATATGTTGCTGTTGTAGCTGTTCCATTTGCTAAGTTTGTTACATCTACTGATGGTTCTCTTCCTATTAATGTTGTTCCGTTTTTTCCTGATATGAATTTTCTTAATGCTAAATCAAATTCTTGAATAATAACTTTTTCGAAGTCATCATCGTCTTCTTGTCCTGGTATATATTCTTTTCCAGAATTTATTTCGTCATCTTTATATGTTGGTAAATCTGTGTCTGTTGGTAATGTAAAGTTTCCATTTGCTACAGAATCTCTATCTGTTACTGCTCCCCCTTGGCTGTCTGTTTCTTGTGTAATTTGAGCTAAGTTTGTTATTTTCTTTAATGCTTCTGTAGAATTTTTTACTCTACATTTTACTTTAACTTCTTTATAATCTAATGTTGTTCCATTATATGCACTTATTAAATTGTTTTCATTTTGATCTCTGTCTGCTGCTTCTGATGAATAAGCAAGTTTGTTAGTTTTAATTACCCTATTATTACTTGGGTCTATTCTCCAACCATAACCTGCATTAAAATCTGTTTCTTCTGGATAGTTTTCTATATCGTTAATAAATTCTAATTCTACTGGTAAATAATCTGTAATTTCTCCTACATAACCATCTAGTTCGCCTTCGTTATATACTCTTATTGTATATGTAACTATATCTCCTGGTTTTACTGCTACTGGTTTTTTATTATGGTTATAAGTTGCTGTTGTAACTTTAGCACCATCAACCATTTTATTTAAATTTGTTAAATCTACGGTTGGTTCTCTGTTTATTTCCTTACCATTAACCTCGGAAATAAATTTCCTTAATGATAAGTCAAATTCTCTTTTTGCAACTCCAACTTCTTTTTCTCCACTTAATGGTGTTTCTTGCTTTTCTACTGCAACTAATGGTTGTACAGTATCTGGGTTTTGTGTTGTTGTCCAGAATCCTTTTGATGAAGTTCTGTATGAACCTGTATAACTAAATTTTATTTTTGTTATATCATCTATATTAGATGATGGAATTGAAATATAAAAGCTTTGTCCTACTAAATCTTTTATTGTTGTTCCTTGTGATACTGCTTCTTTACTTGAATTTAATAATGTGTATTTACCATTTAAGTCTGTTCCATCTTGGTCTGTGAATTTTGCATTTAATTCGAATGGTAAATCATTATTTTTATTTATTTTATATGGTCCTACTATGTAGTTACCTCCATCTAATTCTACTGTTGGATTAAGTGTTGAATCTAATGTTATTGGTTCTTCTACTTTTCCGTTATGAGTTTTATAGTAATCTATATTTTCTTTGCTTTTTGCTGTACTTACCATATATTGAAATAATTTTTCCATTGCATCTGCTCTTGTTTGGTTAAGATCTGACATACTTGTATATGAACCTATTCCTTTTTCTGCTATAGCCACTTCTTGGAATGATGGCTCACCTACATAGTCTACATGGTAAATATCTGAATTTTCTTCTTTCTTAGTATTTGTAAAATACCATAATGCCATTTGTTGAACTACATCTATGTCATCATCTGTTAACTCTCTTTTAAATTCATCACTCATTCCAGATGAATTTAACAAATCTTCTCTGTCTTTTGTTGCTTGTTCTTCATTACTACTTTGTACTTCTACAGAATCTCCTGCTTGTGCATAATATGGTATGTATGCGTGATCTAAAATCCACATAGCTGAATAATAGTAATCTTCATTTTCAAAAATTGTAGGCACTAAACTATCTTTATCTGCAAAATCTATCATTTTATCATATGTTTGCTTAAATGTATTTGGAGTTGATGTATAAAAGCCTTTTTCTGCTTTTAAACAATATATTGTGTTATCAAAGTTCATCGTAGTTCCATCATTTTCGTATACAATAACCTTCCAAACCTTTTTATTTCCATTGTTTATTCTATATCCATATTGTTTTCCATTTGTTTCTCTTCTATATTCACTTAGTCCAAATGTAACTGAATTTGTAGCTGCAAATACTGATGTTCCCATAGCTATTGCTAAAAGCATAACTATGATGCTTACAGCTATTTTTTTAATAATTCTCATAATTTCGTTACCATCCTTTTTCTCATAATACTGCTAAGTGTATTTTACTATATTCTAAATAATAGTCAATAGCAAAAAATAGCAGTTTTTTATGGTTAATTTTTTGTGGCTTTAACCTGCTTACGGATATAGTTTTTGCTATATTCCGTCATTTTTTTAATCCACATTACAATTATATTACATTTTTTTAACGTTTACAATAATTAACTATCGTTTTATATAACTGCAGAATATATTTATATGAAACTTTTATTCCATATATAAAAAAGAAAGTAAACACAGCAATAAGTGTATTACTTTCTTTTTTTATATTTTTTATTCAATTAGCTTTTTATAAAACATATCTTTTTATTGCCCAAATTCCACCTGTTAACATTGCAACTACTACGAAGCCTAAACCTATATATATTTTTGTATCTCCTAGTGCTACTGTTAACATTACTGGTGCATCATCTATATCATCTTCACCATCTGTAAAGTTATCTGGTGTTGAGTCTATATCTGGTGTATCACTATCATTATCATCTTGGCTTATTTCTGCTATGTTTGTTTTTAATCCCATATTATTTGGATCATTTATCCATGTTAATAGAATTGATATTGTTGCACTTTCTCCTGGTTGTAATAATGTATTTGCTAATTGTTGTGTTCCAACTCTTTCTTTACCATTTAATGGTTCTCTTGGATACCATAATGGGTTATCCTCTTGTATAAACTTTAATCCTTCTGGAATATAGTCTGTTACTTCTGTTGCATATCCAGCAATTTCACCTTCGTTTGTTATTTTAATTTGGAATTCGAATTTTACTGTTACTTTATTAATGTCTTGTCTTCCTAAATCTACTTTTGCTGGTGGCTCTGGATCTTCATCTCCTGTATGTCCTGTTTCTATTATGTTTTGTGAACCATCTTGGTTTGTAACAATTGCTCTACTTACCCATTTCTTTAATGCTAAATCAAAGTACTTAACTTTTACAAATTCTTTGTCTAAGTCATCTTCTTCGTTCCACTCGTTGTTGTTATCTGGGGTAGAATCTATATCGTCTACTGGATCATTGTTTTCATCTCTGTCATCTGAAATTTCTGCTGTATTTACTAATATTCTATCTGATGTTTTTGGCTCTGTTACTCTAAAAGCTATTTTTAAATCTCTATAGTCTGGGTTTGTATCTGTTATTCCTAATTCTGGATCAAATGCTTTTATTAAATTTGCACCTTCTGTTTGTTCTTGCTCCTTAGATAGATAATCTGTCTCTATACTTGTTCCATCTTCTGATAATACCCATCTATATTCTTGATTTATCTCATTGTCTGGTAAGAATTCTAATCCGTCTGGCACATCATCTTTTACTTTACTTGCGTAACCTGCCATCATACCTTCATTATATATCCTTAATGTATATGTTACTATGTTACCATTTTCTACTTCTACAGGCTCTTTTGTATGATTATAATCTATGTTTCCATCTTCGCCCATACTTAATTGTGGTATTCTGTTTGTTATTTCTGTATCATCTACTGCTGTTATAAATTTTCTTAATGCTAAATCGAAATATACTACTTTTACCTTTTCGAAGTCATCGTCATCTTCTTGACCAGGTACATAGTCTTTATCTATTTCGTCATCTTTATAATTTGGTAAATCTTCGTCTGTTGGTACTTCTACATTATCTGTTTCAGAATCTCTGTCTACTACATCATTTCCATCTGAATCTTTAGACTCTGTTATTTCTGCTAAGTTTGTTAGCTTTTTACCAACTTCTGCAGTATCTTTTATTTTACATGCTATCTTTACATCTTTATAATCTAATGTTGTTCCATTAAATGCATGTAATAAGTTTTGTCTTGATGAAGTTTCTTTTGCTTTTGATAAATAATCTGTTGTAACATGTCTTCCATCACTTGATACTTGCCATTCATATTCTTGGTTTATTTCATGATCTGGTAAGAATTCTAGTTCTTCTGGTAAATAATCTGTTATTTCATTTGCATAACCATCTTTTGAACCTTCATTATATACTCTTATAGTATATATTATAATGTCTCCTCTTTGCATCTCGATTGGGTCTTTTGGATGGTTATATATTGCTGTTGTCTCACTTCCATCAGCTAAGTGTGTTACATCAACTTGTGGTTCTCTATTTGTTAATGTTGTATCATTTCTACCTGTTATAAATTTTCTTAATGATAAATCGAAATATACTAGTTTTAATTTTTCAAAGTCATCATCATCTTCTTGACCTTTATAATAATAATCTTCGTCTGCTAAATCTTCTTGATTATTATTTCCAGTATAATCTTCCATATTGTCTTTATTTACATCTGGATGTGTTCCTGGAACAGAATCTCTATCTGCATTTTCCTCATTTGTTATTGTTACATTTGATTCTGCATCATATTCTTCTGAAATCCATGCTACATTTGTTAAAATTTGTTCTTTATTAGTTGGAACTGCTGTTACTGTACATTCTATTTGTATTGTTTCTGAATCTAATGTAGTTCCATTATATGCATCAAGATTATCTGTATTTGATGTTCTCTTTAATTTTAATAGATTATCTGTTTCACTATATGAATCTAATTCAAAGTTTCCAGATACTACTCTATTAAATACTAATCCTGTTGGCAATTGGTCTTCTATTTTAGTTGCCCTACCAGCTTTTTGTCCTTCATTATATATCGTAAGATTGTATATTACTTTGTCACCTGTTGTTACTGCAACTGGATCTTTTCTGTGCTTATAACTTGCTGTTGTTCCAGTTGTAAGTGATGTTGTATCTATAACTGGTACTCTAGTATTTGCAACACTTTCTCCATTTACTTGTGTTATATATTTTCTTAATGCTAAATCAAAATATTTTGCTTTGTTTTCTACTGTTACTGTTATTGTATTTCCGCTTAAGCTTATATCTGCTCCATTTTGTGCATTTGTTATTACCGCATCTGACATTTTATATGTATTATTTTCGAATACTTTTGTTACTTGCACTGTTATTGGTGCTGTTATTATCTTTTCATATCCTGCTGGAGCTTTTGTCTCTTCTATTGTTATCGTGTCTGTTCCTGTAGCTGTTACTGCAATTGGTCCTATATTTATTTCTCCACTTGCATTTGTTGTTTGTGTTACTTCTCCATTTGGTGAATTTATTTTAAATTCTGCACCTTCTAATTTATTACTTGTTCCTTCTTCTACTTTTATAAGTTTTAAATTATATTCACTTGTTTTAGGAATTAGTTTATTTTCTACTGTTACTGTTATTGTATTTCCTGATAATGTTAAACTTGCTCCTGTTTGTGCATTTGTTATTTGTGCAGTTGACATTTTATATGTATTATTCTCGAATACTTTTGTTACTTGTACTGTTATTGGTGCTGTTATTATTTTTTCGTAGCCATCTGGTGCTTTTGTTTCTTCTATTGTTATTGTGTCTGTTCCTGTAGCTGTTACTGCAATTTGACCTATGTTTATTTCTCCACTTGCATTTGTTGTTTGTGTTACTTCACCAGTTGGTGAATTGATTCTAAATTCTGCCCCTTGTAACTTTTTACTTGTATTTCCTTGTTCCACCTTTACAAGTTTTAAATTATATTCGCTGTCTTTTGGTATTAATTTATTTTCTACCGTTACTGTTATCGTACTTCCACTTATACTTATACTAGATCCCGTCTGGGTATTAGTTATTACAGCATTTGACATAGTATATGTATTACTTGATAGTGTTTTTGTTACTTGTACATTTATAGGTGCTGTTATTACTTTTTCATATCCATCTGGAGCTTGTGTTTCTTCTATTGTTATTGTATCTGTTCCAGGTGTATTTATAGTAATTGGTCCTACATTAATCTCACCATTTGAGCTTGTTGTTTCTGTTACCGTTCCATTTGGACTTGTAATTCTAAATGTTGCACCTTGTAATTTGTTTGTTGTATTACCTTGTTCTACTTTTATAAGTTTTAAATTATATGAACCTTCTTTTGGAAATGTTACTTCTTTGTTACCACTAAAAGCTTTTGGTGTTCTACCCAATTCTACTATTGGTTGTACTGTACTATCTCCAGATTTAGTCCAATATGTAGCTGTTGTTATAGTATAATTTCCATTCATAGAAAATCTTAGACTTGTAATATTTTCTGAATTTACTGTACTAATTGGTATTCTTAAATAAAAATTACTTCCAACTAATTGTGCTAAAGTTTGGCTTGTTTGACTCTTATTTGAGTCTAATAAAGTATATTTTCCGGCTAAACTTTTACCACTTTGGTCTGTTATACTAAAGTTTATAGTATATGGAGTGTCATTGTTTTTATCTATTTTAAATGGTCCTACTATATAATTGCTTCCACTTACTTCTACTGTTGGGGTAGTATTTCCCATAGCTATTGGTGATGAAGTACTGTTAGAACTTGCTGTTGCTTTTTTTGCATTTTCTACAAGATATACAAACAATTTATCCATTTGGTCATATCTAGTTTGATTAATATCTTCGATTGCTTGGTATGCACTTGTTCCACCACTAGTTTTAGTTGATTGTAACACTGTTTGGAAAGATGCTTCTCCTACCATATCTTTATGGTATGTTGAATCATCATAATTTGTAAAATACCATATCGCTAATTGTTGTACTACATCTATATCATCATCTGTAAGTTCGCTAGTTCCTGTTATTCCTGCATTTTGTAGTAATGTTGTTTTATCTGTACTTGCAGTAGATGCACTTGGTATATATGAATGATTTAAAATCCACACTATTTGATTATAATACTGTGATGGTACTGGTAATGGACTCATACTGTTTTTATTCATAAAATCATATGATAAATTATATGTTTCTTTAAAAACTCCTGGTTCTGAAGTATAGAAACCTTGTTCTGCTTTTAAACAATAAAGTGTTCTATCATAATTTATTGCACTACCAGAATATGTTACTATTTTCCATACATATTTATCACTTACTTTATACCCATATTGTGTACTTCCTACTGGTTTTCTATATTCTTGTAATCCAAACTCTTGTGATGCAGCTTGCACTTTTCCTGTTAACAATGCAAGTAGCATTACTATTATCCCCATCATTAGTAACATTAATTTTTTGTTTAATAACTTCATACAACATCAATTCCTTCTATTTTTTCTAGCATATATTATACCTCGTTTTATAGTATAAAGTCAATTACATTTTTGGCTTATATTTTCCCATTTTCGAACTACTTACGGCTCAATATTTTTGATCTAATTTACATTTATATAACAAAATAGAGAGAACCTATATAGTTCTCTCTATCTTATTATATTCTTATTAAGCTTTTTGCTCTTCTTTTTGTTCTTCCTCATCTTGACCTTCTACATGAATTTTTAGATTTTTATATCTATCCATTCCTGTTCCAGCTGGTATTAATTTACCTATCATAACATTTTCTTTTAATCCCATAAGATCGTCTGTCTTACCTTTTATTGCAGCTTCTGTTAATACTCTTGTTGTTTCTTGGAATGATGCTGCAGATAAGAAACTTTCTGTAGCTAATGATGCTTTTGTTATTCCTAATAATACACGTTTTGCTGTTGCAGGTCTCTTTCCTTCTGCTATAGCTTTTTCGTTTACTTCTTCTAGGTCATATACATTTACTAAAGAACCTGGGAATAAGTCTGTATCTCCATTATCTTCTATTCTAACTTTCTTAATCATTTGTCTTCCGATAACTTCGATATGTTTGTCGTTTATATCAACACCTTGGTTTCTATAAACTTTTTGTACCTCTTGCACAAGGTAAGTATATACTCCCTCTGCTCCTTTTACTTTTAGTATATCATTTGGATTTAATGAACCTGTAGTTATTGGGTCTCCGGCTTCTATTTCATCCCCATCCATAACTTTTAGTTTTGCACCAAATGGTATTGTATAAGTCTTAGAATCATCTTTAGAAGTAATAACAACTTCTTTCTTTTTCTTGTCTTCTACAACTTTAACTTTACCAGATATTTCTGCCATAATTGCAAGTCCCTTTGGTTTTCTAGCTTCGAATAGCTCTTCAACTCTAGGAAGACCTTGTGTGATATCTGCAACACCTGCAACACCACCAGAGTGGATAGTTCTCATAGTAAGCTGTGTACCAGGCTCACCAATTGATTGTGCTGCAATAACACCTACTGCTTCTCCTATATTTACTAAGTCTTTTCTTGCTAATCCCATACCATAGCATTTACGACATACACCTTGTTTTGATCTACATCCTAAAACAGAACGTACTTTTACTTTTTCAATTCCAGCAGCTACTATTTTATCTGCTATTGCATCTGTTATCATTGTATTAGTATCTACTAAAATTTTTCCTGTATTAGGATCTTTTAAATCTTCTATAACAAACCTTCCTAATAATCTTTCTCTTAAAGTTTCGATTATTTGGTTTCCTTCTTTTATATCACATAAAACAATTCCGTCATGGCTTCCGCAGTCTTCTTCTCTTACGATAATGTCTTGAGATACATCAACCAATCTTCTTGTTAAGTATCCAGAGTCAGCTGTTCTTAAAGCTGTATCTGAAAGTCCTTTTCTAGCACCATGTGCAGAAATGAAGTACTCTAAGGCATCTAGACCTTCTGCGAATGATGATTTAATAGGAATTTCTACTGCTCTACCTGTAGTACTTGCCATAAGACCTCTCATACCTGCGATTTGTCTTAATTGGTTCATGTTACCACGGGCTCCAGATTGAACCATCATGAATATTGGGTTTAAGTCATCAAAGTTTTCTTTCATGGCTTCTGTAACTTCATTTGTTGCTTTGTCCCATACGTTAATAACAGCATTGTATCTTTCTTCGTCTGTTATTAAACCACGTTTATATTGTTTTCTTATTTGTTCTACTTGCTCTTCGGCTTTTGCTAATATATCAGCTTTTGCTGCTGGTACTTTAACATCTGCTGCAGAGAATGTAACCCCTGCAAGTGTAGAATATTTAAATCCTGTTGCTTTAATATAGTCTAAAACTTCTGCAGATTTAGATAACCCATGTACATTAATACATCTGTTTACTATATCTCCTAAGTTTTTCTTTATAACTGGGAAGTTTATCTCTAAGTCGAATTCGTGTTCTGGATCTGTTCTATCTACATATCCTAAATCTTGTGGAATTCCTTCATTATAAATAATTCTTCCTACTGTTGTTTGTACTTTCTTTGTTTTAATTATTCCGTCTACTTCTTTGCTAAATCTTACATATACTTTTGCATGTATTCCAACATCATGGTTTTCGTAAGCCATTATAGCTTCATCTTTATCTTTAAAGTACATACCTTCACCTTTTTCGCCATCTAAGGCCATTGTTAGGTAATAACTTCCAAGAACCATATCTAGTGTTGGGACTGTAACTGGTTTACCATCTTGTGGTTTTAATAAGTTGTTTACAGATAACATTAAAAATCTAGCTTCTGCTTGTGCCTCTGGTGATAATGGTAAGTGAATAGCCATTTGGTCACCGTCGAAGTCAGCATTAAATGGTGTACAAACTAATGGGTGTAATTTTATCGCTCTACCTTCTACTAAAACTGGCTCGAATGCTTGGATACCAAGTCTGTGTAATGTAGGAGCACGGTTTAACATTACTGGATGATCTTTTATAACATCCTCTAATATTTCCCATACTTCTGGACTTAATTTTTCTACCATTCTTTTTGCATTTTTAATATTATGTGCAATTCCTCTTCCTACTAATTCTTTCATAACAAATGGTTTGAATAATTCTACAGCCATTTCTTTTGGAAGACCACATTGGTATATCTTAAGTTCTGGACCTACAACGATAACTGAACGTCCAGAATAGTCAACTCTTTTTCCTAGTAAGTTTTGACGGAATCTACCTTGTTTTCCTTTTAATAAGTCTGATAATGATTTTAATGGTCTATTACCAGCACCTGTTACTGGTCTACCACGTCTTCCATTATCTATTAATGCATCTACAGATTCTTGTAACATTCTTTTTTCGTTTCTTACAATTATCTCTGGTGCACCTAATTCTAATAATCTTTTTAATCTGTTGTTTCTGTTTATAACTCTTCTATATAAGTCATTTAAATCAGATGTTGCAAATCTACCACCATCTAATTG
>OCPV01000599.1_pt1 | contig 25512 bp, 19 predicted proteins | sample 1538511 | NCBI WGS metagenome assembly OCPV01 (sample SAMN04571704, study PRJEB22368) | human gut metagenome | biome: human gut; material: stool | host: Homo sapiens | place: Luxembourg | collected 2012-08-30 | reverse complement strand
GCTCGCCGCCTCGGACCGGCAGATCATCATTCCCATGCAGCCGCGCTGCGAGTCGCTCAATGCGGCCGTCGCGGCGGCGATCGTGCTGTGGCAGATGCGGCCGTAGCGCGGGAGAACACGGAAGGGGGGCGCGCAGATGCAGAAGCACTGGGTTTGGCTGGCAACGCGAAGCGGCATCGGGGTCCGGGGCCGCGCGGAGCTGCTGCGCCGGTTCGGCACGGCAGAGCGCATTTATGCCATGGACCGGGCCGCGCTGCAGGCGGAGGAAGGCCTGCGGCGGAGCTGGCTCGAGCCGCTGCTCGACAAAACGCTGGACGGCGCGGAGCGTATTCTGGCGCAGTGTGACCGTTTTGACATCCGCCTTCTGACCTATGCGGAGCCTGCCTATCCCGAGCGGCTGCGCAACATTGCAGACCCGCCTGCGCTTTTGTATTATCAGGGCCGCCTGCCGGATTTTGACCACGAGGCCGCGATCGCCGTTGTCGGCTCACGCCGGTGCAGCGCTTATGGCCTGCTGCACGCCAAGCAGTTCTCCCGCCTGATTGCTGCAAGCGGCGGGCTTGTGATGTCCGGCGGTGCACGCGGCATCGATACCATGGCGCTGCAGAGCGCGATGGACCTGCCGGAGCCGGTCGTTTGTGTGCTGGCCTGCGGGCTCGACATCGCCTATCCACCGGAAAACGGCCAGCTGTTTGCGCAGATCGCGTCGAGAGGCTGCCTCCTGAGCGAATACCCGCCGGGGACAAGCCCGATGCGCGGCAATTTCCCGGTGCGCAACCGTATTCTGAGCGGCCTTTCCGTTGGCGTTCTCGTGGTCGAGGCCTCGGCGCAGAGCGGTGCGCTCATCACGGCGCGGCTGGCGCTGGAGCAGGGCAGGGACGTATTTGCCATTCCCGGCAATCTCGGCGTCGCCTCGTGCGAGGGGACGAATCGCCTGCTGCGCGAGGGTGCGCTCATGCCCGAAAACGGCTGGGAGCTGCTGCAGGAATACACGCACCTGTTCCCGGGCAAGCTGGCGGACGGTCGCCGCCGCGAGGTGATGGAGCAGCGCTTTGGGTCGCATTACGCAGCGGCCGTCCCTGCGCAGCCCCTGCCGGAGAGACTGGCAAAACCGGCCCGCCCGGCAGCGCCTTCACCGGAAAAGTCCCCAGCCCTCGACAAAAAAGACATTGACAATCCGCCTGCAAGGCCTTATAGTGACAGAAAGAAAGCACCGCCCGCCCTGTCCGGCGACGAAGCGGCGGTCTATGCCGCCCTGACGCCGGAGCCGATCCTTGCGGATCTTCTCACGGAGCATACGGGCCTTCCGCCGCAGCGCCTGCTTGCGGCCATGACCATGCTCCAGATCAAGGGGCTGGCCAAAAAGCTTCCCGGCAACCGCTATCAGCGCGCCGGAGGATAATGGATATATGGAGGTTCCCTTCATGACAAAGGGATCGAATCTGGTGATCGTCGAGTCACCGTCTAAAGCAAAGACCATTGGAAAATATCTCGGCCCGGATTATCGCGTCGAGGCCTGCATGGGCCACCTGCGCGACCTGCCCAAGAGCAAGATGGGCGTCGATCTGGAGCACGATTTTGAACCGGACTATCAGCCACTGGCCAGCAAGGCCGCGATCATCTCCGAGCTGCGCAGCGCATCCAAGGCTGCAAAGCACATCTACCTCGCGACCGACCCGGACCGCGAGGGAGAGGCGATCTCGTGGCATCTGAAGGAGCTGCTTGAGCTGCCGGACGACAAGACGGAGCGCGTGACGTTCAACGAGATCACAAAAAACGTTGTGACGCGCAGCATTCAGGAGCCGCGCGGCATCGATTATAATCTGGTGGACGCCCAGCAGGCCCGCCGGATCCTTGACCGCATCGTCGGCTACCAGCTCAGCCCGCTGCTGTGGAAGAAGATCCGCCGCGGCCTGTCCGCCGGGCGCGTGCAGTCTGTTGCCACGCGTCTTGTCGTGGAGCGCGAGCAGGAGATCGAGGCCTTCGTGCCGAAGGAATACTGGACGATCGACGTGCTGCTGCGCTGCCTGAACAAGCCGGGCAGCTTCACGGCGCACTATTACGGCGAGGAAAAGAAGCGCGAGCTGCACAGCGAGGCCGAGGCCGACGAGGTCCTGCGCGACATCGCCGGGCAGGAATTCACCATTGCGGGCATCAAGCGCACGGAAAAGCGCCGCTCGCCGACGCCGCCGTTCATCACCTCCACGCTGCAGCAGGAGGCCTCCCGAAAGCTCAATATGACGCCGCGCCGCACGATGGCCGTTGCGCAGCAGCTCTATGAGGGCGTCGACATCAGCGGCGAGGGCACCGTCGGCCTCATCACCTATATGCGTACCGACTCCCTGCGCCTGTCCGAGGAGGCGCTGGCCGCTGCGCGTGATTTTATCACCGATCGCTACGGCCCGGCCTACTATCCCGGCCAGCCCCGCCATTTCCGCAAGAAGGAGGGCGCGCAGGACGCGCACGAGGCCATTCGCCCCAGCAATGTCCGGCTCGACCCCGAGAGCATTCAGGCAGACCTGACGCGCGAGCAGTACCGGCTGTACAAGCTGATCTGGAGCCGCTTCGTCGCCTGCCAGATGTCCGATGCACGCTATGACGCCGTGCAGATCGACGCGCGATGCGCGGGCCATGCCTTCCGCGCCAGCGACCAGATCCTGAAATTCTCCGGCTTTACCGCCGTGTATGAAGAGGGCCGCGACGACGAGGCCGAAGAGCGCTCCTCTTCGCTGCCCGATCTCGACGGCTCCGAACGCCTGACTGCCGAAAAACAGGAAAAGGCCCAGCATTTCACCCAGCCGCCCGCGCGCTACACCGAAGCGACGCTCGTCAAGGCGATGGAGGAGCGCGGCGTGGGCCGCCCGTCGACCTATGCGTCGATCGTCGCGACAATCCAGGACCGCGAGTACGTCATCAAGAAGGACAAGCGCCTCTGGCCGACGCCGCTCGGCCGTGTCGTGACCGAGCTGATGATCGAGCGCTTCCGCGACATCATCGATGTCGAGTTCACGGCGAATATGGAGCACCAGCTCGACGAGGTCGAGGCCGGAAAGGTCGGCTGGAAGACCGTCCTGCGCGATTTCTATCAGGATTTCCACCGCGAGATGGAGGATGCCGAGAAAGCTCTCGACGGTGTGCGCATCAAGGTGCCGGATGAAGAGACCGATGAGGTCTGTGAGCTGTGCGGGCGCAAAATGGTCATCAAGAGCGGCCGCTTTGGCAGGTTCCTGGCCTGCCCCGGCTTCCCGGAGTGCAAGAATACCAAGCCGCTCGTTGAGCGTATGCCGGGCCGCTGCCCGCGCTGCGGCAGTGGGATGCTCAAGCGCAAGTCGAAGAAGGGCTATGTCTATTACGCCTGCGAGCGCGGCGCGGAGTGCGGCTTTATGACGTGGGATGTGCCCACGGCACAGGACTGCCCGAGCTGCGGGCAGACGATGTTCAAAAAGTCCGGCCGCGGCCAGATGAAGCCGTTCTGCATCAACGAAAAGTGCCCGGACTTCCTGCCGGAGGACAAGCGCGGTTATAAGCGCCGCATGCCGAAGGCCACGACGGACACCGTCGAGAATGCCGAGGAGATCGCCCCGGCTGCGGAGGAAGCGGAAAAGAAGCCTGCCAAAACGGCCAAAACGACGAAGACCGGGAAGACGGCCAAGGCCGCCAAGGCCGCAAAAACTGCGAAGACCACGAAAAAAGCGGCGGAGAAAAAGCCTGCCGCACGCAAAAAGACAAAAACGGAGAGCGAAGCATGACCGAAGTACGCGTGATCGGCGCGGGACTTGCGGGCAGTGAGGCCGCATGGCAGCTTGCCGAGCGCGGCTTTGCCGTCCGCCTGTCCGAGATGAAGCCGGTAAAAATGACCCCTGCGCACCACTGCACGGATTTTGCGGAGCTTGTCTGCTCCAACTCCCTGCGCGGCGACCGGCTGGAAAATGCCGTCGGCCTGCTCAAGGAGGAGCTGCGGCGGCTCGGGAGCCTCATCCTGCAGTGCGCCGATGCCACGCGCGTCGAGGCGGGCGGCTGCCTTGCCGTTGATCGCTATGGCTTTTCCGGTATGGTGACGGAGCGCATCCGCAGCCACCCGAATATCACGGTCATCTCCGAGGAGGTGACCGAGGTCCCGGCGGGGCCGGTCATCATCGCGACGGGCCCCCTGACGTCCGACGCCATGAGCGAGGCCATCGGCCGCTATTTCGGCCAGACGGATTATCTGCATTTCTTTGACGCGGCTGCGCCGCTCGTCACGCTGGAGTCCATCGATATGACGAAGGCGTGGTACGCCTCCCGCTATGACCGCGGGAGCGCGGATTACATCAACTGCGCCATGACGCGCGAGGAATATCAGGCCTTCGTCCGGGAGCTGGCCGCCGCCGAGGAAGCGGAGGTGCACGGCTTTGAGGACAAAAACGTCTTTGAGGGCTGCATGCCGGTCGAGGTCATGGCCCGCCGCGGCGAGGACACGCTGCGCTACGGCCCCCTGAAGCCCGTTGGCCTGCGGGACCCGGCAACGGGCCGCGAGCCCTATGCTGTCGTTCAGCTCCGGCGCGACAATGCGGCCGGAAACATCTACAATCTCGTCGGGTTCCAGACGCACCTGCGTTTTCCGGAGCAGAAGCGCGTGTTCTCCATGATCCCGGCGCTGCACGATGCGGAATTCGTCCGCTACGGCGTGATGCACCGCAACACGTTTCTGAATTCACCGAAGCTGCTCGACGCGTGCTACGCAGACCGGCGCGACCCCATGGTCGCCTTTGCCGGGCAGATGACGGGCGTGGAGGGCTATGTCGAATCGTGCGCCTCCGGCTATCTTGCCGCCGTCAGCATGGCGGCGCGGCTGGAGGGAAGGCCCGTCCCGGACTTCGGCACCGTGACGGCCATCGGCGCGCTGGCGCACTATGTCAGCGACAGCACCGTGGCATCGTTCCAGCCGATGAATGTGAATTTCGGCATCATCGCCCCGCTCGAGCAGCGGGTGCGTGGAAAAGCAAACAAGAATCTGGCCATTGCCAACCGGTCGCTTGCGCACCTGGAGGCCATGGAGAAATGAGGGAACAGGCATGAAAATCATTCTGGATGCAATGGGAGGCGACAACGCCCCGGATGCCGTGGTGCGCGGTGCACTGGAGGCGGCAAAGGAGTTCGGCGTGCAGATCGTTCTGGTCGGCCGCGGCGCGGATATCCTTGCCAGCATGAAGGCCCAGGGCTGGGATACGCTCCCGGACGGCGTGGAGCTTGCCAATGCCGAGGATGTGGTGGACATGCACTGCGATCCCGCCGCGGTCGTGAAGCAGCATCCGAACTCTTCGCTCGTGCTGGGCGCAAGAATGCTGGCGCAGGGCGGCGGTGATGCGTTCATCTCGGCCGGCAATACCGGCGCGCTGCTCACGGCGGCTACGCTTCTCGTCAAGCGCATCCGCGGTATCCGCCGCGCGGCGTTCTCGCCGGTCCTTCCGACGAAGGACGGCCACGCCATTCTCATCGATGCGGGCGCGAATGCCGAGTGCACGCCGGAATTCCTGCTGCAGTTCGGCTGCATGGGCTCGTTCTACGCGCAGAAGGCGCTCGGCATCGAGTCGCCGCGCGTGGGCCTTCTGAACAACGGCGCGGAAGATACGAAGGGCGACCCGCTCCACCGCGAGGCCCATCAGCTTCTGAAGCGCGCCGCGGAGCAGGGGACCATCCACTTCGTCGGCAATGTCGAGGCGCGCGATGTGCCGTTCGGCGCGGCGGATGTTATCGTGGCGGACGGCTTCTCCGGCAACGTCCTGCTCAAGACCATGGAGGGCACGGCCATGTTCATGTCCGGCATGATGAAGCAGATGTTCTACCGCAATCCGCTGACGATGCTCGGCGCGCTGCTGTGTAAAAAGGGCATCAACGGCATCCGCAAGACCATGGACTACCGCGAAACGGGCGGGTCCATCGTCATCGGCATCAGCCGCCCGGTCATCAAGGCGCACGGCTCGTCCGACGCCGCCGCTGTCCGCGGCGCGATCCGGCAGGCCATCCGCGCGGTCGAGAGCGGCTTCTGCGAGGAAATTCGTGCCAATATCGGGCAGATGATCCTGCCCAGGGGGGAAGAACATGCTGAATAAGCTGGAAAAGGCATTGGGCTACAAGTTCCGCGATCCGGAGCTTCTGCGCATGGCGCTGACCCACACCTCCTGTGCAAACGAGATCTATCAGGACCCGCTGCGCAGCTATGAGCGGCTGGAATTCCTTGGGGATTCCATTGTCGGCTTCGTGACGGCGGAGTATCTGTACCGTACCTTCCCAAAAAAGCTCGAAGGCGATCTGACGCGCATCCGCGCGGAGCTCGTCTGCGAAAAGAGCCTTGCCGCCGTGGCGGAGCGTCTCTCGCTCGGCGAGCATCTGCTGCTCGGAAACGGCGAGGATCAAAGCGGCGGCCGCCGCCGCCCGAGCATCCTCTGCGATGTTATGGAGGCCGTTGTGGCTGCCAGCTATCTGGACGGAGGCTTTGCCGTGGCCAGCGACATCGTGACGCGGCTCATCCTGCCGCAGCTCGCCGAAGCGGAAAAGACCCACGATTATAAGACGGAGCTGCAGGAGCTCGTGCAGCGCAAAAAATCGCAGCAGCTGAGCTATGAGCTCATCTCGGAGACTGGCCCGGACCACTGCAAGGAGTTCAACGTCCGCGTCCTGCTCAACGGCAGGGAGGTCGGTACCGGCTCCGGCACGAGCAAAAAGCGCGCCGAGCAGGCAGCGGCGGCGCAGGCCATTGTGCGGCTCTTCCCGGAACAGAAATAAAACGATTGGGACCACCGGCGGCAGCCGATGGTCCCAATCCTGTTTTATAGCGTGCGTTCGCGGGTCGAGCGGCGCATAACGTTGGCCAGCTCCGTGATGCACAGCAGCGTTGCCACAAGGAACACACCGGGGATGACGATGATCCACCATGCGTCCGTGAGCAGAGCCTTTTCGGACAGGGAAAGCATGCTGCCCCACGAGACGACCTCGATCGGCAGGCCGATGCCGAGGAAGCTCAGCGTCGATTCCGCCGTGATGGCGCTGCGGATGTTCATAACGACCATGAACGAGATGGACGAGAAGAAATTCGGCGCAAGGTGCTGCCGCAGGACGTGGAAGAAGCCGCCGCCCATGCAGCGCGAGGCCAGCACATATTCGCTGCTGCGCAGCCTGCGCACCTCCGTGCGAACGACCTTGGCGATGCTGGCCCAGCTCGTCAGCCCGATGACGAGCGAGAGCGTGAGCACATTTGCCGTGCCCAGAATGGCCTGCAGCAGCACGACGAGCAGCAGGTTCGGCACGCTCAGCAGAATTTCCGTCAGCCGCATCAGGAGACGGTCCAGCCAGTCCGGCGCGCAGCCGCTGACCGTGCCGAACAGAATGGCGATGGCTGTGGACAGCAGCGTGGACAGAATGCCGATGGTCAGCGAAATGCGCCCGCCGTACCAGATCATGGAGAAAATATCGCGGCCCATCGGGTCCGTCCCAAAGAGAAATTCCCGCGACGGCGCTTCATTGCAGTGCGCAAGGTCGAGATAGGTCGGATCGTGCGTCAGGAGCACCTCGCAGAACAGGCAGCCGAGCACGATGAGCGTCAGAACGGTGGCCGAAAAAATCGGCTTGCCGCGGTACCACGGCGCGCGGCGTACCGGTGCTGCGGACGACTGCGGCCGGACGCCGACCAGACGAAAGCGGTCGTCTGTCATTTTGAAGTCACCTCCCGTTCCGTCGGGCGAAGGCGCGGGTCGAGCCGCGCGTTCATGGCCTGCGCCAGCAGACTGCATGCGATGACGACCGCGCCGGAGAGCAGGCACAGCACCATCAGCAGGTTGTAGTCCTTGTAGCGCGCGCTCTCATAGGACAGCGTGCCGAGGCCGGGATAGGAGAACACGGCCTCCACGATATAGGTCCCGCCCATCACATGCGGCACGGAGATGGCCATGAGGCTGAGATAGGACGGAAGCACATTGCGCAGGCACTGCCGCAGCACGATGTGCGCCCGGCCCATTCCCTCGCTGCGCGCCAGCAGCACATAGTCCGCGCGCAGCTCCTCCACCAGCCGGTTGCGCACGAGGTAGGCATAGTACCACAGGTGGCTCAGCACGACGACGGACATCGGCAGGATCAGGTGCACGATCCGGTCGCCGACATCGTCCGCGTGGCCGACGCTGTAGGCCCCGGAGCTCGGCAGCCAGCGCAGCGTGACGGAAAACAGCAGGATCAGCATCAGTGACAGCCAGAATTCCGGGATGCAGCTCGTCACCGTGCCTAGCTTGCAGAGGATGCGGTCGAGCGGCCGGTCCTCCTTCCATGCGCACAGCGCGCCGAGCAGCAGAGCCAGCACGAACAGCAGCACGAAGCCGAGCCCGCCGAGCAGCAGGGTGTTGCCAATGCGGTCACCGATCAGCTCCAGAACATCTATCTTATATTTATAGGAGATGCCGAAATCGCCGTGCAGCGCGCGGCTGAACCAGCGGGCGTACTGCGTGGGCAGGGGATCATTCAGGCCGAGCTTGTCCTCAGCCCATTCGCGCTCGGCGGGGGACATTTTTTCCACGCGGTCGCCGTAGTAGGAGACAAGCGGGTCACCGGGGGCCAGACGGGAAATATAGAATGTCAGAACGGACAGCAGCAGGACGCTCAGCACGAAAATGCCGAGGCGCGGCAGCAGCCGCAGGAAAAACCGGCGGACCTTCATACGGCGCCCCCTCCTTCCAGCAGAACGTAATGCTCCGGCGCGACCTCCGCCCATGTGCCGCCGTCCGGCAGCGGCCCCTCAAAGACGAGCGGCCTGCGGGCACGCTCGAGGCGCGGGTCCGGGATGGGGATGGACGAGAGCAGCGCGCGCGTATAGGGGTGCTGCGGCGCGGCGAACAGCGATGCCGTCGGGGCCAGCTCCACGAGCCTTCCCTGATACAGCACGCCGACGCGGTCACAGAGGAATTCCACAACGGCAAGATCGTGGGCGATGAACAGGAAGGAAAATCCGTGCTCCTCCTGCAGATGGCGGAACAGATTGATGATCTGTGCCTGAATGGAGACGTCCAGCGAGGCGACCGGCTCATCCGCAACGAGCAGCTCCGGCTCCATGGACAGGGCGCGCGCAATGGCGACGCGCTGGCGCTGCCCGCCGGAAAGCTCACCGGGGTATTTGTCCAGATAGCCCGCGTCCAGACCAACATAGCGCATCTGAAACTCCGCCTCGGCGCGGTAGCTGCCGCGCGGCGGGCGGACATGCTGGATGCGCATCGGCTCTGCAATGATGTCGCACACGCGCATGCGCCCGTTCAGGCTCGAGCCGGAGTCCTGAAAGATGATCTGCCGCTCTGCCTGCAGCGTGCGGCGGTTCGCGCGGAAGGCGCGGCGGTCACAGATGTCGATGCCGCGATAAAGGATCTGCCCGCTCTGCGGCCGCAGCAGATTCATCACGCAGCGCGCGATGGTCGATTTGCCGGAGCCGGATTCGCCGACGAGACCGAGAACCTCGCCGCGCCGGAGCGTGAACGAGACGTGATCCACAGCGCGGAGCACGGCCCTTCGCCCGAGCGGGAAGGCGTGCGTCAGACCGCGCACCTCGAGAAGCGGCTCAGCCATGGCGCTCGCCTCCGATCGGCGGCGTGATGTGCGGGGCCCGGGGGTCGAGCAGCCACGTCGCGGCAAAATGGGTGTCGGAAATGCGGAACATCGGCGGCTCCTCCTCATAGTCGATGGCCAGGGCATATTCGTTGCGGCAGGCGAAGGCATCGCCCTTCGGCGGGTCGATCAGCGTGGGCGGCATGCCGGGAATGGTATGCAGCCGCGGCTTCCCGCGGGACAGCGCCGGGAGCGACTGCAGCAGGCCCCAGGTGTAGGGGTGGCGCGGATCGTAGAAGATATCCTCCGCCGTGCCGAGCTCCACGATCTTCCCTGCGTACATGACGGCCACACGATCCGCCACGCGCGCCACAGCGCCGAGGTCGTGCGTGACGAAAACCGTTGCCGTGCCGAGCTTCTGCTGAATTTCGCGCAGCAGATCGAGAATTTGGGCCTGAATGGTCACATCCAGCGCGGTCGTCGGCTCGTCGGCAAACAGGATCGACGGGTCGCCCGCCAGCGCAATGGCCAGCACGACGCGCTGGCGCATGCCGCCGGAAAAGTGGTGCGGATACAGGCCACGCCGCTCCTCCGGCCGGTCGATGCCGACAAGGCGCATCAGCTCGAGCACGCGCTGCACCAGAGCCGCGCCACGCAGGCGGGGCGCATGAACATGGACAGCGGCCGCCAGCTGCGCGCCGACGGTCATGCTGGGGTTCAGCGCAGTCATCGGGTCCTGAAATACCATGGAAAACAATGAGCCGCGAAGCTTCTGCAGCTCGCGTTCCCGCAGCTGCGTGATATCACGGCCATTTACCGCGATCGTGCCGCTCTTGCGCCGCGCGCTCGGCGGCAGCAGGTGCAGGATGCTCTTGCACAGCACGCTTTTGCCGCAGCCGGATTCGCCCACGATGGCGAGGACCTCACCCGCGCGCAGCGAAAAGCTGACGTCGCGCACGGCCTGGACCTCTCCCGCCGGGGTGAAAAAGCTGACGGACAGATTTTTTACTTCCAGTAGCTCTGCCATAGGATCACCTGTTAAAACGTACATGCGGGAGGCCCGGTTCTGCGAGCCTCCCGATGCTTTTTTCCGTTGTTATTTCTCAATCGTCCATTCCTGAACATTCCAGAAAATGCCGACGCCGTGGTGGCCGAGTACGGTATCCGCCGCGATGCCCTGCAGACCGTCGACGGCGACATAGTTCGCGTCGATGTAGCAGATGAAGGCATAGGCGGGATCGGCGGCCAGAGCCTCCTGGAACTTGGCGTAATACTGGCGGCGCTGCTCCGGGTCGGAGGTCTCGCGGGCCAGCTTCAGGTAGCTGTCCACGGCGGCATTGGAGTAGCCGGAGTAGTTTGCGCCCTTGTCCGTGCCGAAGACCTTGTAGGTGTGGTCGTCGGCGTCGAACGGGCTGCCCCAGCCGATGAGGCAGGCCATCTGTCCGCCCCAGTCCATCTGTGCGGGAATGTCGACCGTGCAGTTGATGCCGATATCGCGCAGCTGCTGTGCGGCAGCCTGTGCAATGTCGATGCGGTCCTGCTCACCGGCCATGACGCTGATGACAAAGCCGATCTCCTTGCCGTTTCGTTCGTAGAAGCCGTTTTCACTCATCGTGCAGCCTGCGTCCTCCAGAATGGTCTTTGCCTTTTCCGGGTCATAGTCGTAGTGCTCTACATTGGAGTCGTTATAAATGTTGCGCTGCAGGGGACCGTAGGCGGCCATGCCCTGCCCGAGCAGGACAGAGTCGATGATGGCCTGCCGGTCAATGCCGTAGCAGATGGCGGGGATGAGGTCGCGGTTCTCCGTCCAGTAGTCGTTCCAGAAGTTGAAGAGAATGCCGCGGTAGTCTGCCGTCGTCATGTCATAGCAGGTATAGCCCTCCTTGTCCGTAAAGTCCTTTGCGTTTTTCGGATCGAGCAGGGCCAGATCGATCTCGCCGGACTTCAGCTGCAGAGCCTGTGCATTGTCGTCCGTGACGATCTTGAAGATGATGCGGTCGATCTTCGGCGCACCGAGGTAATAATCCTCGTTTTTGACCAACACGATGGACTGCCCGGCGTCCCAGCTCTCCAGCTTATACGGGCCGGTGCCGACCGGATGGCGGAAGAAGTCCGATTCCTGCATGTCCTCGCCCTGCAGCAGGTGCTGCGGCAGAATGGCCATGGTCATATAGTCAAGGAAGGCCACGTTCGGCGCGGACAGACGGAACACGACGGTCTTGTCGTCGGGAACGGTGATCTCCTCCACATCCTCGAAGTTCGGTGCGTTTTCCGAGCCGTTTTCGGGGTCCATGATGGCTTCGATCGTGAACTTTACGTCCGCAGCCGTGAACGGCTCGCCGTCATGCCACTTCACGCCGTCGCGCAGGTGGAAGGTGTAGGTGCAGGCGCTCTCATCGTATTCCCACGATTCAGCCAGACCGGCAACGACCTCGTTGCTGCCGTTGTGGGCGGTCAGACCGCTGAAGAGCAGCACGTTGATCTCGCCGTGCTCATCCATGGCGGGGTTGATGCGGGTGTAGTCGCCGCTGCCGTAGACGAGCGTCGTGCCTTCGTCTTCGGTCACTGCCGGGGTTTTGCTGCATGCGGCCAGCGCCAGAACGGCGCTCAGCACCAGCAGCAGTGCAAGAATTCGTTTCATTGGGGGTGGTCCTCCTGTCATTTCGGGCCCTTTCGCCCGTTCTCGTGATGCATTTTAGCATACGAAATTCGGTTCCGGAAGCTCCCCCGGGGGATATTCGATGCAAAAAGATCGAAAAAAGTTGCGCCGGCTTTGCCTCATGAAAAAGTGGCCCTAGTCGCTTTGGCCTATGTTCGGAAACAAAACCGGACCGGTATCTACCGGATCTGGTCCACACCGGGACGGTCTGCCAGCACCTGGCGCACCTGACGCCGCCGCAGAAATACCGTCAGCCAGCACACCGCCATGGTGATCAGACCGCAGACGGTCATGCAGAGACGGTAATCCAGCACCTCTCCCAGTGCGCCGATGGCCAGAGAGAGCGCCGCTCCCGCCGCTGTGCAGAGCATGGACTCATAGGCATTGAGCCGGGCGCGCAGCCGGTCGGGGATATAGCGCTGGACTGCCGCCTGACGGATGGTGGCGCTTTGAATGCCCAGAAAGCCGCAGATCGCCCGATTCACCAGCATCAGGGGATATGGCAGCCACAGCAGGCAGGTGTCCATCAACTCATAGGTCTGATACACACCGAACAGAAAGCCAAAGCGTTTTTTCTCCGGGAGAGAGTAGCGGTAGCGGATGGCTCCGCCGATGGTGCGCCCGGCAAATTCCGCAACGGAGAAAAAGGAATACATGGCGGTAGTGAAGCCCGGCGCCGTGCGGAAAAAGGCGATGAGCAAGGGAGAATAGCCCGAGGCCATGCCGTTGGTAACGGACATGTACGCATAGAGCCCGTGCAGGCCGTGCTCCTGCCGCAGATAGGCGGCTGCTTCCCGGACATCCCGCCACCATGTTTTCAGAGACAGCAGCGGCTCCTGATCCCGGCGGCTTTCCTGCACGCGAATGCGACTTTCCAGGAAGGCCGCCAGTACCGAAAGAGCGGCCTGTATCAGCAGCAGCCGTCCCACGCCCAGCTTATCGTACAGCACCGCCGCCAGCGGCATCATCAGAACCTTCAAAATGGGATAGAGCATGGCTGAGACGGTGTAGGCCCGCTCTTCCTGCCCCTTCGGCAACAGCAGGGGATAAAAGCTGTTGTAGGCCAGCTCGTCGAAGGCCCCGAGGCACGACACGAGCAGGGAAAAGGCCAGATAAGCAATATAGGAAAAGGAACTGTGCAACAGAAACAGTCCTGCTCCGGCGTAGCACACGCCGTTGAGCAGGTCGCCCCACACCAGAAAAGGCTTACGCGGCAGACGATCCATCATGGGAGCGACGACCAGCGGCAGCAGCACCATCGGGATCAGCTGGATGGCGACCACCAGCGCCGCTGCCAGCGTGCTGCCGGTTTCGTCAAAGACCAGAAACGATAGGGCAAACTGACTGATGATGCCGCCTGCTGCGCCCAGTGCTGTGGCGGCAGTAATGCGGGTAAAGTCCCGCGTCCAGAGTGTTTGTTTCATAGTGTTCACCTCGTGGTTATAATTATCGCACAGCTCCTTACAAAAAGAAAGCATGTCATCATGGGAAAATTATTCCCAGAATGACACGCTTAGATTGGCAAAAACACTATATTACAGGAAACTCCTCCAGCAGGCGGCAAGCTTGGCGGTACTGGCGGTTCGCCTTGTACCATGCCAGCACCCACTGCAGGTGGAACCGGGTGAAGCCCATGGGGTATGTCTCCTGCAGCTGCCGGAAGCAATCCAGCAGCTGAGCGCCGTAGGCGCTGTCGTGAAGGTAATCCGCATGCTCCAGCCGATAGCGTACCAGCGCCAGCATCTGCCGCTCTGTCTCGCCGGCGGCCAGAGGCTCCGCCTGTTGGACGGCTGCCAATGCCTGCTCCCGGTGCCCTAACTGTTCATGGCAGATGGCGAGCTTGTGCAGGTCCAGAAAGCTGGGATGCGGGAGGCTGGAAAAGTAGGACAGGGCTTTTTCCGGCTGGCCGAGCTGCAGCTGCGTGGCAGCGGTATTGTAGCGGAGAGATGCCAGGCTGTCCGTGTCGCCAAGAGCCTCTGCCAGATGCTCCGCTACAGAAAAATGGGTCATCATTTCCTCCATGCGGCCCAGATCCGAGTAACAGTTTCCTATAAGAATACGGCAGGAAAGCATCATGTGGGGATAACCTGCGTCTGCCGCCGAGCGGTAGGCGTCTCGCAGCACCTCGATGGCGGTTGTATACTCCCCCTTTGTGTAGAGGGCTTTCCCGTGGAGCGAGGACAGCAGCGGCAGCGGATCCAGCCGCGCGGCCTCGCCCCACCGCCCCTGCAGAGCACGCTGCAGAGCCAGCTGCCGGGTGGAGAGAAACGGCTCCCATTCCTCCGGCAGGGGCTGCATGGTATCTGTGTAAAAGGCAGCCAGCAACAGGATGTCCGCCGCCAGCGGACTGCAGGCAAGTCTCTCCTGCTGGGGCAGCACCAGCTGCTCATAGCGAAGGAAAAAGCCGGGACTGCCGGAAAGCAGGGCGTTCCAGCAGGGCTCCAGATCCTCCGGCTCCGGAATCCAGACAAGGCCCAGGCGACGAAGCAGAAGCTCCGTCACCTCCGGAGAGGGCTCTGCCTTGCCCTGCTCGATCTTGGATAGGTAGGAGGGAGTGCAGATGCCCAGGCACAGGCCGTCCTGACTCCAGTCCCGCCGGAGACGGGCCTGGCGAATCAGCAGCCCGGCGATCCTAGCGCCCCTCATCTGATGAGACCCCGCAGAATGCATGCAGCCGAATGGAGGGCAAAGAGTCTGCGGCCGATGTTGGCAGCAGGACCCGTCTGTCCGATTGTTCCTTTTTTCATTTTTTGCTTCCTCCAGAAAATCAAATTGCGGATCGTCTCGACCGGAACACCGCTTAGCCCCTCCCGCGTCATACTTCTGGGCTTCTACACGCGGAGCCCCGTACTCCGGAAGGAATACGGGGCCAATACGGTCCGCTCAGAGATCGAAATAGCGGTCGAACTCCGCTGGGTGCGGGATGCGGCTGATCTCCTGCGCGTCGGCGCGGAGCGTTTTGACGAGCGTCTCGAGCAGCGGCATCGGGAACACGCCGCCGCGCGTGAGATAGTCGTGATCCGCTTCCAGCGCGTCGAGCGCTTCGTCGAGGCTGGCGGGCAGGTGGCCGAGGCGCTTGCGCTCGTCTGCCGGGAGGTCGAAGAGATTGAAGTCAAACGGCCCCCAGCCACGTCCTGCCGGATCGATCTCGTGCTCAATACCGTCGAGGCCTGCCATCAGAATGGCAGCGTAGGCAAAGTACGGGTTGCACATCGCGTCCGGGTTGCGGAGCTCGAAGCGCTTCTTGTCCGGCGATTTAACATAGGCCGGGATGCGCACGACGGCGCTGCGGTTCGCCATGGCATAGCCGATGGTGACAGGGGCCTCGAAGCCGGGGATGAGGCGCTTGTAGGAATTCGTGCTGGGGTTCGTGATGGCGCAGAGGCTGCGGGCGTGCGTCAGCAGGCCGCCGATGAAGTGCATGGCCGTGCGGCTGAGCTGGCCATAGCCGTTCGGATCGTAGAACACGGGCTGACCGTTCTTGCGCAGGAGCATGTGTACGTGCATGCCGTTGCCGGCCTCGCCGTAGATGGGCTTCGGCATCAGTGTGGCCGTCATGCCGTTCGCGGCGGCCGTATTGCGGATGACGTATTTCGCGGCCATCGTGGCGTCTGCCAGACGGGTCATCTCGCCCAACTCGACCTCGATCTCCAGCTGGCCGGAGCCGCCGACCTCGTGGTGGTGATACTTGACGTCCACGCCCCACTTGGCAAGCTCCAGACAGATCTGGTTGCGCAGGTCAAACGTGCGGTCGCCGGGCAGATCGGCGTGGTAGCCATCGTGCGGGCCGGTGTGAAAGCCGTTGTTCGGGAATTCCCCGGCGGACCAGACGGACTCGCTGCACTGCAGGCGGTAGCCGACGGCATCCGGGCGCAGGGTGCGCGTCATGCCGTCAAAGACATGGAATTCATACTCCGGTCCGATGATCATCTCGTCCGCGACGCCGAGAGCCTGCATGTGGGCGATGGCGCTCTTGGCGACATTGCGCGGATACTGGTCGAACGGGCGGTTTGCCGGATGGTCGATGACCATGACGTCGCCGATCATCGTCAGGGTCGGGGCCTTGACGAACGGGTCGACAACGGCCGTTGTGATGTCCGGCAGGAAGACCATGTCGCTGCGCTCGACCTGCGCGTAGCCATAGTTCGAGCCGTCGAAGCCGATGCCGTGCGTCATGATGTCCTCGTTGAAGCGGGCTGCGGGGATGGACAGGTGCTTCCACCTGCCGCGAAGGTCGATCATCTTGAAATCGAGAAATGCGATGCCGTTCTGGCGGATAAAATCCTGGATCTGCTGTACATTCTGAAACATGAAGGTTCCTCCTGCTCACATAATTTCCGCGGGGATAGTCCGAACTCGGAAAGACTGCGATTGGTAAAAATGACGGAGATTCTGGACTTGTGCTCGTCTGCATTATAGTAAATTCACGAAGGAAAAGCAAGCCCATTCCGGGCCCTGTGAAAAATTTTGTATATCGCTATGAATATACACGGACGAATGTCCGCGGGCGGTGTAATTTGCGGAAAAACCTTGACACCGCGGACCCTTGATGGTAATATAATACCAATAATATAGGCGTTGTGACCGGGAAGAGTAGCCGGGCCGTCTGCCGCAGAGAGCGTCCGTCATTGGCTGAGAGCGGGCGCGGCGGACTCCGTGCGAAGCGTGCGCCCGTGAGCGCCGGGGAGACCCCGTTGGCCGCGTCAAGGCCGGAGCAAGAAATCAGAGTGGAACCGCGAGCACTGCCCGCCTCTGGAGCAATCCGAGGCTGGCAGTTTTTTGTTTGGAGGCGAAAGAATGCGGTTAAAAGAAACCATAGAGGCATACCGCCGCAATGATCCCGCAGCGCGCAGCGGCTGGGAGGTCTTCTGGTTATATAACGGCCTGCACGCCACGATGTATTACCGCGTGGCGCACTGGCTCTATGAACACCGGCTGCGCTTTCTCGGCCGTTGGGTCTCACAGTTTGCGCGGCGGCGCACGGGCATCGAGATCCATCCTGCTGCGAAGATCGGCAGGCGGCTCGTCATCGACCACGGCACCGGCATCGTCATCGGCGCGACAACGGAGATCGGCGACGACTGCCTGCTCTATCAGAACGTCACGCTCGGCGGCACGGGCATGACGAGCGGCAAGCGCCACCCGACGCTCGGCAACAACGTCATGGTCGGCAGCGGCGCGAAGGTGCTCGGTCCGTTCAAGGTCGGCGACAACGCCCGCATTGCAGCAAATTCCGTTGTGCTGCACGAGGTGCCGCCGGACTCCACCGTTGTCGGCGTGCCCGGCCGCGTCGTCCGGCGCAACGGCGAGAAGCTCGACCATATCCACACGCCAGACCCTGTCCGGCTGGAGTTAGACGCCCTGTATGCACGTATCGAAAAAATAGAGGAAAAACTGAAACAGGAGGATCAAGATGTATCTCTATAATTCCCTGAGCCATAAGAAGGAGCTCTTCACCCCCATCGACCCGAAGCTCGTCAAAATGTATACCTGCGGCCCGACGGTCTATCACTTCGCCCACATCGGCAACCTGCGCAGCTATATTATGGAGGACGTGCTCGAAAAGAGCCTGCGCTACATGGGCTATCCCGTCAAGCGCGTGATGAACATCACGGACGTCGGCCATCTGGCCTCGGATGCCGATACCGGCGAGGACAAGATGCTCAAGGGTGCGCGCCGCGAGCACAAGACCGTCATGGAGATCGCAAAGTTCTATACTGATGCGTTCTTCGCTGACTGTGCCAAGCTGAACATCAAGCGGCCGGATGTTGTGGAGCCTGCCACGAACTGCATCCCGGAATACATCCACATGGTGCAGACCCTGCTGGACAAGGGCTATGCCTATCTTGCGGGCGGCAATGTCTATTTTGACACGTCCAAGCTGGAAAAATACTATGTCTTCAACGACCATAAGGAGGAGGACCTTGCCGTCGGCGTGCGCGAGGGCGTCGAGGAGGATTCCAACAAGCGCAATCAGAATGACTTCGTTCTCTGGTTCACGAAGTCCAAGTTCGAGGATCAGGCCCTCAAGTGGGACTCCCCGTGGGGCGTCGGCTATCCCGGCTGGCATATCGAGTGCTCCTGCATCAGCATCAAGCACCTCGGTGAATATCTGGATATCCACTGCGGCGGCATCGACAATGCCTTCCCGCATCACACGAACGAGATCGCCCAGTCCGAGGCCTTCCTCGGCCACAAGTGGTGCAATTACTGGTTCCATGTCCATCACCTGAACACGGAGTCCGGCAAGATGTCCAAGTCGAAGGGCGAGTTCCTCACGGTGTCCCTGCTGGAGGAGAAGGGCTACGATCCCATCGCCTACCGCCTGTTCTGCCTGCAGAGCCATTATCGCCGCAACCTTGTGTTCTCGTGGGAGAACCTCGACAATGCGGCACAGACCTACGAAAAGCTCATCGCCCGCATCGCGGCCCTGCGCCCGGAGGACGGCGCGGTCGACGCGGAGGCCTTCGAGGCGCTGAAGGAGCGCTTCCTCGGCGCGCTGAACGCCGACCTCAACACGTCGCTCGCCGTGACGGCCGTCTATGATGTGCTGAAGGCAAAGACGAACGATGCCACGAAGCTCGCAGCCCTTGCCAGCTTTGACGAGGTGCTCGGCCTGAACCTGCTCTCCGCGGCAGAGAAGGCACGCAGCGCCCGGCCGGAGGAGGAGCACGACCCGGAGATCGACGCGCTCGTCGCCGCCCGTACCGAAGCAAAGCGCGCGAAGAACTGGCCGGAGGCCGACCGCATCCGCGATGAGCTGAAGGCACGCGGCATCGAGGTCATCGATACGCCGCAGGGCGCAAAGTGGAAGCGCATCTGATCGAAGGAGATACCATATGAAGCTGATGATCCTGGACGGGAACAGCGTCATCAACCGCGCGTTTTACGGTGTGCGGCCGCTGACGACCCGAGACGGACTTTATACCAATGCGATCTACGGCTTTCTGAATATTCTGGAAAAGGAGCGCAGCGAGGAAAAACCGGACGCGCTGTGCGTGGCCTTTGACCTGCACGCGCCGACGTTCCGCCATCTGCGCTATGACGGCTACAAGGCTACGCGCCACCCCATGCCGGAGGAGCTTGCCATGCAGATGCCGGTCATGAAGCAGGTGCTCGCCGCGATGAACATCCCGGTCTATGCCTGCGAGGGCTGGGAGGCGGACGATGTGCTCGGCACGGTCGGCCGCCTGTGCGAGGAGGCCGGGTGGGACTGCGCCATCCTGACAGGAGACCGCGACAGCCTGCAGCTTGTTGACGAGCACGTCTGCGTGCGCCTGGTGCGCACGCAGGGCGGGCAGACGCGGACGGAGCGCTATACGCCGGACGTCTTCCGCGCGGAATACGGGCTGGAGCCGAAGCGCCTCATCGATCTGAAGGCTCTTATGGGCGACAGCTCGGACAATATCCCGGGTGTAGCGGGCGTCGGGCCAAAGACGGCAAACGACCTGCTGAAGCGCTTCGGTACGCTCGACGGCGTCTATGCCAACCTTTCCCGGGAAAACATGAAGGGAAAGCTGTTTGATAAGCTCGAAAACGGCCGCGAGTCGGCCTATCTTTCCTATGAGCTGGCGACGATCCGCTGCGATGCGCCCATCGACTTCACGCCGGAGAACAATCTCATCCGGCCGCCGAAGCGCCGGGCGCTGTATGACCTGTTCACCACGCTGGAATTCCAGCGTCTCATCGACCGCTACGGCCTGCGCAGCGCCGCTTTGGAGCAGGACGAGTCGGAGGAACCGGCGCAGCCCGTGACAGGCACCTGCACGCTTCTTGACGTGCAGACCCCGGAGCAGGCGCAGCAGCTGTTATCAGGCGTGACGCTCAGCATTGCTGCGGCGGACGATCTCTCGATGCTCGTGGCCGCGCCGCACATGGACGGCCCGGACCAGACGGCCTATGTGCTGCGCCGCGAAACGCTCGGAACGGACTTCGTGCCGCTGCTGCAGCGCCTGTTTGCGGCGGACGTGCCGAAGACCGTGCATGACAGCAAGCCGCTGCTGCGCGCGCTGCTGGCCCTTGGCGTTGAGCCTGCCGGGATCGTGTTCGACACGGCTGTGGCGGCCTATCTGCTCGATGCGACGCGCGGAGCCTACGCCCTGCCGCAGCTCGCGCAGGACTATCTGCACATCCCGCCTGCGGACGAGACCGCGCTCCAGCCGGAAAGCGTCCTTGCCATCCGGACGGCCTGCATCGACGGCCTGACGGAGGAGCTCGGCAAGCGCCTGCGCGAGCAGGGCATGCAGCCGCTGTTCGAGAACATCGAGCTGCCGCTGTGCCCGGTGCTGGCGCAGATGGAGCACGACGGCATCCTCGTCGACGCGCAGGCCCTGCATGACTTCGGCGAGATGCTCTCCGAGCGCATCGACGCCTGCGAGAGCCTGATCTTCGGCTATGCCGGAGAGACGTTCAATCTCAATTCCACGCGCCAGCTCGGCGTGTTCCTGTTTGAAACGCTCGGTCTGCCGCCCGTCAAAAAGACGAAGAGCGGCTATTCCACAAATGCCGAGGTGCTCGAAAAGCTCCGCGACCGCCATCCTGCCGTGCAGGCCATCATGGACTACCGCATGCTCACGAAGCTGAAGTCCACCTATGCCGACGGCCTGCAGAAGGTCATCGGGCCGGACGGCCGCATCCGCACGACGTTTCAGAACACGGTCACGGCGACGGGCCGCCTGTCCTCCACGGACCCGAACCTGCAGAACATCCCCGTGCGCACGGAGCTCGGCAGCGAAATTCGCCGCATGTTCGTCCCGCGCCCCGGCTGGGTGTTGGTCGACGCGGACTACAGCCAGATCGAGCTGCGCGTGCTGGCGCATATCGCGGACGATACGCGCATGCAGGAGGCGTTCCGCTCCGGCGAGGACTTCCATGCCGTGACGGCCTCGCAGGTGTTCGGCGTGCCGCTGGAATCCGTTACGCCGCTCATGCGCCGCCATGCCAAGGCCGTGAACTTCGGCATCGTCTACGGCATCTCGGAGTTCTCGCTGGCGCAGGACATCGGCGTCTCCCGCGCGGAGGCCAAGGCCTATATCGACAGCTATCTCGAGAAATACAGCGGCGTGCGTGCCTATATGCACGATATCAAGGAGACGGCGCGCGAAAAGGGCTATGTGGAGACGATCTTCGGCCGCCGCCGCGCCATTCCGGAGATCAAAAGCTCGAATTTCAACGTCCGCTCCGGTGCGGAGCGCATCGCGCTCAACACGCCCGTGCAGGGCAGCGCGGCGGACATCATCAAGCTGGCCATGGTGCGCGTGTTCCATGCGCTCGAGGGGCTGCAGGCCCGGCTGCTGCTGCAGGTGCACGATGAGCTGATCGTCGAGTGCCCGCAGGAAGAGGCGCAGCAGGTCATGCAGATCGTCACGAACGAGATGGAGCACGCCGCTGCGCTGCGGGTCCCGCTCGTGGCCGAGGCCAAGCAGGGAGAAAGCTGGTACGCCGCCAAATGATCGAAATTCAGGAAATGACCGCCGCCGATGTGGCGGACATCGCCGCGCTGGAGCGTCTGTGCTTCTCCGCGCCTTGGAGCGAAAACTCCATTGCGGAGGAGTTGGAAACCGGCTTCAGCCTCTGGCTCGTCGCGCGGCTGGACGGCGCATTTGCGGGCTATGTCGGCGCGCAGCTCGTGCCGCCGGAGGCCGATATGATGAATCTGGCCGTCGTGCCGGAGCTGCGCCGCCGCGGTACGGCACAGGCGCTTCTGCAGGCTCTGCAGGAAAGGCTGGCTGCGCGCGGCATCGGCTCTCTGACGCTGGAGGTCCGTGCCTCCAATCTCCCGGCCCAGCGGCTCTATACCGCAGCGGGCTTTGCCTGCATCGGGCGCAGGCCCAATTACTATCTCGCGCCCCGAGAGGACGCGCTGATCCTCAGAAAGGAGCTCGATCATGCGGATCCTTGCCATTGAATCCTCCTGCGACGAGACTGCCGTTGCCATCGTAGAGGACGGAAGGCGTGTCCTGACGGACTGTATCGCCTCTCAGGTTGCGCTGCACCGTGAATACGGCGGCGTTGTGCCGGAGATCGCCTCGCGCAAGCATATTGAGGCCATCTACGGTCTTGCCGAGCAGGCGCTGGAGAACACCGGCCTGACGCGCGGCGAGCTGGACGCCGTCGCCGTGACCTATGCGCCCGGCCTTATCGGCGCGCTGCTCGTCGGCGTGAATTTTGCCAAGGCGGCTGCACTGGCGCTCGATGTGCCGCTCATTCCGGTCCACCACATCAAGGGCCATATCGCGGCCAACTATCTGGCCTACCCGGACCTGGAGCCGCCGTTTCTGTGCCTTGTCGTCTCCGGCGGGCACACCATGTTCGTCGATGTCGAGGACTATACGAAGCTGCGCATTCTCGGCGGTACGCGCGACGACGCGGCAGGGGAGTGCTTTGACAAGGTCGCGCGGCTGCTCGGCATGCCATACCCCGGCGGCGCGGCCCTTGACCGTGCGGCGCAGGGCGGAGACCCGTCGCGCTATCCCATGCCCCGGCCGCACCTGAGCGGCAATCCGCTCGATTTGTCGTTCTCCGGGCTGAAGACCTCCGCTGTGAATCTCATCCATAACGCCGGGCAGAAGGGCGAGCAGATCGTTATCCCAGACCTTTGCGCTGCCTTCTCGGAGGCTGTGTGCGGCATGCTCGTGCCGCGCGCCATGCTGGCGCTGGAGCAGACGGGGCGGAAAACGCTGGCCGTGGCCGCCAACAGCCGCATCCGCGCTGCGCTGCAGCGGGAGACGGCTGCCCGCGGCGTGCGCCTTTGCATGCCGCCGCTGTCGCTGTGCGGTGACAACGGAGCGATGATCGGCGCGCAGGCCTATTATGAGTATCTCGCTGGCAACATCGCCGACCAGACGCTCAACGCCTATGCCACGCGCTCCATGGAGGGCGAGGCCTTATAAGACCCAAAAAATCAATGCAGGATGTCGATCGGCATCCTGCATTTTAATTTCCTGTTACCTGTCTGTAAATTTTTGTCACAAACGGGGTTATGTCAACTTCGGAACATGGCGCTGCTGTGCAGAGGCGTTTTTGCAGGCCTGTGCACAACTGCCCGAAATCCCCGCGAAAGCCCGCTAAATCAGGGGTCCTGCTGTGCACAACCTTGTGCAGAATGTGAATAACTCCTGTGGATGGCAGTTTTGCCCTTCATTATTGTCAACTTCCGACCGGATCGGCCTGCGGGCAGAAAAGGAAATGATTCCTGCATTTTTGTCACTGCGCAGGAACGGCAAACGGCTTCCCGGCCAGCACGACCTCGCGCAGGAAGCGGAACGTCTCCTTTTCGCCGCGGTCGCGCAGCATGGTCAGCACATAGAGAAGCTCGCGGCGCGTGTCCGGGTGCATCATCGAGCCGTCGCGGACCTCCTCGGCGTGGACGAGATAGTTGAGGGCATCGGCGTCCGTGTAGGCGCTGCCGTGGTAAATTTTACAGGCGGCGATGCGGTCCATGACCATCTCCACAAAGAATTTGCGCGGCATCGGCACGGCGCGGTAGACCTTCGTCTTCGGGTCGATGTCCGTCCAGTATTCGTAGTGGTGGCGGTTGCGGCCCTTGTGGTGCATCCATGCGGCGGAGTAGCCGTAGAGCTCGCGCTCATAGGAGTTCGGGCTGCGCGTGCCCTGATAGTATTTCGCGCCGGTCCAGAACTCTGTGGGGGAGTATTTGGACAGGTCGTGTGTCAGGCCGCGCCAATATAGCCCGACGCGGAAGCAGTGACTGCACACCTTCCAGCGGTGGTGCGTAATGGTACAGAAATGTTTCCATGGATGCATTTGTGATCGTTCCCTTCAGGTTTCTTTTGTCAGCGCGTCCTCCAGCTTCTGCAGGGCGCGTTTTTCGATGCGGCTGACATAGCTGCGGCTGATGCCGCACTGCGCGGCGATCTCCCGCTGCGTCAGCGGCTTACGGTTGCCCAGCCCGTAGCGCAGCAGAATGATGCGCTGCTCGCGCGGGGTCAGGCAGGTGTTCACGGCGGTGTGGAGCCTGCCGTAGATCTCTTTTTCGGACAGCTGCTCGAACAGATCCTCCTCCGAGCAGATCACGTCCATCAGCGACAGCGCGTTGCCATCCCGCCCGGTCTCGATGCATTCCGAGAGCGAAACGTCTGACGCGCTCTTCCGCTGCCCGCGGAAGTACATGAGGATTTCATTTGCAATCCACCCGGCGGAGCGTCACGCGCAGCGTTTCGCCGTCCCAGCGGAGCTGCTCCGTCAGGGCCTCAAGGACGCGCTGCGTCCGGCGGATGGTGTCCAGGCAATCGCGGAGCACAAGGGGGATACGGTCCGGCGGCGCAGGGGAGGATTCAGGCAGGCCGCGCCGCAGCCCCCGGAGTGCGGCCGCCAGCACGGCATGGTCCTCCGGCAGGGCGCAGAGCATGGCGCGCACGGCGGCGTCTGCTGCAGTGCCAGGAACGTTCGGGCAGCTGCATTGTTCCCGTCCGCCGGTCGATTTTGCACGGCAGACATAGGAAAAGCGCTCACCGTCTGCCGCGCGGCGGTACTTGGCATACATCGGTCTGCCGCAGCGGCACTGCAGCAGACCGGCTAACAGGGCGGGCGTCTCGTGCTCCGTACGCGGCGTGCGGCAGTCCGTCCGCCGGAGCCGCTCCTGCACGGCGGCCCACTGTGAGCCGGGGATGAGCCCGGGGTGCTGCCCAACCGCGACAATCCAGGCCTCCGGCGGCAGGGCGACGGCGGTGCGGCCGCGGGACTGATCCGTGCGGTGATAGGCAAGGACGCCGTGCCGCCCGTCAAACTCCTCCTGCGCAGCGGAGAGCTCCGTGCCTGCCGCCCGGAGCCAGGCAAGCATATCCGCATCCGCCCGCGCATAGACCGGGTTGTGCAGGATATCGCGCACGGCGTGGCGCGTGAACGCGTTGCCGTTTTTTGTGGTAAGACCGTGCTCCTGCAGTCCCTTTACAACGGCTGTCAGAGAGCCGAGGCGTGCGAACAGGCTGTACATGGCCTTGACGGTCTCCGCCTCCTCCGGAACGAGCCGCAAGCGGCAGGCACGCTTTGTGCGCCCGTCGACGGTGACGGCCTGCACGGCCTCCGAGGAAAAGCCGGTCGGCGTGATGCCGCCGAGCCAGCGGCCGGTCTTGGCCAGCTCACGGAGGTTGTCGCGGATGCGCTCTGCGATGGTCTCGCGCTCAAGCTGCGAGAAGACCGAGGCGATGTACATCATGGCCCGGCCCATGGGCGTGGACGTGTCGAACTGCTCCCGAATGGAAACGAACGCCACGTTCAGCTGCGCCAGCCGCTCGATGAGGGCGGTGAAGTCTCCGATGCTGCGGCTGATCCGG
>OCPV01000578.1_pt1 | contig 26164 bp, 9 predicted proteins | sample 1538511 | NCBI WGS metagenome assembly OCPV01 (sample SAMN04571704, study PRJEB22368) | human gut metagenome | biome: human gut; material: stool | host: Homo sapiens | place: Luxembourg | collected 2012-08-30 | reverse complement strand
TCTTTCGCTGCTGAAAGAAATGGGGCCGCCGGAGGCAAAAGGCTTGGGAAAGCGTTCTGCGCCGGTGATACGGAATTTTCTTCTCGCGTCGGGGGAAAAGGAATATTCCGCGCTGCGCAGGCGCGTCCCCCGCACCCCGGTAAAAAGGAGGACCACCCGCAGGGTGGTCCTCCTTTTCACGCTTTCTGCCGCCGCGCGGCGGGCCTCACTCCGTCATGATCTTCAGGATCACGCGGTCCGTCTCCCGCATACCCTCCGCGGCCAGCACACCTACGTGGCGGACGGTGTCCTCCACATCGTCGCCCACGATGCCGTCGCCGGAGCGGAAGTTGTCGCCGTTGCGGTACATGTCGTAGCCCAGAATGCCGCAGTCCACGCCCATGGCGATCTTGCTGGCGCAGCTGGCCTTGGCCCCGTCGCAGATGCAGCCGGAGATCATGGCCACGGCGTTTTCCAGCGTGTGGCAGATGCCCTCGTAGTCCGCGCCCCGCAGCCATGCGATGCCGCAGCCCGCGCCCACACCGGCAGACACCGCGCCGCAGTAGGCGCTGAGCCGTCCGATGCCGGTTTTCTGGTGGATGGTGATGAGGTCGCTGAGGCACACGGCCCGCAGGATCTTTTCCTCGTCGGCCCCCATCAGCTGCCCGTATTTCCACACGGGTACGGAGGCGGTGATGCCCTGGTTGCCGGAGCCGGACACGATGACCACCGGCATCTCGCAGCCGTTCATGCGGGCGTCGGAGCCTGCGGCGGCCCAGGCCCGTGCCTGGGTGGCCCAGTCCGTCCCGCCCTGCAGCAGGGTGGAGCCGATGTTAGCGCCCCAGCTGTTTCGAAGGCCCTCGGCGGCGATGGCGGTGTTCTTCTCGATCTGCCGCCCCACCGTGGGCCGTATCACGTCTATGGGTATGGTTTCAGCGAATGTGATAATGTCCTTGACGTTCAGCACGGACTTGTCCTGAAGATGATCCTCGGCGTTGCCGGTCACCGGCAGCTCCTTCAGGACCTGCCCGTCCCGTGCCATGTAAATGATATTGGTGTGATTGTTGGCCACGCGGACGCAGGCGCTGTGCCCGCCCAGCCAGCCTGTCAGCTTGATGTCCAGCAGGCAGGGCGTTTCAGGACAGGTGATCTTCATGGGCGTCCGGTCCAGATAGTCCTGGATGGCCGCCGTGTCCTCCTCCGTCACGTTGGCGATGACCTGAAGCTCCGCGTCGGCGTCGCCTGCCACTATGCCCACGGCGATGGCGGCGTCGATGCCGCGGCGGCCCGCCGTATTGGGAACCACCACGGATTTCACGTTTTTCAGGATGTTTCCGCTGACCTCGGCCAGCACTTTTTCCGGTTTTCCGCCCAACACCTCGCGCAGTTTTGCGGCACAGTACGCGACGGCGATGGGCTCTGTACACCCGGTAGCCAGCAGGAGCTCCTCCCGCAGGATCGCCGTGTAGGCGGCGATCTTAGAGTCGTTCAACATCACACATTCTCCTTTTTTCAGTTGTATTTTGCCGCCGGAGCGCAGACGCTTTCGCGCCGCGCACTGGCGCGATCAGGCCAGGCGGTACTTGCGCCGCAGGCCGGATGTACGGTTTTTCGCGCCTTACAGAGCGGGCACATCATCCTCCTGCCGGACCCAGTCCGTCACGTCCACCACCTGAAACTCCGCCTCCGTCCGGCGGATGATGACGCGGCTGATGCCGGCGTTGATGACCTGGCGGCGGCACATGGCGCAGCTGGTGGCGTCTCCCAGCAGCGCGCCGGTCCGGGCATCGCGGCCCACCAGGTACAGGGTGCTGCCCACCATGTCCCGCCGGCTGGCGGAGATAATGGCGTTGGCCTCGGCGTGGACGCTGCGGCACAGCTCGTACCGCTGCCCCCTGGGTACCTGCATGGCCTCGCGGGTGCAGAAGCCCATGTCCACGCAGTTCCGGCGGCCCCGCGGCGCGCCGTTGTAGCCCGTGGAGATGATCTCGTCGTTCTTGACGATGATGGCGCCGTACACCCGCCGGAGACAGGTGGCCCGCTCCAGTACCGTTTCGGCGATGTCCAGATAGTAGTTTTCCTTACTGATGCGTTCCATACAAGCGCCTCCTCACATGTTCCTGTACACATTATAATACAGATGCGGCGGCGAAGGCAAGAAACGTGTGTCCGCCGGCGCTCCGCGAAGTACACAAAAATTCGGCAGCAGATTTGCCGAAATGGACAGAAAACCGGCGGGCACCGCCCGCAAAAGGGCCGCGTCCGCCGGTGATTTCCTCATGAATTCCGGATGAGGCGCATCAGGAAGTAAAATACTTCCTGATGGAAATTATTTATGCACGAAAAAGCGCGGAAAATGAATAGTTATACATTCAGGCGTTCTTGAAAACCATCTCCGGCGCATGGATGACCACGTGGGTGTTGTCGGCCACAGAGCTGGTAAGGAAGGCGTTGCCCCCCACCACGGTGTGCTCGCCGATGACGGTCTGACCGCCCAGAATAGACGCGCCGGAGTAGATGGTCACGTCGTCGCAGACGGTGGGGTGCCGCTTGCCCGGCAGGCTGGCGTGGCCCGCCCGAGGCGACAGCGCGCCCAGCGTCACGCCCTGGTACAGCTTGACGTGGCTGCCGATGACGGAGGTCTCGCCGATGACGATGCCGGTGCCGTGGTCAATGAAGAACCAGGGACCGATCTGAGCGCCAGGGTGGATGTCGATGCCGGTGCGGCTGTGGGCGTACTCCGACATGATCCGCGGGATCATGGGCACGTGGCGCAGGTACAGCTCGTGGGCGATGCGATAGACGAAGATGGTGAACAGGCCGGGGTAGGCAAAGATGATCTCCTCCTTGTTGGCGGCGGCGGGGTCGCCGTCGAACGTGGCCTCGATGTCCGTCAGCAGCATCTGCTGGATGCGGGGCAGCTCCGCCATGATGGACTCGGTGATCTGGGCGGCCTGAGCCGCCTCGCCGTCCGGCAGAGCCAGGGCGATCTGGGCCGTCATCCCCGTTTCGATGCGTTCCAGCAGCAGCGCGGCATAGTTCTCTGCAGGAAGGGCCATCAGCTGCGGGTCGCCGAAATAGGCGGGGAAGAACAGCCGCCGCAGCTCCTTGAGCAGGGCGATGATGGCGCTGCGGTCCGGCAGACGCAGCTTTTTCCCGTACATAGGTATGGCCGCATTTTCCATGGTCGTTGCCATGGCGCGTGCAATTTCTGCGGTATTGCTCATGTTGAACCCTCCAAAATAAAAAAGGACGGTGGGAGATGTCACACATCTCCCACCGTTCTCAAAGAATACGGTGTGGCCGCGGCAGGAGCCGCGTTACTCGGCAGAGATCGTATGACGGAAATGGGCGCAGCAGACCAGGCCCGCACAGCAGGCGGGCAGACAACAGGTACAGTTGGTCTGGATGCGAACGGTCATACGATTCTCCTTCGGCACTTCCCGCGGACACACAGAGCCTCGCCCTGACGGTGTCCGCGCTTTCGTATTATTATACGTGACCATTCACGGCGCGTCTATGTGCGGTATCGACAAAAACGGCGAAAAATAGGGGGCGAATGTTGTGACTGTGCCCAATTGACTTTTGCGTTTTAAAGTTCTAAAATCAGCACAATGAGTGATGCCGGTCCGGTGCCGGCGGAAAGGAGACAGCCATGACCCGTCACATGATGCAGCAGGATATGGTCCGCAGCGGCATGGGCAAGATCCAGGCCGCCTCCTGTAACTATGCCGGTAACAGCTCCTGCTATCGGGGCTACTTTTGGTGCGCCTATTATTACGGCGACCAGAATGGATACCGGCTGAAATGACATACGTGGTTCGATCTCCTCACAAGGGTCGATAAGCGGCTTCGTCGTTCAGGCGGGGCCGCTTTCTTTATTGGCAGAGTTTAGAGATAAACGGAAATCACAAACGGAAAAGGAGAAAATCAAAATGAATGCGATCTTAGCTGCGGCGGTCATCTTCGTGGTGTTCGCTATCGGAGACATGATCTCCGCCAAAACAAAAGCCATTGTATCCATGCTGCTGGTGGCGTCCGTATTGTTCCTGGCCGGCTTCTGGACAGGCATCTTCCCCACCACCATGTTTGCCGACTCCGCGCTGCTGAGCATGGCCGGCCTGCTGGTGACCATGCTGCTGGTGCATCTGGGCACCACCATCAAGCTCCGTGACTTCGGCGCACAGTGGCGCACCGTCATCATTGCCGCCGTGGCCTGCATCGCCATCTCCGCCGCGGTATTCTTCCTGGGCCAGCTGATCGTTGACCGCGGCTTCGCGCTGGTGGGCGCTCCCATTCTGTCCGGCGGCGTGGTGGCCACGCTGACCATGCAGGATATGGCCAACAAGGCAAACCTCCCCGATCTGGCGGTATTCGCCACGCTGGTCATGTGCGCCCAGGGCTTCGTGGGCTACCCCGTGGCCTCCCTGTGCCTCAAGAGCGAGGCCAAGCGCATCAAGGCGCAGATCGACGCCGGTGAACTGCAGGTAGACACCGCCGCCGGTGCCGTGCAGGCTGCCGCTGCGGGCCGCAAGAAGCTGATCCCCGCGCTGCCCGACAAGTACAACACCCCCAACGCCATCATCGCCAAGGTCATTCTGGTGGCGCTGCTGTCCGTGTGGGTGTCCGGCCTGTTCCACGACGCCATCAACAAGCTGGTGTGGTGCCTGATCTTCGGCGTGCTGTGCAAGGAGCTGGGCTTCCTGGATGAGGACGCGCTGGGCAAGGCACACGCCACCGGCATCGTGATGCCCATCATCACACTGTCCATCTTCACCAATCTGGCCTCCGCCACCCCTGAGATGGTGGGCGGCATGGTGGTGCCTCTGCTGGTGTGCGTAGTCATCGGCACCATCGCCTTCTCCGTCGTGTCTATTCTGGTGGGCAAGATCTTCGGTTACAGCTGGCAGATGTCCATGGCCATCGGCAGCTCCTGCCTGTTCGGCTTCCCGGGAACCGTCATCATCTCCAACGAGGTGTCCGAGTCCACCGGCGCCAACGCCGAGGAACGGGCGGCCATCAACGCCCAGATCATGCCCAAGATGCTGGTGGCCGGTATGGTCACCGTATCCATCACCTCCGTGCTGGTGGCCGGCGTGATGAGCGGCTGGCTGTAAGCTAAGCGGACATTCAGAAGTGAGGTAGTGAAAATGTCTGAGATCAAGACGTATGTAGATCGTATTTTCGACGAGCTGGTGGCCATCCGGCGGGACATCCACGCCCATCCGGAGGTGGGGATGCAGGAGGTGCGCACCAGCGCCCTGATCCGGCGTGAGCTGGAGAAGATGGGCATGGACGAGATCCAGCAGCCCCTGCCCACCGCAGTGGTGGGTCTGCTCCACGGCGGCAAGGGACCCGGCAAGTGCGTGGCGCTCCGCGCCGACATCGACGCGCTGCCGGTCCACGAGGAGTCCGGCGTGCCCTTTGCCAGCCAGACGGAGGGCGTCATGCACGCCTGCGGCCACGACCTGCACACCACCATGCTGCTGGGCACGGCCAAGACCCTGTGCCATATGCGGGACTCCTTTGCGGGCACGGTGAAGTTCATCTTTGAGCCCAGCGAGGATACCATGCCCGGCGGCGCACGGGCGCTGGTGGCGGCGGGCGTCATGGAGAACCCCCACGTGGACGCCATCTTCGGCCAGCACGTCTGCCCCTCCGAGAATGACACGGTGGGTCGGATGCAGCTCTATAAGGGGTACTTCACCAGTGCGGTGGATCTGTTCCACATTGCCGTACACGGCAAGAGCGGCCATGGCGCCGCACCCCACACCGCCCACGACGCCATTGCCTGCGCGGGATATCTCATCACCGCGCTGCAAACGGTGGTGTCCCGCCGTATCGACCCCATGGACTCCGCCGTGCTGACGGTGGGCACCATGTCCGGCGGCGACGCGGTGAACATCACCGCCGGCGAGGCCCGGATGGTGGCGGTGCTGCGCAGCTTCAGCGACACGGCACGGGATACCGCCATCGAGGAGGTCAACCGGATCTGCAAGGGCATCGGGTTCGCCTTCGGCTGCGACATCGAGGTGAAGCTGGAGGAGGGCTACGCCCTCCAGTACAACGACGGCGCCATGATCGATCTGGTGGAGCAGGCGGTCACGGAGGAGCTGGGCGCGGACAAGGTGATCCACCTCGACCGCCCCTTCTCCGGCAGCGAGGACTTCAGCTTCTTCGGCAAGCTCACCAATACGCCGTCGGCGTTCATGATGATCGACGCGGGCCACGGCGAGCACATGGTGTCCCTGCACAACGGCAAGATCGTGTTCGACGAGAACGTGATGCGCTCCGGCGTGGCGGGTATGAGCGCTGTCGCACTGAAGTACCTGGCGGAGTGAGCGCACATATTATAAGGTAACAGCGGAAAGTTTCCTTCCTGAAAACAGGACAGGGACGCACGGCAGGTGCGTCCCTGTCCTGTTTTTTCGCGGGTTTTGGCAGTTTTTGGCGAACGCCGCCGTTGACAAGAGGCGGGAAGCCGTATATAGTATAAGGTGGTTCGGCAGACGCCGGGCCGACAAGTGGATAACGTGTTCTGTGACGACGTGTGGCTGCGCGCCGTAACGGCCGGAAACGGTCAGGCGGCAGTTTTGAAGGAATAGGGGTAAGACCCCCTGCGGACGGCACTGTAAACGCAAGGAAGTGACCAAAGCGGCGGAGACGCCGTGTGGTGAACAGCAGCCATTGGGACGGATGTCCTGAGAAGGTAGGTCATGTACGGGAGGCGGCAGCCTCGGGGCGTTAGGGCAGGAGAATTGCACGGCGGAGAACAGGTACACAGCGGCGCTTCTTCGTTGTGGCAGAGAGCAGAAGTGGGCGCGGACCATCCCGACAGGGGCGGATCGGCCTTTTTTGCGGCAAATGCGCCGGCTGTCCCGTCAGGGAGGCCGGTTTTTTCGCGGGAGGGGCGTCATCCGCCCGCAGTCAAGTCGGGACGGCGCAAGCCGTCCGCTTTCCATAAGGGCGGGAGGGGTTTGCCGACCCCTTCCGCCTCCTTCTCTTATAAGACAGAAAATTTACAGATAAAAGGAGACAGAGACATGAAGAAACGAGTGGTATCGTGGCTGCTGGTGGTGCTGATGCTCACCAGCATGCTGCCCACCGGCGTGTGGGCGGAGGACGTCTACCGCAGCAGCGAGGACACCGGACGGTACGGTGTGTCCACGCTGGCCAGCGCCGCCGACGCGGAGCTGGAGGGCTTTTTCGGCGAGTGGGAGGGCATCGCCACCGTGGCCAACGCGGCCAAGCTGGGCTTTGTCAAGGACGGCGACAAGCTGAAGTCTGGCAACACTGCGAGGGACGACACGTATACGCGGTCCACCCTGACGGTGACGATGCTGCAGGCGGCGGAACTGTCCTTCGATTACCAGCTTGATGGCGCTACCCAGAACGGTATGGAGGTGAAGAACGGCAGCAAGACGCTGTATACGAACAGCAGCTACGGCGGCGGCGGGGCAGAGATCGTCAAAGGGAAGGACAGCGGCACGGCCACCGTGCAGGCCAACGCCGATGACGTCATCACCATCTCCTATTACCGCGGCTATGCCAGCAGAGGCAGCAACTGCATGTGGCTCAGCAATTTCAAGGCCTCGCTGCCGGCGCAGGTGATCTTCCATGCCAACGACGGCACGGAGACCACGGTGCAGCAGGGCGTGTTCGGCAGCGGCACGCTGCAGGCCAATACGTTCAAGCGGGACGGCTACCGCTTTGAGGGCTGGGCCACGACGCCGGACGGCGCGGTGGCCTACGCCGACAAGGACAGTATCGCCATTACGGAGAATACCGACCTGTACGCCGTGTGGACGCGGGTGTACCGTGTGGCGTTCCAGCTGACACCGGCGGACGCACAGTTCTCGCTGTACGGCGATGAGGCGCGGACGGCGCTGATCGCGGCGGACAGCGGCACGGCGTATACCCTGGCGGCGGGCACCTACTATTACAGCGTCTCCGCCTTCGGCTACGCGGCGGTGCAGGGCAGCGTCACCGTCAGCGGCGACGCACAGGAGCCGGTGGTGCTGGCGGAGAAGCCGGTGGTCACGGTGACGTTCGCCTATGCGGACGGCAAGACCGATGTGGACGGCGGGAAGCTGACGGTGCGCACCGGTGAGCGGGACATGGCGGCGGAGGAAGGCTCCGACGGCATGGCGTTCCGCCTGCCCGCAGGCTACGCCTACGACTGGAGCTTCCGCAGCGCCAACTACGGCAAGCAGAGCGGTACCGTGGACCTGACGGGCGTCAGCGAGAGCGGGACGCGGAGCGTGACCATCCCCATGACGGCCAAGTCCCTGGGAGGGGCGGGCGACATCAGCGAGCCCGCCGCAGTGGACGGCGTGTACCAGATCACCAGCGGCAGCGAGCTGGCGTGGCTGGCCCAGCAGGTGAACGCCGGTGTGTCCGACGGCACCAGCTTCAGCGCGGTGCTGTGCAATGACATCGACCTGGGCGATGAGGCGTGGACGCCCATCGGAAATGGCACCGGCAAAGCGTACAAGGGTACCTTTGACGGGCAGGGGTACACCATCCGGAACCTGTACGTCACCGGCAGTACGCCCATGGACTACGGCCTGTTCGGCACCGTCTATGGCGGCACCGTCCGGAATGTGACGGTGGAGGGCCGCGTGGAGGTCACCAGCAATTCCAGCAGATACGGCATCGCGGCCATCGTGGGCCAGCTATACGGCACCACGGGCGGCGTGGAGAACTGCCTGAACAGGGCGTCCGTCAAGGGCGGCCAGTATGTGGGCGGCATCGTGGGCTATGTGGCCGGCGGGTACAGCAGCGACGAAAAGTTCATCAAGAACTGCGGCAATATGGGGGATGTGACCTCCGAAGGCCACCGCGCGGCGGGCATCGCGGCCAATATCAGCGGCCAGGTGGCAGTGGAGAACTGCTACAGCACCGGCACCATCACCGGCGGAGGCTGGTACTCCGGCGGCATCAGCGCGTATGTGGACAGCTCCTACGCATCGGTGAAGAACTGCTATGCCGCGGGCAGCGTTACCGGCAGCGGTGCGGGCGCGGTGTTCGGCAAGGTGAGCTACAGTTCGACGGTGGTGGCCAACTGCTACTACCCCGACACGCTGAGCGTCAGTGACAGCAAGGCTGTGAAGGTGACGGAGCAGCAGCTGAAAACGCTGGACAGCGCTGCGGCGCTGGGCGAGGCGTTCATGCAGGACGCCAAGAGCGTCAACGGGGGCTATCCCATCCTGACGTGGCAGATCACCACGTATGAGGTGACATTTACCGTGATGCCGGAGGACGCGGAGGTACGCATCGACGGCGCAAAGGGCAAGCAGAACGGAAACGTGTGGACGTTCCGCCTGCCGGAGGGTACATACAGCTACACGGCGTTCGCCTTCGGCTATGCCGATGAGAGCGGCAACATCGAGGTCAGCGGCGCGGCCCGGAAGGATATCACGCTGACGCCGGTGGAAAAGCGCACCGTCCGATTCAGCGTGACGCCCAAGGACGCCGGCGCGGCGGTGACGGTGCAGTGGAACGGCAAGACCGTGGCGGCGGAGCAGGACGGCAGCTATCGGCTGCCCGACGGCACCTACACCTACACGGTGCGGGCCAAGGGCTACGCCAAGGTCAGCCAGACGCTGGAGGTCAGCGGAGATGTGACGGTGCCGGTGACGCTGGAGCCCTCCGCCGCCTGGGACGGTCAGACCGTCACGGCGCCGGAGGTGGGCGACGGCACGGAGGCCAGCCCCTACGAGATCGAGAACGGCGAGCAGCTGGCGTGGCTGGCCCAGACGGTGAACGCAGGGAACGGCAGCACCAGGCTATACGCCGTCCTGACGGAGGACATCGACCTGGGCGATGGCGTTTGGACGCCTATCGGCGCAGATTCCCATGAGTTCACGGGCCGCTTTGACGGCCAGGGTCATACGGTGTCCCGCATGAAGGCGGAGACCCGGTACGCGGGCCTGTTCGGCGTGGTGAAGGACGCGGAGATCCGCGGCGTGGTGGTGCAGGGCATCGCCGCCAGCACCGACAGCAGCAGCGGCGACGCGGCGGGCCTTGTGGCCCGCACCAAGGGCAGCACCGTGACCATCACGGAGTGCGGCAGCGAAGTGGCCGTCAGCGGCGGCAACAACGGCGGCGGCATCCTGGGCAAGAACGCCAGCAGCAGCACCGTGGTCACCATCAGCGCCTGCTACAACACCGGCGACATCAGCGGCAAGGCGCGGGCCGGCGGCATCAGCGGCGGCAACACCCATGAGGTAAACATCAGCGACTGCTACAACACCGGCAGCATCACCGGCGGCAGCTATGCAGGCGGCGGTATCCGCGGCTATTACGGCGGCTTCGAGGGCACGGTGGCCAACTGCTACAACAGCGGCGCCGTTACCGGCACCAATACCGGCGCTATCGCCCCGGGCGCCAACAGCAGAATCAGCAACTGCTTCTATCTGGACAGCGGCACGGACGGCAACAGCGGCGCGGCGGCGCAGACCGCCCAGCAGCTGCAGGAGCTGGCCATCAGCGACGCCTTTGAGCATGTGGCGGGCCGCAACGGCGGCATGCCGGTGCTGAAGTGGCAGAAGCTGACGCCGGTGGTCAAGGAGCCCGTGCTGGCCCAGAACGTGGAGTTCGGGCTGGAGCAGGTGCATCTCACCAGCTCCTCCGCCGTGGAGGTGGAGGATGGCGTGGGCATGCTGGCTTCCTCCCGGCTGACGTGGGACGCGGTGGACGGCGCGGAGGGGTATGTCATCACCCTGTGGCGGCAGACCGCAGAGCTTGTGGAGGGCGAGGACTACACCCAGATGGTGCTGGCCCGCGCCACGGCCTTTACCGCCAACGGCACTGAGACCGACTATGACTGCGCCGCCGAGCTGGCGGAGCAGGGCGAGGGCGTGTACTACGCCACGGTGACGGCAGTGGTGGACGGCGCGTACACCGAGCCCTCTCTGGAGTACGTGGACGAGCATGTGGCGGGCTATCAGATGCCCTATGACCGCATGTCCACCGTCACCAATGTGAAGTGGGAGGGTACGGTCCTGCACTGGGACAAGAAGCCCTATTTCACGGCCGAGCAGATCTACACCATCCTGCTGTCCATTGTAGAGGACGATGGCAGCTATCGCACCCTGACCCCCGTGGAGGTGTCGGGAAATGCGGGCATGGCGGATCTGGGCAACACCTTCGCCGCCGGGCGGCGCTATGCCGCGCAGGTCATCGCCCACTCCGACGCGGACATCCTGGAGACAATGGGCCTGACGGACAGCCGCCCGTCCCAGGCGGTCATCTATGACGGCAGCGGCACGCCGGAGATACCGGACGACCACGACGACACGTGGGTCGCCATCACCTCCGCCCAGCAGTGGATCGACCTGGCCAACGTGGAGGATATGCCCTCCGATCCCGCAGACAGCAGATCCGACAGCCAGCAGAAGGTGGAGTGGAGCAAGAAATACTATCTGGCCAACGATCTGGATTTCTCCCAGCTGTCGGCGGCCTATCAGACCAAGACCAAGTCCATCGGCAACACCACCAACCGGTTCAACGGCGTGCTGGACGGCAACGGATACGTCATCCGCGGCCTGACATTGAGCAACTATGACTCCGGCCTGTTCTGGTACGTGGGGGCCAGCGGCTATATCTACGATCTGAAGGTGGAGAACGCCAACGTGCTGTTCTCCGACAACGCGGCGGTGCTGGTACACAACAACTACGGCCTCATGGAGCAGTGCGCCGTGGTGAACACCAACATCACCGCCGACACCGGCGCGGTGCTGGGCGGCATGGTCAGCCGGAACTACGGCACCATCCGCGACAGCTATGTGGAGGGCGGTACGCTGACCTCCAACTCCACTACCTCCACGGGCCACGCGGGCTTCGTGGGCGCCAACGAGGAGGGCGGCCTCATCGAGCGGTGCTGGACCTCCATGAGCGTCAGCACCCAGAGCGACTACGCCGGCGGCTTTGTGGGTCTGGGCTACGGCGGCACCATCCGCAACTGCTTCGCACTGGGGAACGTGTCGGGCCGCGGCTATTCCGGCGGCTTCGTGGGACGCTCCGTATTCCAGGGCAACGCCTATGAGAGCTGCTACGCTGCGGGTATCGTCACGGTGACGGGCGCAGAGGGCAACGGCTTCATCGGCGGCAACAAGCCGGACAGCGGCTTCCAGTACGACCAGTCTGAGGGCGTGTGGAACTGCTACTACAACAGCGAGAACACCGGCGCTCACGGTTACGGCGCGGAGCCGCGAACCGGCATGCAGATGCGGCTGGCGGACTTCGTGCGGGAGCTGGGCAGCGGCATCTGGACCCGCGACGACGCGGTGAACGGCGGCCTGCCCTATCTCACCACGGTGAAGGCGCCGGAGACGGCCAAAACCGCGGACATCACCGTACACGTGGCCGTGGTGACGTATGACAAGGAGACGTACACCTTCGACTTCGACCACAAGAGCGTGGTGGATGTCACCGTGGAGAGCACGGGCAACACCCGCGTGGTGGACGTGATGGACGCGGCTCAGGCGCAGGGCAAGCTGACGTACAGCTACTCCACCACCGCCACCTTCGGACGGTTCATCCACACCATCAACGGCCATGCAGTCAACGCGCCGGATGGCTGGATGTTCACCATCAACGACGCCCTGTCCAACGTCAGCGCCTCCACGGCGTCGGTGAAGGACGGCGACAGGGTGCTGTGGTTCGAGGGCACCACCGAGAACCAGTTCCAGGGCCCGCTGTGGGCGGAACTGGACGGCAGCACCATCCAGTGGGAGACCATTTCCACCGTGGCGGAGCTTCAGGCGCTGGCGGCGTCCAAGGACCCCGCAGTGCTGGCGAAGAACTACAAGCTGGCCAGGGATCTGGACCTGTCGGGCGTGACGTTCTCCGGCATCGGCAGCGCGTCCGCGCCCTTTACGGGCATGTTCGACGGCCAGGGCCACACCGTGTCCCATGTGACGGTGAAGGGCGGCGACAACGCCGGATTCTTCAATGTGACGCTGGCACGGTCATCAAGAACCTGCATCTCAGCGATGTGAACGTCACCGGCGGCAGCCGCGTGGGCGGTCTGGTGGGCTGGGCCCGGGCAGAACTGGACCGTCAGGATATGGCGGGCAGCAAGGCCGGCCTTGTCGGCAGCTGCACCGTGTCCGGTACGGTCAGCGGCAGCCGCGCCGTGGGCGGTCTGGTGGGCCTGAACGAGGGGCTCAGCGATCAGGAGACCATGTTCTCCGTGGCCAGCGCCGTGGATAAGTGTACCGCCGCGGTCAGCGTCTCCGGCAAGGAGAAGGTGGGCGGCCTGGCGGGCGAGAACAGCGGCAGCATCACCAAGAGTGCCGCGCAGGGCAGCGCCACCGCGCCGGATGGCGTGATGGTGGGCGGCTTTGCCGGCGACAACAGCGGCGGCATCTACGACAGCCATGCCGAAGGCGAGGTGCGGGGCAAGTCCTACGCCGGCGGCTTTGTGGGTATCAGCGACGGCACGGTAAAGAATTGTTACAGTCTGGGCAGCGTTGCCGGTACGGACTACACCGGCGGCTTCGCCGGAGGCATCAGTGCGGCGGAGAACGCTGTGGGCGCCGGGCTGGTGTCGGTGACGGGTACGCCCACCTACGGCTATACCGGCGGCTTCGCCGGACGGCTGGGCGGTACGCTGGCGGGTCTGGACAACCAGATCACCGTCAAGAATGTCTACGGAAACTGCATGAAGCCGGACGGTCAGTGGAAGGCCGCGGGCAACAGCTTTACCGGCAGCAGCGAGCAGGCCGCGGTGGAGGGCATGAAGCTGACCACGTGGCAGCAGGTGAACGACAAGCTCATGGAGCTGTTCGGCGTATCTCTGCCGTGGATCGTGGATGATACCGCCCTGATGGATTCCATCGCGGCTACCCTCACCGAGACCAAGGACGGCTGGAGCGCCATGGACATGGCGGCCTACGGCCAGCTGGCGGGTAAGACCGCCAGACTCACCGATGCGGCACGGCAGAACATCATGGATCTGCTGATCGCCGAGGCATCCGGTACGACGGACGCCGGCGCCAGAAGCCGCATCGAGCTGGTGCTGCGGGCGCTGGGCGTGGACAGCACGGAGCTGTATCCTCAGGGCAGCGGCAAGGCCGTGAACAACGGGGCACTGCTGAAGGCCATGGATATGAGCAGCGTCACCGTGTGGGCGGCACCCTACGTGCTGCTGGCCAATATGCAGGGCGGCGTGAAGCTCACTGACCAGCAGATCGAGACGCTGATCGCCACCATCGCGGCGGCGGAGTCCAACGGCATTCTGGGCAGCAGCTACGGCGGCGCGTATTACGCCGATCCCGATACCACGGGTGCGGCCATGGCGGCGCTGAGCGCCTACACCGATCGCAGCAGCGCCAAGACGCTGCTGGATAAGCTGGTGCGGGGCGCGGCGAACCATGTGGCCGGCGCGGGCTATTACAGCAACGCCAACAGCGACGCCATGCTCATCATCGGCTTCATTGCCGCGGGCGTGGACCCCGAGACGGTGCTGTGCGCCAGCGGCATCACGCTGGTGGAGGACATGCTGCGCTATGCCAATGACGCCAACAACGGCTTCCTGTACGCCGGTGAGGACAACGCACTGGCCACGGAGCAGGGCTTCCGGGCCCTGGTAGCGTTGGCGCAGTTCCGCGCCAACGGCGGCAAGGCGTACAATATCTATAATTTCAGCAAGACGGCGGTGAAGCCGGGCCACGCCACCGGCAGCGGTGAGCCGGATGTGCCGGTGAACCCGCCCGAGGAGAACGAGGATATTACCGTCACCGTGTCTATCCGCACGCCGGCGGGCATGTGGATGGACGGTAAGAGCGTCACCGTGAAGAAGGGCTCTACCGTGTACCACGCCTTTATCGAGGCGCTGAGGGACAGCGGCATCACCCAGTCCGGCGCGGCCAGCGGCTACGTCCGGTCCATGACCAAGGGAGGCGTCACCTACGGCGAGTTCACCCACGGCGACAACTCCGGCTGGCTGTACAAGGTCAACGGTGTGCTGCCCAACGTGGCGCTGACCCAGAAGAAGCTGGCCGACGGCGACGACATCCTGTGGTACTACACCACCGACTGGAAGCAGGATCCCGACGCCGGCGCCATGGCGGGCCAGAGCCTGACGGCGGCGGATGTCATCAAGCTCATCGACGCCATCGGGAATGTGACGCTGGACAGCGGCAGCGCCATCGCGGCGGCACGGACGGCCTACAACAGGCTGCCGGCAGAGGAGAAGGCGCTGGTCACCAACTATGCGGTGTTGGTGGCGGCGGAGGAGACGTATGCCGCGCTGGTGAAGGCGCAGCAGGCGACCTCCGGCGTCAAGGAGAACACCGCGTGGCGCACCCAGTATGAGACGGCGCTGGACAAGGCAGGCGAGAACGACCTGACCTTCGGCAGCGAGTGGCTGGTCATCGCGCTGGCCCGCAGCGGCAGGACGGTGCCCGACAGCTACTACGACAGCGTGGTGAAGGCGGTGCAGGACGCGGGCGGCGAGCTCAGCGATAAGAAGTTCAGCGAGTACTCCCGCGTGATCCTGGCGCTGACGGCCATCGGCAAGGACCCTGCGGACGTGGGCGGCTATGATCTGCTGGCCAAGCTGGCAGACATGGACAAAGTGACGTATCAGGGCCTTAACGGCGCCATCTTCGCGCTGATCGCGCTGGACAGTGCCGGGTATGAGGTGCCCGCCGCGGCGGAGGACGCCAACCAGACCTCCCGCGAGGCACTGGTGGCTTACATTCTGGACAAGCAGCTGTCCGATGGCGGCTGGGCTCTGTCCGGTGACAGCGCCGATCCCGATATGACCGCCATGGCGGTGCAGGCGCTGGCGGCGTACCGCGACGACGCGGCGGTACAGGCGGCGGTGGACAAGGCCGTGCAGACCCTGTCCGACATGCAGCTCTCTGACGGCGGTTACAGCAGCTGGGGCACGGTGAACAGCGAGTCCTGCGCCCAAGTCATCATCGCGCTGACCACGCTGGGCATCGATCCTGCCAAGGACAGCCGGTTCATCAAGTACGGCCTGAGCCTGCTGGATGCGCTGTGCGCCTACTATAAGGACGGCGGATTCTGCCACACGCGGGACGGCGCGGCGGACGATATCGCCACGGAGCAGGCACTGTGCGCCCTGACGGCCTATGCGCGGCTGCTGAACGGCCAGACGGCACTGTACGACATGACCGACCTGGCCGCGGGCATCACGCCGGCGGAGCCGGATGCGCAGGAGCCTGCGGAGGAGCAGGAGCCTGCGGCGCAGAACGGCGCCGTGGTGTGGATCGTCGTGGCGGCGGCCGCAGCGGCGGCCGGTGCGGCGGTGATCGCAGCGTCCAAGCGCAGAAAGAAAGAATAAGGACCCCGCTGGGCGGAAGCGTATGAAAAGCTCCCCCTGCCGGCATAGGCCGGCAGGGGGAGCTTTTGCAGTTGATACAGCGCTTATTTCTCCTGTTCTGCGAGCTGGCGGAGGAGGATGTCCTCGGCGTAGCCGCAGGCACGCGCAACGGAACCAGCCTCAAAGGGATCTGCCAGATTCGCATAACGCAGGGTTTCCAGATAACTGCGGCTGCCGCCGGTCTTGCAGAGCTTCAGGTAGTCCTGCCAGGCCGCCGCCTTATCCTCGGCGTACTTCTTCTTGAACTCCATGGCGCCCATGGTGGTGAGCGTATAGTTGATGTAATAGAACGGGTAGAGGTAGATGTGCAGCTTGTGATACCAGTAGCCGCCGCGCTCCATGAAGGCGTCATTGTCGTACCTGCGCCAGGGCATGTACTTCTCCTCCAGCAGGCGCCACTGGTACGTCCGCTCCTTGGGCGTCAGCTGGGGATCGGCGTAGCAGATGTGCTGGAACTCGTCCACAGCCACGCCGAAGGGCACAAAGGTCAGCGCCTCCTGCAAATGGGCAAAGCGGAACTTGTCCGCCTGATCGCCGAAGAACCACTGGGCATAGGGGTAGGCGAACTGCTCCATGGACATGGAGTGGATCTCCGCGATGTCGGTGGTCTCACTGTAATAGTCCGAGATGGGCTGGCTGCGCATGGCCATGTAGCCGGCGAAGGCGTGGCCCAGCTCGTGGGTCAGGACCTGCATGTCGAAGATCGTGTGGTTGAAGCAGGAGAACACGAAGGGGGCCTTCAGGCTGGGCAGGCTGGTCATGTAGCCGGTGGAGGCCTTGCCGGGCTTGTTCTCCAGGTCCATCAGCTGGTGGTCGATCATGAAGTCGATAAACTCGCCGGTCTCGGGGCTGATCTCGTGGTACATCTTCCGGGCGGTCTCGACCATGAATTCTGCATCGCCGGCGGGCTCGGCGTTGCCGTCGGGGAACACCATTTTCTCATCGTGCCACATGACATGGTCGATGCCAAGACGCTTGGCCTGCGCGTCATAGAGCTTCTGACACAGCGGAACGAGGACGGTGCGCACCTGCTCACGGAAGGAGGCCACCTCCTTCTCGCCGTAGTCGGTGCGGCCCTGCTCCAGGTAGCCCAGGGGAATGTAGTTCTCATAGCCCAGGTTTTTGCCCATCTGGTTGCGGATGCGGATCAGCTCGTCCCAGATCTCCTCCAGACGGGGCTCGTTGGCCTCGTAGAACGCGGAGTACGCCTTGACCGCGGCGGCGCGGACGGCGCGGTCGGGGTGCTCGAAGTACTTCTGCACGCCGTAGAGATTCAGGGTCTTGCCGTCGAAGGGGATCTCGGCGGCGGCCATGATCTTCTGATACTCGTTGGTCAGGCGGGACTCCTGCTGGCGCAGGGGGACGTTGGCCTCGCAGAACTGCTTTTTCTGCAGGTCGATGGCGACGAAATACTGCCTGCCGAACTCCCGCTCGATGTCGGGGCGGAAGGGGCTGGAGGCGATGGCCTCGCTCAGCGCCACCTCGGCGGCGCCCAGTGTGGGCAGGGTGTCCTGCAGGTAGTGGATCTCCGCTTCATAGAAGGCGTCGCGGGTGTCCAGAGTGTGGCGGATGTGGGCGATGGCGCACTGGGTGGACAGCTCACCGTTGGCGCGGTCCATCTCAAAGAGCAGCGCACGCAGCGCATCGAAGCTCTCCGCCTGCTCCACGGCGTCCTGCCACCGGGCCAGCTGGGCGCGGCGGGCCTCCAGATCGGGGCGCTGATAGGGTAAGGTCGAAAATTTGTAATTCTCCATGGGGTCCGTTCCTCCTCGCGGTCTTCGAAAGAAATCCTGCAAAGCTGCAATATGTATATTATCATGACTGCGCCGGAGGATGTCAAGGGGCGATTTGCGGGGGCCGTTAAATGCCATTAAAAAATGTGCATCTATCGTGGTTTTTTGCCGTTTATGAAGATAATGCGTTAAAAAATGTTGCTTCTGCGCGATCCCCGTGGTAAAATGATAATTAACCGATCTGGACGATCATCATTCCTTCCGGCAGCCGGATACAAATTTTGCACCTGATGCATCGGTCAGATGAGAGACGTAAGCAGCCAAATGAGCAAGAAAGAGAAGTGAAGAGCAGGCAGTCAAGTGGGCAAGAAGGAGAAGTGAGATGAACAACAGCAGTTTGAAAAAACGGCTCCTGTCGGTGGCGATGGCGGCGGTGATGGTATTTTCCCTGCTGCCCGCCACGGCGTGGGCGGCGATGGCGGAGAACCTGCCCGCCGCGTCCGGCCAGACACGGACGGAGCAGAAGCGGGGCGGCAGCGACACCTACACCGTGACCCGGGACGTCAAAAGCGTCGCGGCGGCGCAGACAGGCGCGGTGAAGAAGGTCACCTGCCTTGACCTGACCACGGGAGAGAACCAGGTCTCCCTGGATGCCAACGGCGGATACCGATGGGTCGCCGGCGCGAACCATTTGTATCTGTACAAGGTGCAGATCGAGGCCGATGGCTCCAATGCGCTGATCCTGCCGGCCGGCGCCACCGTGGAGGTGGTGGGCGAGTGCAGCATCACAGGCGGCGGCGCCAACGAGTGCGCCGTGTGGTCCAAGGGCGATGTGACGGTGGGGCTGGGGCAGGACGCCGCGCTGACTGTCAACGGTCTGGGCTGGCGCGCGGAAGGCAATTTGACCGTTGCGCATGCATATGATGCGTACACGGGCGGCGAGCTGACCGTCAACTACTACGGTACCAGCTCTGACAACGGCACCAGCGGCGCGGCCATTTACATGGGCGGCAATACGCTGCGCGTGGAGCAGGGCGCGAGGGTGACGGCCAACGGCAGCGGCATCGGCAACGTAAAGGCCAAGGACAGCTGCGGCGTGAAGGGTGCTGTCTATGTGGACGGCGGCGCGGAGCTGGTCGCGGACGGCGGCAGCGCCGGAAGCGCCGGCATCAGCTACGGCATCTTCGGCGACGTGACCGTGAAGAACGGCACCGTCACCGCCACCGGCGGCCGCGGCCTCCAGAGCTACGGCGTGTCCGGCAACAGCGTGAGCGTCTCCGACGGCGGCGTGCTGAACGCCACCGGCGGCACGGCGGTGCAGGATCTCAATTCCAGCATCAAGCCCATCAGCGGCGGTATCTATCTGGGCAATAACGCGGTCATTGAAAATGCCGCGGTGAACGCCAGCGGCGGCGTGGCTCCCTGCGGCGACAGCTTTGCCAGCGTCGGCCTGCAGATGACCAGCCGCAGTGAGGTGACGGTCAACAGCGGCGGCGTGCTGAACGCCAACGGCGGCCAGCTGACAAACGGGTCCTCCGCCAATGAGACCAACGGCTTCAGCGCCGGTATCAATATGATGGACGCCAGCGAGGCGAATCTGTTCGTCAACGGCACGGGCCGCGTGACCGCTATCGGCAATCCCGAGCGGCTGGACGGTGGGACGGTCATAAGCTACGGCGTCAACCATACGGACATGGGCGAGCTCACCATCGGGCTCAGCGGAGTCGCCAGCTTCAAGGCTGCCGGCGGCACCGCTGCCAGCCGCGCGGCGTTCACACCGGACACGGTGTCCATCAAGGGCAGCGAGGCCTATCGGGACTTTGACAACGTGACCGATGGATACAAGTTCCTCAACAGCACCTATGTCAGGAATGACGTTCCGGCGCAGAGTCTGGTGGTCACCGTCTGCGACCACAGAGCGGGCGTTACCAACGGCAAGTGCAACAACTGCGGCGCGGAGGTGGCGGCGGCAACGGTGACGGACGCCGCCGGTGTGACCACCGGCTATGGGACCTTCGAGGAAGCCGTCAACGCGGCGGCGCGTCTGAACGGCAGCACCGTGAGGATGCTGGCGGATGCGGCGGTGGAAGCGAACTACACCATCGCGGCGGGCACCTTTACCATCGACTTCAACGGCAGGAAGCTGACGGTGGCTGAGAACAACTTCTTCGCGGCACAGACCGCCGAGGTGACCCTGACGGACAGCGCGTCCATCAAGGTGGGGCAGCCGTGCGTGCCCAACGCCGCAGAGGGCGGCAGGATCATCGTTGAGAGCGGCAAATTCGGCGGCGGCATCGTGCAGCGGGATGGCGGCACGCTGCTGCTCAACGGCGGCTACTTCGGCATGATCACCCTGATGGATCCGAATGAGAACGTGATGGATCTGCTGGGCGAGGGCAAAGCGTACCGGTCGGTGATGGGCACAGATGCCTGGCAGGATGACAGCAACGCGGATACGACGTCCGTGGCCGGCCAGAAGCGGCTGCATGAGGTCGAGGTGGTGGATGCGCCCCTGCGCATCATCCAGCAGACACCGGCGAGCGGCACACTGACCGTCTACGAGACCTCGCCCGCTATTCCCAGCCTGAAGGTAACGGCGGCGTATGACAGCGCCATGAGCTGGGTATTCGACGCCAAGCTCTATTACCGCGCCAGCGCCATCGATGGGTGGTCGACAGCGGATGCGCCTAAGGTCAGCAGCGACGGGAACGGCACCGTTACGGTAAGCAGCAATACCGCGCTGAAAACCGGCCAGTACCAGCTCCAGCTGACGTTCCACGGCTATCGGGCGGAGTCCCGGGTCTTCAACGTGACGCTGGAGCCCTGCGGCCACCCCGACATCGATGCGAACGGAAAATGCGGCACCTGCCAGTACCAGTTCGTGGCTACCCTGACCGACGCGGCGGGCGAGGTCACCGGATACGACACGCTCAACGGGGCGCTGGCCGAGGTCAAGGCCCTCTCTGCCGACGCGCAGAACGCCAGCCGCTACACCGTCAGGCTGCATCGGGATGTGACGGAGGATGTGCGCATCACCGGCGGCAAGTTTACGCTGGATCTCAACGGCAAGACGGCCACCGTGCCCAGCGGCCTGGCCATCAGCGGCACGACCGATATCGGCATCCAGAACGGCAAGCTGGTATCTGACGTGACCGTCAGCAGTGCATCGCTGACCGTCAGCGCTGCGGAGGGGCTGGGCAGGATCACGCTGCAGGGCAGCGCCAACGTGCAATTCTATCCCGACGCCAGCGCGTCGGCCTTCAAGGTGGAGAGCGCCAACGCGCTGCTGATCATGAACGGCGGCACCGTGGGCACCATCGATATGACGGGCGGTGAGGTCCGTGTCCATTTCAACGCGAAAGTCACCGGTCAGGTCAACGTGGACGGCGGCGAGCTGAGCGTGCGGGAGGCCCCCGTCTTTGATGGGGACGTCCGCATCGGGGGCGGCGCCAGGATGACGGTCGTTCCCAATTCCACAGCCAAATTCAACGGACTGCTGGAATTTGCGGAGGAGGCCGTCGGCGAGCTGGCAGGCGGTACATACAAAAAGCTTGGCATCGCTGCCGGCCGCACGCTGAGCGAGCTGCTGAAGAGCGGTTATGTCTATTACAGGGCCGACATAAGCGAGTTCATTCAGGGGAAAACCGACAATTTGACCAACGTCAAGGTCATCAGTCACGTCCACAGCATCCGCGGCGACGGCACCTGCGCCTGCGGCGAGAGCTTCACGGCCTCCGTCAGCAGCGGCGCCAGCGTTGACTGGTACAAGACACTGAGCGAGGCGCTGGCCGCAGTCAAGACCCTCTCTGCCGGCGTGCAGGACGCCGCCCTGTATACCGTCAGGCTGTATCAGGACGCGGCGGAGGATGTAAGCATCAACGGCGGCAAGTTCACGCTGGACCTCAACGGCCATAAGGCCGGCGATACCGCCTTCACAGCCGGCGGCAGCGCGGCGGTGATCCTTTCGGGCGGCGAGGTATCCTGCAATATGCAGGTCAGGGACACGGCGGACCTGACCGTCAACGGTACCGTGCTGCGCGATGTGGAGCTGTACGGCAGCGCTAAGCTGACCGCCAACGGCGCGGCCATGGGGCATCTCCAGACCAGGGACGGCACTCCGGCGGCGGTGGTGACCGGCGGTACGATAAGCCGTATAACGATGCAAGCCGGTACGGTCGGACTGACCGGCAGCGTCACCGTTGAAAATCAGACCGAAGTGCTCAGCGGCGGTGTGCTCACCGTGACTGCGCAGAGCGGCGAGCCTGAGTTCCGAAATGCGGTTATGGTCGGGGACGGCGGCAAGCTGGTGGCCTCTGCCGGTAAGTTCCGCAGCAACGTGGAATTTGGTATCGGCGCGAAGGGTGAGCTGTCCGGCGGCGAGTATGGCGGTCTCGAGTGCGGCGGCGACCAGCTGCTGAAGGATATGCTGAAGACCGGCTATGCCTACTTTGGGATCGAGCATCTGGAAAACGGTTATGTGAACAGCCTGATGAGCCAGGGCTACACGGTGAGACCCCATTCCAACCACAGCTATGAATGGGACACCGCTACCCATGAGAAGAAGTGCGGCTGCGGCGACGTCAGCGAAACGGATACTGCCGCGCCGGTGATCGACTTCCTGAACGGCGCGGCGCTCAAGACCGAGAACGGACGGCAGGTCATGGACGTGACGGACAACGTGATCTACACCGTGACGGACGCCAATGAGGTAAAGGTGACCGTGTCCTACGGCAGCGGCACAGCCGCAGAGGTGCGCCCCGACGCGGGCGGCCGGTATGAGCTGCCCTTGAGCGAGGGCGATGGCAAGCCGGTGACCATCACCGCCGCCGACGAAGCGGGCAACGTGGCCACCGTGACGTTCACCCTCTACCGTCTGGTAGATATGCGTATTTCCAGCCATGTGGGCGTGGCCGTGGAGGAGGCAGACCTGACAAGAGCGGTGCGCAGCGGCCAGACCTACACCCTCCGCGTCACCATGCTGCCGGGCTACACCGGCGAGGACGGCCTGGAGCTGGAGCAGGGTGCGCTGACCACAAAGCAGCGATTTACCGGCAGCGACGCCGCCGGCTACACCGTTCAGGTGACGGCAGACTTCAACAACAGCCTGCTGCGCATCGTGGGCGCATACGACAACACGCCGCCCACGGCGGAGATCACCATCCGGAACAGCAGCTTCAGGAACTTCCTGAACCGTATTTCCTTCGGCCTGTTCTTCAAGGAGACACAGACGGTCAGCGTCACCGCCGCCGATGTGGGCGCGGGGCTGGACAAGGCGGAGTACCTGCTGAGCGGCACGGCTTTTACCAAGGAAGCCGACGCCGGAGCCGCCGACGGCTGGACGGCGCTGACGCTGGACACCGACGGCAGGGGCAGCTTTACCGTGGCTCCCAACAGCAAGGGCTTTCTCTATGTGAAGGCCATCGACCGGGAGGGCAACGTTACCGTGGTCAATGCCGACGGCATGGTGGTCTACACCGACGCGGAGCAGATCACGGAGCGCGTCAGCTTCGCTGAAGCCTCCGCGGACGACTGCGTATTCCATGTGAAGGACAACGGCAGCACGGTGAGAAGCATCACCATGGGCAGCAGAGCGCTGGTAAGGGATACGGAGTATCGGATCGCGCATCCGCCAACGGCCAGCTGGCCATCACCCTGACCAACAGCTTCCTGACGGCGCTGACGGCGGGCAGCTACACCCTGACCGTGTCCTATGACCCCTTGGGCGAGACCTATGTCTCCGGCGGCGACAATCAGGCGCCGGCCTCCACCACCGTGGTGCTGACCGTGGGCAGATCCACTGTGGACGCTGACATCGCCTCCATGGACAAGATCTATGACAGCGAGCCTGTGACGCCCTTCGCCAATACGGAGAGCGACGGCGTCATGACATGGGAGTTCAAGCCCGACGGCGCGGACCCCGGCGCCTATACCACCGCAGCGCCCGAGGACGCCGGTACCTACAACGTGCGGCTGACCGTGGCGGAGACGGAGCACTACGACCGTATTGAAAAGACGGGGACCTTTACCATCAGCAAGAAGGATATACAGCTCCACACCCCTGCACTGGAGGACAAGACCTACGACGGCAGCACGGCCATCGTGTGCATGTACTATTATCCCGAGAGGGCGATGGTGGGCAAGATCAGCGGCGACGACCTGTCCGTGGTGATGGGGCAGGCCAAGGCGGACAGTCCCGACGTGGGCAGAAGGACCGTGACCTTTACGGGCTTCGCTCTGGCGGGCAGCGACGCGGCCAACTATCGTCTGGCCGCGCAGCCCATTTCCGGCAGCGCCGCCATCACGGCGCGTCCGCTGAGCATCGGCAGTCTGACCGTCCGCGACAAGCTCTATGACGGGCTCAACACCGCCGCCATCGAGGGCACGCCCACGCTGGTGAATCTGGCGGACGGCGAGACACTGATGCTCCGCTGCGGCACGCCGACCTTCGACACGGTGGCTGCGGGCGATAACATTCCCGTCAGCTTTACCGAGTTTACCATCGCCGACAGCGCCAACGGCAAAGCCGGCAATTACAGCCTGACCCAGCCCGCCGGCATCACCGCCAGCATCAAGGCGTATACCGCCACCGGCGCGGAGTATACCGCCAGCACCGGCCAGTGGACGAATCAGGACTTCATGGTGACGGCGGCGGACGGCTGGCAGGTGTCCGGCACCAATACCGCCAACGGCGATTGGCGCGGCAGCCTGACCCGCTCCGATGAGACGGGCACCGGCAGCCTGACCTTCTATGTGAAGAACACGGCGGACGGTTATATCTCCGAGTCCGTCACCCTCACCTACAAGATCGACAAGACCGATCCCACCGGCGAGATCCGCATTGACCAGCGCAACGCGTGGCAGAGCTTCTGGAATACCATCAGCTTTGACCTGTTCTACAAGAGCCGGCAGACCGTGACGATGACGGCGGCGGACGAGGCCAGCGGTGTGACGGCCATCGAGTACCTGCTCAGTGAGGAGGACTATACCGCGGCACAGCTGGACGGCATGACCTTCCAGCCCTACACTGCGCCTGTGGCCATCACCCCCAATGACAGGCTCATCGCCTATGCACGGATCACCGATGCGGCGGGCAACGTCACCTATCTGCGGTCCGACGGCGTGGTGCTGGATGCCGCCGCGCCGGTCATCGCCGGTGTGGACGACGGCGCGGTCTACTGCGGCAGCGTGACCTTCACCGTCACCGATGCGTATCTGGATACCGTCACCGTGGACGGCACAGCGGCTGTCAGCGCCCCCGGCCGCGCCGCGGGGAGTACCTATATCATTGAGGCGGACAGCCAGCTCCACACCATTGTGGCCACCGATCGGGCCGGCAACAGCACCCAGGTGCAGATCACGGTCAACAACGGCCACACTGTGGGCACTCCCGCCTCCTGCAAGGCTCCTGCGGTGTGCAGATATTGCGGCGAAAGCTTCGGCGATCCGGCACCCGGGAACCACGGCGGCCTGCTGCGCCGCGTGGACAAGGTCAACGCCACCTCCACCGCCGACGGCAACATCGAATACTGGTACTGCTCCGGCTGCGGCAAGTATTATCTGGACGCCGCTGCCGGCAGAGAGATCACCCGTGGGGACACCATCCTGCCCGCCATCGGTCTGCGCATCGTGGGCGATGTGAGGGTATGGAGACCCGGCGACAAGACGCTGGGCGTTACCTTCCGCCAGGAGTATGGCGACTTCACCGTGCAGATCGACGGCGTGACGGTGGACCCCGCCAACTACGAGGTGACGGCTGATCCCGATGGCGGCAGGCTGATCGTCACGTTCCGCGCACAGTTCCTGCGCACGCTGGCCTTCGGCGAGCGCACCATCACCATCGTCTCCGACGACGGCAGCGCCTCCGTCTCCTTCCGACGGGACAGCGCCCGGGCCGTTACCTCCGGCGGTAAGGCCGGCGTGACCAGCGCCGCTACCGGCGACGGCTTCCCCATGGGCGGCATGGCCGCGGCGCTGCTGGTCAGCGGCAGTGCTCTGGTGATGCTCACCACCCGCGCCAGACGGAAGGAAGAGGAATAACCCATTCCCTCCCGCGGGGAAAATCGGATAACATGCCGGCAGGGCGGGGTATTTT
>OCPV01000571.1_pt1 | contig 26266 bp, 20 predicted proteins | sample 1538511 | NCBI WGS metagenome assembly OCPV01 (sample SAMN04571704, study PRJEB22368) | human gut metagenome | biome: human gut; material: stool | host: Homo sapiens | place: Luxembourg | collected 2012-08-30 | reverse complement strand
GTCGTCTTGCAGCTCACGCATCATCGCCTCGGCGCGCCGCTTGTTGCCCTTGATACACAATGCGGATCGCGCTAATGTTCACAATATTCTGTATGAAAATATTCGAATCGAAGATGCCCAGGAAAAATTTGTGGATATTAAAATCCTTGATTCCAAATATTCGCTTGACCGTGTTCGCGGCGACGTACAGGATGTAACTTTCCGCAACATCACCGTGGGGGGCAGTATTTTCCCGGTTTCGATCATCCGAGGCTTTGAAATGCATAACGAAATGCATCGTCCGCGCCATATTCGCTTTGAAAATGTTGTTGTTCATGGTGCTCTGATGCACAGCGCCAACGAAATGCGAATGGTAGTTGAACTGGCTCATGAGTTGGAATTCGAAGGAAACACAACTCTGAAACAACCTGAGTATTGAGAGGTTTGAGATGAAAGGGAAATTCGTAGCATCTGCCCGTCATCTCGGGCGGAGCATCTGGAAAAATCGCGCCTGCTATAGTCTGATGCTTCCCGGCATCATCTGGTTCATTCTCTTCGCATATGGGCCGATGTCCGGTTTGCTGCTTGCATTCAAAACATATAGCGCACGCGGTGGAATTTGGGGTAGCCCTTGGTGCGGGTTTGAAAACTTTGCTTATGTGTTTAAAGATGCGGCTTTTTTCCGTTCAGTCTGGACAACCTTGACAATTAATGTCGGCCGCCTTCTTTTTCAGTTTCCGGTCCCCATTATCCTTGCACTTCTGATCAATGAGTGCAAGTGGAAACGGTTCAACAAAATTGCTCAAACAATTTTTACCTTTCCCTATTTTCTGTCCTGGGTCATTGTAGCAAGCATTGTAACAAATGTTCTGTCTCTCGATGGAATGGTAAATAGTCTTCTGGCCATGCTAAACCTCGATAAGACGAATTTTCTGGGAAACAGCACACTGTTTATACCGTTGCTTTATCTGACAGATAGTTGGAAGTCTGCTGGTTGGAGTGCGATCATTTATCTCGCTGCACTGTCTGGAATTGACGTGGATCAATATGAAGCCGCCGAATTGGACGGAGCCAACCGATGGCAAACTCTTATTCGAGTGACTCTCCCTAATTTGAAACCGACAGTTCTTGTTATGCTGGTTCTTTCCATTGGAAATCTGATGACGGGAGGATTCGACCAGATTTTCAATCTATCCAATCCGGCCGTAGAAGACATCTGCGAGATTCTTGATATGTACATTTATCGCATTACTTTTGGTTCCGTTCCCGATTTTGGCTTTTCCATGGCAATTAGCTTGTTCCGTTCTGTGGTCAACTGCATTTTCCTGATTGCTGCCGATCGCGGTGCAAAGAAATTTGGCGGAAGTGGCCTGTTCGGCTAAAAAAGGAGGAATGATATTATGAGAAATCGAAAAGCTACCACGGCAGATTTTTTGATTGCCGGATTTCTGTTTCTCCTTGTTTTGGCGGTAGTTGTGCCTTTCATTAATACGATTGCGATCTCGTTTTCTACGCAGAGGGAATATCTCAATACGCCGCTTCTTTTGATACCGCGTAAACCTACACTGAACAATTATATCAATCTTCTTAGAGATAAGCGCATTTCCATCGGCTATCTGACATCTCTCAAAATTCTGCTTCTTGGACTCCCGATCAACTTGTTTCTGACAGTCTCACTTGCGTACGGCACAAGCCGAAAAAATTACCCAGGCAAGCGGCTTATTTTGGGAGCTATTCTGTTCACAATGCTGTTTAATGGCGGCATTCTTCCCTTGTACCTGCAAATGCGCGAACTTCATCTAACGAATACAATTTGGTCTGTCATATTGGCGAGCGGCATCAATGTATTTTATTTTGTGCTTGCACGTAATTATTTCTGTTCGTTGCCGGAAGCACTGATTGAATCCGCGCAACTGGACGGAGCAGGTGAATGGAAAATTCTTTTCTCCATTATTCTTCCCATTTCCAAACCGATTCTTGCAACACTTACATTGTTCTATATGGTTGACCGGTGGAACGAGTGGTACAATGCGCTGATTTTCATTCATGACAATAGTATTATTCCGCTTCAGGTAGTTCTGCGTTCCATTGTGATGGAATCCAATATTTCAAGCAACACCAGCTCCGCACAAGCAGCTGTGCGAAACTTCGATATGGGAATCAAGATGGGAGCGGTCATGTTGACCTCTTTGCCCATCATGTGCGTATTTCCCTTCTTGCAGAAACATTTTGCAAAAGGCGTCATGGTCGGAGCGATCAAGGCGTAAAAATGAAACCAATTGAAAAGGAGAAATCAATATGAAAAAGTTCAAACGGTTGGGTACACTTTTTCTCTGCGCTACTCTCATTTTGAGTCTTGCAGCCTGCGGGAAAAGTGGTTCTGAAACCACAAGTGGTTCTGAAACCACAAATTCAACTGCTTCATCCGCATCGGATGACACCTATGACGAACATCTTACTCTGAGTTGGCTCCAGGCGGGAATCAAATCCGGTGCAGACTATTCTGCAGACGATTGGGGCCGTTTCTGGTTGGATAAGTTCAATGTGGATTTTGATATTATCGCTGTTACAATGGATCCTTCCGATTGGGATGAGCGTTTGCGCATCTGGATTAACTCCGGCGATATGCCCGATGTTGCTAATGCTCAGTTTGAATTTGGTGAGTTAGAAAACTATGCTAATCAAGAGGCCATTTACCGTCTGCCCGATGACTGGAAAGAGCGGTGGCCTAATGTTGCTAAGACGCAGGAAAACGTCCCTGCTGCCGCTATGGCCGAGGAACAACTCGGCGGTACTTACTTTCTGTATCGCCCGGTTTTCTCTCTGAATCGTCCTAGTGAACGTCTTAGCTATCACGCCCTGATCTATTTGCGCAAAGATTGGATGGAAGCTTGCGGTCTGGAACTGAAAGATACCTATACTCCGGACGAACTCGAAGAAATTGCCAAAACATTCCTGGAAAAAGATCCTGGCAATGTAGGCGATAATCTGGTAGGTATGAGTATTCGGCCCTATGATATGGTAAAGCTGTATCCCACAACCACATTCTCCGAAGCATGCAATATCGGAGATGGTTACTACAAGGATGAAAACGGCCAGTTCCAGTGGGCACCTGCTGACACTCGCACATTGGATGCATTGAAAAAGTATCAGGATCTTTACCAGGAAGGTATTCTCGATTCTGAGTTCTATAGCTATACACGTTATCAGGGTGCTCAGAAATTTTACGTTCAGGGAACATCCGGTCTGACCCTGGAAGACGGTCACGCAATCATGATTACCTATATCCGAAATGGTCTTGCTGAGCAGGGGCTGGATCCGGACAAAGTACTCCACCTCGCACAGCTCGTGGGCGATGATGGTATGTATCATTATCGTGAAGACTCCAACTATTGGGGACAAGTTATGTTCAGCCCGACAATCAGCCAGGAAAAGTTCGAACGCGCAATGGATATTCTGGACTACACCTGCACAGAGGAAGGACAGAACTTCATGAATATGGGCTTTGAAGGAATCGATTGGAAGCTCGATGAAAATGGAAATTATGTTTCTCTGCTTGATCCTTCCATCCAGGGAAGTGCGACAAGTGTGCTTGGCGGTAAGTACCCTTCTAAGGAATCCTCTTTTGGCGGGTTGATTTTACCAGATGACTTTAGTCTGGTAAGCCCTAACTACAGTCATGAAATTCAGGATACCGTACGTGGTTTCTACAAACTTCGCGAAGAATTAAGTGACACAACAACGCTTCTGCCTAGAGAATACGAATATGAGTTTTTGAGTTCACGCGAAAAATCGCAGGCAACAATGGATTTGGGCGATGAGTATGCAAAACTTATCCTCAAGGACGGGGAGCTTGAAGACAACTGGAACACCTGGGTTGAAGAAAAGATGGCCGTTGTGCAGCCAGTTTTGGACCAACTTAACAAATAAATAAGTGCCGACCTCAGCTCATTTTCAGAGTTACCAACGTTAAAGCAAAAGACCAGAGTTGTAAAGCCTTTCGGCTAAATAGCTCTGGTCTTTTTGTTGGAGCTTGTGCAACAGCCCCTTTCAGCTTGTATTTGACCACTTTGCCGACCATCATGCTTTACTCCTCCTTGGATGCCATTATACTATGTTGACACAGTAGGGTGAAATAAGAAGCAAATTGCGGAGTACATCAAGCATCAGCTTGACGAAGATCAGATAGCGGATCAAATGAGCCTGAAAGAGTTTATTGACCCGTTTACGGGTAGCAAGAATACCAAGGCATAAGTAAAACGCCCCTTAAGGGGCCTGCCACGAGTCGGCAATGCAGTTGGCCGAACCGTTCGAGGCCCCTTGAGGGGCGTTGTCTGTAATATGCCCTTCTAGGGCTTCCTCAAGCCCCCGGCTTAGCCGGGGGTTCTCAACGGCAGCAGCGTCCGGGCAGCGCAGGGAGAAAAGCACGGCTTTCAAGGGCGCTGACAAAAGAATGGCAAACGGGCTTTTCGCGCTCGAACCAGCAAATATGCGTCTTTTGGATACACCCTGGACAGTTTGCTCCGCACAAGCCTGCGTCCAAAGCTTTTTTGTTTTTCATAGGGCAATACCGCATAATTCTAAGTGCCGATACGGCGAGCGAGGTGCGGCAGATGCCAAGCCAAAAGCGCAGATAATACTGGATGTCTTATCGAGCATTTTGGCAACGCAGATGCCGTGCCGCAGCTGCCGGAGCGGTGCTTAAGCCGCAAGGCGGGAATTGTGCGGTGTTGCCATAGAACTTATACGCCAATTTGGGAGAAACAGATATGGCAAAGCAAACTGAACTGGAGCTGACTGCCCAGCAGGCAGCGCAGCCGGAAGAAACCCCGGCAAAAAAAACTGCCGCAAAAAAGAATGCAGCGAAAAAACCGGCAGCAAAAAAAGCAACCACGAAAAAGACAACGACCAAAACCAAGGCAGCTAAGGCAGAGGACGGCGAATCCGCAGCCAAAAAACCTGCCGCAAAGCGCACCACCAAAAAGACCGAAGCAAAGCCCGGTACCAAGCTGGTGATCGTGGAATCCCCGGCCAAGGCAAAGACCATTGGCAAATACCTGGGCCGCGGCTATACTGTAACGGCCAGCATGGGCCATATCCGGGACCTGCCCGCCAGCACGCTGGGCATTGATGTGGAACATGGCTATACCCCCAAGTATATTACCATCAAAGGCAAGACCGCGCTGGTCAAGGACCTGAAAGCCGAAGCGAAAAAAGCACAGACCGTCTATCTGGCAACCGACCCGGACCGCGAAGGCGAGGCGATCAGCTGGCATCTGGCCAATGTGCTGGGGCTGGACCCCACCGCCCCCAACCGCGTGACCTTTGACGAGATCACCAAAAAGGGCGTGCAGGAGGGTATGGCCCACCCGCGCACCATTGATATGGATCTGTTCAACGCCCAGCAGGCCCGGCGCGCGCTGGATCGCCTGGTGGGTTATAAGCTCAGCCCGTTTTTGTGGCATAAGGTGCGCCGCGGGCTTTCGGCTGGCCGCGTGCAGAGCGTGGCGGTGCGCATTATCCGCGACCGCGAGATCGAAATTGAAAACTTTAAGCCCGAAGAATACTGGAACATTGACGCCAACCTGAAGCCCCGCCAGAGCGGCTGTGCGTTCAACGCACGGCTGACAGCCCAGGCGGACGGCACCAAGCTGGTGGTGAAAAATAAAAAACAGGCGGATGCCATTCTGGCCGCGTTGGACGGCAAACCCTACACCGTGACCCGTGTGGATAAGGGCCAGCGCCGCCGCCAGCCGCAGCCACCGTTCATCACCTCCACCCTGCAGCAGGATGCCAGCCGCGCACTGGGGTTTTCGGCCACCCGCACCATGCGTGCCGCCCAGCGCCTGTATGAAGGTATGGAGGTGCACGGCTATGGCCAGATTGGTCTGATCACCTATATGCGTACCGACAGTCTGCGCATTGCGGACGAAGCCGCCGCAGCCGCTAAGACCTTTATCGGCAAGACCTGGGGCGAAAATTACGTCTGCAACAAAAAGCGCGTCTGGAAATCCCGCTCCGCCACAGCGGCGCAGGATGCCCACGAAGCCATCCGCCCCTCAATGCCGGAACTGACGCCGGACCAGGTGGAGGGCAGCATCTCCGGCGATGAAGCCAAGCTGTACCGCCTGATCTGGAGCCGTTTTATGGCATCCCAGATGGCAGACTGCCTGATGGATACCGTTTCGGCCAACATCACGGCGGGGGATTATATCTTCCGCGCATCGGGTTTCCATGTAACGTTTGACGGCTTTACCGCTTTGTATGAGGAAGCCGCTGACGATAAGCAGAAGAAAGAAACCGCCCTGCCCCCGCTGGAAGTGAGCCAGGACCTGAAACTGAACAAGCTTTCGGCGGAGCAGAAATTCACCCAGCCGCCGCCGTACTATACTGAAGCAACGCTGATCCATGCGCTGGAAGAAAACGGTATTGGCCGCCCTTCCACCTATGCGCCGATCATTACCACCATTGTGGACCGCGGCTATGTGGAAAAGGAGCAGAAAAAGCTTAAAACCACCCCGCTGGGCCGCGCGGTGAACCAGGTCATGCTGGAACAGTTCCCCGATATCGTGGACCCGACATTCAGTGCCGATATGGAGAAAAAGCTGGACGTTGTGGAAGCCGGTAAGGCGGACTGGGTCAAAACAGTGGACGATTTCTACCAGGGCTTTGAAAAAAGCCTGGAAGCCGCCGAAAAGAACATGGAGGGCAAAAAGATCAAAGTGGAGGATATCCCCACCGACGAGATCTGCGAAAAATGCGGCCGCCCCATGGTGATCAAAAGCGGGCGGTACGGCAAGTTTGTGGCGTGTTCCGGCTTTCCGGAATGCCGCAACGCCCACCCCATTGTAAAGGATACCGGCGGCCTGTGCCCGCTGTGCGGCGGCCATATGCTGCTGCGCAAAAGCGCCAAGGGCCGCGTGTATTACGGCTGCAGCAACTACCCCACCTGCAACTTTATGACATGGGATGAACCCGTGCCGGAAACCTGCCCCCACTGCGGCAAAACGCTGTTCAAGCGCCGCGGCCAGCTGTACTGCGCCAAAGAGGGCTGCGGGTTTGTGAAGAATATCGAAAAGACAAAAGCGGAGAAATAACGCATGCAAATCAAAATCATCGGTGCCGGGCTGGCCGGGTGTGAAGCCGCCCTTTGGCTGGCGGACCACGGCGTGCAGGTGGACCTGTACGAGCAAAAGCCGGTCAAGTTTTCGCCAGCGCACAAAAGTGCAGGCTTTGCGGAGCTGATCTGCTCCAACTCCCTCAAGGCGGAACGGCCGGATTCGGCTTCCGGCCTGCTGAAAATTGAAATGCGCATGATGGGGTCCCACCTGCTGGATGCTGCCGAGACCGCCCGCGTGGCGGCTGGCGGTGCACTGGCGGTGGACCGTGATGTGTTTTCCACCGCCGTGACGGAAATGGTGGAAAAGAACTCGGGCATTACCGTTCACCGCGAGGAAGTGACCGTGCTGGACGAAAGCGTTCCGGTGTTGGTGGCTTCCGGCCCGCTGACCGAGGGTGTGCTGGCGGAGCAGATTGCCGCGCTGACCGGCAGCCACCGGCTGAGCTTTTTTGACGCCGTGGCTCCCATTGTGAGCGCCGAAAGCCTGGATATGGAAAAGATCTTTGCGGCGTCCCGCTACGGGCGCGGTGAAGCCGATTACCTGAACTGCCCATTCAACAAATTGGAATATGAAGCATTTTATAACGAATTGTTGAACGCGGAGCGTGCCCCTCTGCATGACTTTGATGGGGAGCTGACGGTGTACGAAGGCTGTATGCCTATTGAGGTGATGGCGGGCCGCGGGGCGGATACCATGCGCTATGGCCCGCTGCGCCCGGTGGGCCTGCGGGACCCGCGCACCGGTCACCGCCCCTGGGCCAACGTACAGCTGCGTGCCGAAAACACCGCCCGCACGCTGTACAATATCGTTGGTTTCCAGACCAATTTGAAATGGGGCGAGCAGAAGCGCGTTTTTTCGATGATTCCCGGCCTGGAACATGCAGAGTTCATCCGCTATGGCGTGATGCACCGCAATACCTTTTTGGAAAGCCCGGCGGTGCTGACCAAGGGGCTCTACCTGAAAGAGCACCCCAACGTGTTTTTTGCCGGGCAGATCACCGGGTTTGAGGGCTATATGGAAAGCGCGGCTTCCGGCCTGCTGGCAGCGCGCAATTTGTACGCCCGTTTGCAGGGCAGAGAGCTGCCGCCCCCACCGACCACAACGATGTGTGGCGCACTGATCGATTATATCACCACCCCCAACAAGGACTTCCAGCCCATGGGTGCCAACATGGGCATTCTGCCGCGCACCGAGGAGATTGACACCATCCGGGATAAGCGCGAACGGTATATGGCACTTTCTGATGCTGCACAGGCCGCCATGCGGGCATGGGCAGCCGAAGCGGAACACTGAGGTGGATTATGAAAATTTTACTGGACGCAATGGGTGGCGATAACGCCCCGAAATCGACCGTACAGGGCGCAGCCGATGCGGTAAAAGAGTTTGGTGATGGCATGACCCTGGCCCTGCTGGGTGATGAAGCCAAGATCAAGGCCGCTGCCCAGGAGCTTGGCGTGGACCTGACCCCCTTTGAGCTGATTCACTGCACCGAGGATGTGGATATGCACGATGACCCGGTCAAGGCCGTGCGCCACAAAACGGATTCCAGCCTGGTCAAAGGCCTGACGATGCTGAAAAACGGCGAGGCGGATGCCTTTGTTTCCGCCGGCTCCACCGGCGCGCTGCATGTGGGCACCAGTTTGATCGTGCGCACCGTCAAGGGGGTCAAGCGCCCGGCGCTGGCTACCTGCATGCCGGGCAAAAAGCAGCCGTTTTTGCTGCTGGACTGCGGCGCAAACGCCGAATGCCGTGCCGAGATGCTGAATGCCTTTGGCACCATGGGCAGCGTGTACATGAATAAGGTCATGGGCCGCAAGGACCCCGCCGTCGCGCTGGTGAACAACGGCGCTGAGGACACCAAGGGCACCCCGATGTACCGCGAAGCCCACGGCCTGCTGAAAGCAAACCCGGCCATCCGCTTTGTGGGCAACATTGAGCCGCGTGATATTATGGCTGGTGAGGTGGACGTTATCGTCTGCGACGGCTTTGTGGGCAATGTGGTGCTGAAGCTGACCGAGGGTGTGGCAGGTACTTTGCTGGGCATGCTGAAAGACATCTTTATGCAGAGCATTGTGACCAAGCTGTGCTACCTTGGCGTAAAAGGCGGGTTGCGCAATCTGAAGCACATGATGGACTCTGAGGAGATCGGCGGCGCACCGCTGCTGGGCGCGGCAAAGCCGGTCATCAAGGCACACGGTTCCAGCAAGGCCAAGGGCATCAAGAACGCCATCCGCCAGGCAAAGCTGTGCGTTGCCAATGACCTGTGCGGCACCATGCAGAGCGCCCTGGCCGAAGTAGCCGCCAAGGCCGCAGCAGAAAAGACAGACGCGGAATAAAACGGCATATCGTGCGAAAATTGAAATGTTATGCCCGCCCGGCCTGCAAAATATCCCGATATACAATCGCAAAACAGAGAAAACGAAAGGTAAGGCAATCTTATGACCACGCGTACCCCTGAGGAATTGGAAGAAAAGCTGCATTACCATTTTAAGAATAAAGAACTGCTCATCACGGCGCTGACCCACAGCTCTTACGCCAACGAGAGCAAAACCCCTACGCTGTATAACGAGCGGCTGGAATTTTTGGGCGACAGTGTGCTGTCCGTTGTGGTGGCAAACTATCTGTTCCACCATTCCACCCGCCCGGAGGGCGAACTGTCCCGCATGCGCGCTTCGCTGGTCAGCGAGGACGCGCTGTTCCAGTTTGCGCAGGAGATCGACCTGGGCTCTTACCTGCGGCTGGGCCGCGGCGAGGAGCTGGGCGGCGGGCGCTGCCGCCCCAGCGTGGTTTCGGATGCGTTTGAAGCCACCATTGCCGCTTTGTTCCTGGACGGCGGCATTGAGACCGCTTTATCCTGCCGTTCATCACGGAGGGCAAGACCGCCGAGGATGACCACAAGACCGCCCTGCAGGAAGTGGTGCAGAAACACCCGGACGACCGCCTGACCTACACCGTGACAGGGGAATCCGGCCCGGCGCATGATAAGCGGTTCCAGGTTACTGTGGCGCTGAACGGCAAGGCGCTGGCTGTGGGCGAAGGCCGCAGCAAAAAGGCTGCGGAACAGCAGGCTGCCAAAGCGGCGCTGACCAAGCTGGAACAGCAGGCATAAAAAGGGGCATCTATGCGCTTAAAAGAACTTGAGATACAGGGCTTCAAGTCCTTCCCGGATAAAACGCGGATCACCATTGGCGAAGGCATTACCGGTGTTGTGGGGCCGAACGGCTCCGGCAAAAGCAACATTTCGGATTCCATCCGGTGGGTTCTGGGCGAAACCAGCTCCAAACAGCTGCGCGGTGCGGGCAAGATGGAGGACGTTATTTTTGGCGGTACCCAGACCCGCGGCGCAATGGGCTATGCGGCGGTATCGCTGACCATTGATAACTCCGATCATGGGCTGGAAATGGACGCGGACGAAGTAACCATTGGCCGCCGCTATTACCGCAGCGGGGAGAGCGAGTATACCATCAACGGCCAGAGCGTGCGCTTAAAAGATGTGTACGAGCTGCTGCTGGATACCGGCCTTGGGCGCGATGGCTACGCCATTGTGGGTCAGGGGCGCATTGCGGAGATCGTTGGTGCAAAATCCACCGAGCGGCGCGAGATTTTTGAGGAAGCATCTGGCATTGCCAAATACCGCTACCGCAAAAATGAAGCCGAACGCCGCCTGGCCGCGGCGGAGGGCAATCTGGAACGCCTGCGGGATATTCTGGGGGAGCTGGAAAAGCGGGTTGGACCCCTGAAACGCGACAGCGAAAAGGCGGAGCAGTTCCTGGCATATTCCGAGACCCGCAAGGGGCTGGAAATTACCCTGTGGGTGGATTCAATCCGCCGCGCACAGGATACGGTGCGGGACCAGCAGCGCAAGTATGAGGCGGCGGAAAGCGACTATGCACGCATTTCCCGCCAGCTGGATGAATTTGACACCCGCACCGAAGCCCTGCGCGCCGAAGCCCAGCAGCTGATGCTGCAGGTGGAGGAAGCGAACGCTGAGATCCGCACCATTACCGAGCAGAACGCCGGGAGCGAAAGCCAGCTGGCAGTTTTGCAGAACGAAACCGAACACGCGAACGAGCAGATCCGCAGCGCCAGCGATGAGCTGACCCGCGCCGGGGAAGGCGCAAAGGGGATTGCGCAGGAAGCGGACGAACACAAAGCGGAAATCACCCAGCTGCAAACCGTGCTGCAAAATCTGGATGCCGAGGCGGACAAGCTGCGCCAGCAGCTGAACACGCTGGAACAGCAGGCGCTGCAAAGCGGTGAGCGGCGGGAGATCGTGAGCGCCGCCATGGCCCGCATGCAGCAGAATGCCACTGCCCTGCAGGTGCGGGGTGCGGGGCTGCAATCCGCCGTGGAAGCGGCCCGCGCCCAGCTGAACGGCCTGAAAAACCAGGAAGCCGCCGCGGGTGATGTGGCACAAAAATTGACCGAGGAACGGGACGCTGCTGCCGAGCACCTGAAAGAGTGCGAGGAAGCCGTGACCCGCAACGATAACATCCGCTCCGGCTTAAAGCTCAAGCTGGAGAGCCGTCGCCGCCAGCAGGCGGAAGCCGCTGAAGCTTTGCAGAAGGCCGCAGCGGATAAAAACAACACCGCCCAGCGCATCCGCATTCTGGAGGATCTGGAGCGCAACATGGACGGCTATCAGCAGAGCGTAAAAGCCGTCATGCGCGCCGCGGGCGGTGGGCGGCTGCAGGGCATCATCGGCCCGGTGGCCGGTATCCTGAGCGTGCGCAAGGGGTACGAAATCGCGATTGAAACGGCGCTGGGGTTTGCCTTACAGAACATTGTAGTGCAGGACCAAGGCTGCGCCCGCGCGGCCATCACCTTTTTGAAGGAAGAACGCGCCGGACGCGCAACCTTCCTGCCGCTGGATACCGTGCAGGGCAGCCGATTCAATGGCCGCCTGACCGGCACGGCGGAGGTGGCCGCCGACCTGGTGGAGACCGCCCCCCAGTACCAGCATATTATTGATAACCTGCTGGGCCGCATTATTGTGGTGGAGGATCTGGGCGAAGCGTCGGTGGTGGCCAAAAATCTTAGCTACCGCAACCGCATTGTCACAATGGACGGCCAGGTCATCAACGCAGGCGGTTCCTTTACCGGCGGTTCCACCGCGCGCAGCGTGGGTGTGTTCAGCCGCAAGCAGGAACTGGACGAACTGCGTGCCAAGGTGCTGAAACTGGACGAGCGCCGCGCAGCAGCCGAAAAGGAAGCCGCCGCCCGCAAAGCGGAGGTGGATAACCTGACCGCCCAGCTGGCCGGTGCCGAGAGCGAGGGCATGACCGCCGCTGCGGCCCGCCTGAAAGCCGAGATGGAGCTGGATCAGCTGAACACCGCGCTGGAAGAGGGCAAGAATGCTGCCGCCCACCGCGGGCAGGAGATCGCCGCGCTGGAACAGCAGCTGCGGGAGAACACTGCAGCCGCCGCCCAGGCAGAAAACGCCCGCAAACAGGCGGAAGCCGAGATTGAAACGCACCGCAAAGAGCTGGAAAGCCTGGGCGCTTCCACCAGCGATGTGACCCGCCAGCGGGAGGAAGCATCGCAGAAACTTTCGGATAACCGAATGCAGAAGCTGCGCACCGAGAAGGACCTGAGCCTGCACGAAGCAGCGCTGGAAACCCTGAAAGGCCGCAGCGGCGAAGCCGAAGCCCGCGTGCGGGAACTGCAGGCCAATGTGGCCGCCGCCAAAGAGCGCATTGCCGCCAATGAGCTGCGCGCCAATGAAATCAAGCGAGCCAGCGAAGAAAACAAACAGAAGATCACCGCGGCGGAGGAAACCATCCGCAAGGCTAATGCCGAGCGCATGGAAAAGGAAGCCGCTGTGACCCGCCTGACCCAGGAAAACCGCACCCTGACCGATGAGCGCGAGCGGATGAGCGGCGAGATGGCCCGCCTGGCCGAGCGCAAGACCGCGGCGGAAACCGAGCTGAACACCACGGCATCCAAGCTGTGGGAGGAATACCAGCTGACCGAAGCCGAGGCGGAAAAGCTCTGCGTACCCTTTGCCAATGTGGCAGACCTGCGCCGCCAGGTGGCCGAAGTGCGCGGCAAGATCCGCGCGCTGGGCAACGTGAATGTGGGTGCGATCGAAGAGTACAAGGAAGTTAAAGAACGGTACGACTTCATGAAAGCACAGGTCACCGATGTGGAGAAATCCCGCGCGGAGCTGAACCGAATGATTGCCGAGCTGTGCAGTGAAATGCAGGAGATGTTCACCGCCAGCTTTAAGGAGATCAACCGCAACTTCGGTGCGATCTTCCGCGAGCTGTTCGGCGGCGGTTCGGCGAGGCTCTATCTTTCGGATGAGAACGATGTGCTGAACTCCGGCATTGAAATTCAGGTTTCGCCCCCCGGCAAGGTCATCAAAAACCTGTCGGCTCTGTCCGGCGGCGAACAGGCGCTGGTGGCCATCAGCATTTATTTTGCCATTCTGGCCGTCAACCCGTCGCCGTTCTGCATCCTGGACGAAATTGAAGCTGCACTGGACGATGTGAACGTTACGCGCTATGCGCAGTATCTGCGCCGCATGACCGAACGCACCCAGTTCATCGTTATCACCCACCGCCGCGGCACCATGGAAGCAGCTGATGTGCTGTACGGCGTGACCATGCAGGAGGATGGTGTTTCCAAGATCCTGCGCCTTGACCTTGAAAACGTTTCCGCTGATCTGATCAGTTAATTCAAAGGAGGAACCGCCATGGGATTCTTCGATATTTTTAAGAAAAAGAAGAAAATGAGCGATGGCCTGGAAAAAACCAGAACGGACTTTTTCCAGAACATCGTCAACACCTTGACCAGCTCTGTTATTGATGATGACCTGTATAATGATTTGGAAGAGCAGCTGATTCTGGCCGATGTCGGCCCCAGCTGCGCGGTGCGTTTGGTGGACGAGCTGCGCGATGAGGTAGAGATCAACGGCCTGCATACCGGCCAGGAAGCGCTGGATGCCCTGCGCGATATCATCCGCCGCGAGGTAAGCCCCAAAACTGACCTGGACCTGAGCGGCAAACCGGCGGTTATTCTGGTTGTGGGCGTGAACGGCGTGGGCAAAACCACTACCATTGCCAAGCTGGCTTATCTGTACAAGGATCTGGGCAAGCGGGTCATGCTGGCGGCAGGCGATACCTTCCGCGCAGCGGCCAGCGAACAGCTGGAAACTTGGGCCGACCGTGCCGGGGTGCCGCTGGTCAAGGCGGGCGAGGGCGCTGACCCCGCAGCCGTGATTTTTGATGCGGTCAAATCCGCCACGGCCCGCGGCTATGATATGGTCATTGCCGATACCGCAGGCCGCCTGCACAACAAAAAGGGCCTGATGGACGAACTGGCAAAGATCAGCCGCAGCGTGAAAAAGGCCAGCCCGGATGCCAGCCTGGAAGTGCTGCTGGTGCTGGATGCCATTACCGGCCAGAACGCCATCAGCCAGGCGCAGGAGTTCTGCCGCGCCGCCGGTGCCACCGGCGTTGTGCTGACCAAGCTGGATGGCACCCCCAAGGGTGGCTGCATCATCGGTGTGCACGAAAAGCTGGGCCTGCCCATCCGCTTTGTGGGCGTGGGGGAAAAGATCGACGACCTGATCTTCTTCTCCGCCACCGATTTTGCTGAAGCCCTGCTGCCGGAGGTTCCGCAGCATAAAAAAGAGGAAACGGAGCAGGCAGGGGAGGAACAGGCATGATCGTTTGTGCAGCTACTAACAATGCGGGCAAGCTGAAAGAGCTGCGCCGCATCCTGACCCGCTGCGGCCACGAGGTAAAAAGCCTGCGGGAACTGGGTGTAAGCCTGGACCCGGAGGAGACCGGAACCACCTTTGCGGAAAACGCAAAGATTAAGGCCGAAGCCTTTTGCAAGGCAACCGGCCTGCCCACCGTGGCGGATGATTCCGGCCTGTGCGTGGATGTCCTGAACGGGGCACCCGGCGTGTACAGCGCACGCTATGCGGGTGAGCACGGCAACGATGCCGCCAACAACGAAAAGCTGATGGCAGAGATGCAGAATGTGCCGGTGGGACAGCGCGCCGCCAAGTTCGTTTCGGCGGTCTGCCTGATCCTGCCGGATGGGCGGGAGCTGGTTGTGACCGGCGAATGCCCCGGCAGTGTGGCCCTGACCCCGGCGGGCGATAACGGTTTTGGGTATGACCCGCTGTTTGTCCCCGATGCCGTCGGCCTGCCCGGCGGCGGCACGGTACCCAACACTGCACACCGCACCTATGCCGAGCTGGCCGATGCCGAAAAAGACGCCATCAGCCACCGCGGCCGCGCCATGGAAAAGCTGGAAGCCGAGCTCGCCGCATTTTTGGGCGAATGAGCCGCAGAGAAAAACTGAATAGAACGATTTGATTTTGACTGAACAATAAGGAGCGAACAATGTCTTTAACAAGCAAACAGCGCGCCGCACTGCGCGGCATGGCCAACACCATGGAGCCGGTTTTCCAGATCGGCAAGGGCGAAATTGATGAAACGCTGATCAAGGGCGTGGATGACTGCATCAAAGCCCGCGAGCTGATCAAGCTGAAGGTGCTGGAAAACAGCGAGTATGATGCCCGCGAGGCTGCCGACATCCTGTGCGAAGCCATCCATGCAGAGTGCGTGCAGGTGATTGGCCGCAAGTTTGTGCTGTTCCGCAAAAAGCCGAAGGAATCTGCTTATGCGGAACTGCTGAAAAAGTAAGATGAAAGCACTGCTATTTGGCGGCACATTTGACCCGCCCCACGCCGGGCACATGAACAACCTGCGGGCCGCCATGCAGGCGGTGCAGCCGGATGTGGTGCTGGTTATGCCGGCGGGCATCCCACCCCACAAGCACGCCAGCGCAACGCCGGGCGAACTGCGCCTTGCCATGTGCGAATGCTTTAAGGCGCTTGGCCCCCAGGTGCAGGTGAGCCAGTGGGAAGTGGACCGCGCGGGCCGCAGCTATACCTATAATACCGTCAGCATGCTGCAGGAAAAGTATCCCGGCGCTCAGCTGTATATGACAATTGGCAGCGATATGCTGGAAACATTTGATGAATGGTACCGCTGGCGGGAAATTTTGGCTATGGTCACCCTGGTGGTGCAAAGCCGGGAACCCGGCGATGGCGACGCTCTGTGTGCAGCAGCCCAAAAGCTGGAAGAAGCAGGCGGGAAGATCATGTTTGCGGATGCCCCGGTGCTGGAGTGTGCCTCCAGCGATATCCGCGCAGGAAAGTATCCCCCTGCCCGGCTGAAGGAGCTGCTGCCCCCGCCGGTGGCGGATGTGATACACCGGAACGGGCTGTACGGCAAGCTGATTTGAAGCCATAGATAGGGTACAATAAAATAGGGAAAGGATGCGGATCTTGATGACAGTGGACGAAGCAAAAGCGCTGGTAAAAAGCCGTTTGAGCGAAAAGCGTTACAAGCACACCATAAATGTAAAAAAAATGGCAGTCAAGCTGGCAAAACGCTATGGCGCGGATGAGGAAAAGGCCGCATTAGCGGCACTTTTGCACGACAGCGCGAAAGAACTGCCCAAGGCAGAGATGTTGCAGATTTTTGCTGACAATGCTATAATAGCTAAAAATGCCGCCAAGCGCCCTGCGCCGGTGTGGCATGGGTACGCGGCCTCGGTTTTGTGCCAGACACAGTGGGGTGTGACGGACCCGGAAATTTTATCTGCCATTGAGTGCCATACCACCGGCAAACAGAACATGAGCCTGTTGGACAAGATTATTTACATGGCGGATATGACCAGTGCCGAACGGGATTACCCCGGTGTGGAGGCGCTGCGTGCCGAGGAAATGCAGAACCTGGACCTGGCGCTGTGCCATGCACTGGAACAAAGCATTGCCTTTGTGCGCGAAAAAGGCAACCCACTGGACCCTGATACCGTTGCCGCACTGGATGATGCCCGCGTGGCCTGTACCCGATAAAGGGGCAGGCACTGCCTTTTGCGGGTGTGCCGTAACCGAATAAGATGAAAGACCAGTTCCCATCGTTTGAATAAAAGGGAGGAACGTTATGAGCGAGATCCGCAGGGTAAACACCGGCGATGCGCCGCGCAATGTCTACCATGCTGGTGACGCGCCGCGCACGGTGAACACCGGGCGTACTGTGAAAACAGGCAGTGCGCTGAATCAGGATGAGTACGAAGCTGCCCGCCGTCGTGCACAGCAGCTTGCCGCCAATAACACCCGCCGCACCCGCAGCTTTAACCGTGTGCAGCAAACCGATGTTGACCGCTACCGCGCCGCCCAGCAGAAAGAGCAGGAAGCCCGCGCCGCTGCTGCCCAGCAGCAGGCCCAGGAAGCCCACGCTGCCCGCGAAGCTGCCGCGCGCCAGCAGGCCCAGGCCGCTGCCCAGAGCGAGCAGCCCCTGACCCGCGCCCAGCGCCAGGCGTTGGAGCTGCAGCGCCGCGCCCGCAGCCAGAGCGCACAGGGGGCCACCCGCACCCAGGTGCGCCGGCTGGACCTGAACGAAACCAAAGGCAGCCGCGCACATTATGATATGAACGCGGATGCAGAGTATCAGGCGCGTGTGGCCCGCCGCGCTGCCCAAACGGCAGCCCAGCCCGCTGCACCCCAGGCCGCGCCGCAGCAGGAGGACACCGTTATGCAGGCTTCACGCAGCGCCGGGAAAACGGCAGCCGGAAGCGGAAAATCCACCGCAGGCAAGGGCGGCAGCCGCAAAGGCAAAGGCGGCGCAGGCCCCTATGGCCCGAACGGCAAGAAAAAGAAAAAAGGCGGCTGGTGGAAGGCGTTACTGGGCACCCTGCTGGCCATCGCTGTGATCTTTTTTGGCACGGTCGTCTTTATCATGCACGCCATTGCACCGTCGGCGGGGTCCATCAGCCTGAACCAGCTGATCAACACCCCCAAAGAGTATGCGGGCAAAGAGTTCAACCTGCTGGTGGTGGGCATTGACCGCTCCACCGAGACCGGGCAGGAAACCGATTCGCAGGTAGATGACGGCATGACCGACATGATTTTGTACCTGCACTTCAACAATGAGACCGGCCAGGTCAAGATGCTGCAGATCCCGCGCAACATCTTTGTTACCACGGATGCCAGCTTCTCCGGCAATTATCAGATCAACGCCATTGCCAAAACGCAGGGCTCCAACGGCGGCAACAACATCAGCGCGCTGGCCGATGAGATCTATAACATTTTTGGCCTGCATGTGGACGGCTACCTGTCCGTCCGGCTGGAAGCGCTGACCCAGATCATTGATACCTTCGGCGGCATTCGGGTGTATGTGCCGCAGGATATGGATTACGGCGGCAGCCACCTGAGCCAGGGCTACCAGACCATGGACGGCGCGGCGGCAGAGTTCTTCCTGCGTACCCGCCACATTTATGCGGACTCTGACCTGGGCCGCCTGCGGATGCAGCGGTACTTCTATGCGGCGCTGTTCGCCCGTATGCGCAGCATGACGGTATGGGATATCGCCAAGCTGCTGCCGGTCATCACCAGCCAGATGGAAACCGACCTGAGCGCAACCGAGCTTGTCAGCGTGGCGGTCAGTATGCTGAAAATTTCCAGCTCCAACATTATGTTCTGCCAGGCTCCCGTGTATATGGGTCAGGCCATCAGCTATAACGGCAACAGCACCGTTGTGGTGGCAAGGCAGGAAACGGCAGACCTGCTGAACGAGTATTTCCGCGAGAATACCGGTCCGGTGGATGCCAGCCAGCTGAACATTGCAGGGGATGACGGCCTGTTTGACTTGAGCGGACTGACGGCTTCTGACCCCAGCGTGCAGTTTATGGGAACCCTGAACGAGGAAATTTCCGACGCACAGCAGACAAACAACATTGACGGTTCGGCCACAACGGATGTTTATGATACTGCAACCCCGGCGCCGGATGACAGCACGGACGGTGACAGCACCGATGGTGACAGCACCCCGTCAGAATGATAGATCCTGCAACAAAGGAGAATTGAATGGAAAGCAAAGAACTTGCCATCCGTCTGGCCCGCGCGCTGGACGCGAAAAAAGGCTATAATATCCGCATCCTGCATGTGGAAAACCTGACCACGGTAACGGATTATTTCGTGATCGCAACCGGCAATTCCACCACCCATGTGGGCGCGCTGGCAGACGAGGCGGACTTCCAGTTGGGCCGCGCAGGCGTAAACGTGCTGCGCACCGAAGGCCATGACGGCAACCGCTGGGTGCTGCTGGATTACGGCAGCGTAATTGTGCATGTATTTACGCCGGAAGCCCATGACTTCTATGACCTGGAGCACCTGTGGGCTGACGCCAAGGAGCTGCCCGCCGAAGAATGGGAAGAAAAGCCGGAAGAGCAGGCATAAACATGGATGCTGGATGGCTCCCCTTGAGGGGAGCTGGCACCCCGAAAGAACATAAAATACAGGGGTGCGTGACGCCGAACCACCACTCACCGGCTGCGCCGGAGCTCCCCTCCAGGGGAGCCGATGCGGAGCGCAAAAGCACAGTACGCACAAATTTCTGTGGGGAGAGAAGCTTTATGAAATATGATTTCAAGGCCGTTGAGGCCAAATGGCAAAAGGTATGGCAGGATGAACACACCTTCCATGCTGAGATCGACCATTCCAAACCCAAATTCTATGCACTGGTAGAATTCCCGTACCCGTCTGCGGCCGGTCTGCATGTTGGCCACCCCCGCAGCTATACCGCGCTGGATATTGTGGCACGCAAAAAGCGTCAGTGCGGCTATAATGTCCTGTACCCTATGGGCTGGGATGCTTTTGGTCTGCCGACCGAGAACTATGCCCTGAAAAACCACATCAACCCGGAAATCGTGACCGCCAAGAACGTGGCCCGCTTCAAGAGCCAGCTGCAGGCACTGGGCCTGAGCTTTGACTGGGACCGCGAGATCAACACCACTGACCCCGAATACTACAAGTGGACCCAGTGGATCTTCCTGCAGCTGTACAAGCACGGTCTGGCTTATAAAAAGGCTACCACCGTCAACTACTGCACCGGCTGCAAGGTCGTTCTGGCCAACGAGGAAGTTGTAAACGGCGTGTGCGAGCGCTGCGGCAGCCCCGTTGTGCAGCGCGTGAAGAGCCAGTGGATGCTGAAGATCACCGCTTACGCGGACCGCCTGATCGATGACCTGGACCAGGTGGATTACATCGACCGTGTCAAGACCCAGCAGCGCAACTGGATCGGCCGCAGCCATGGCGCTGAGGTCAACTTTGAAACCTCTGCCGGTGATACCCTGACCGTTTATACCACCCGCGCGGATACCTTGTTCGGCGTTACCTACATGGTCATCTCCCCGGAGCATGCCTACATCAAAAAGTGGATCGATGCCGGGCTGATCAAGAACGTGGATGCCGTAAAGGCATACCAGGATGAAGCCGCCCGCAAGAGCGACTTTGAGCGTACCGAGCTGAACAAGGAAAAGACCGGCGTTAAGATCGAGGGCGTGACCGCCATCGACCCCGTCAACGGCGCAGAGGTGCCCATCTTTATCTCTGACTATGTTCTGGCAACTTATGGCACCGGTGCTATCATGGCCGTGCCTGCCCACGACAGCCGCGACTGGGAGTTCGCCAAGAAGTTCGGCCTGCCCATCATCGAGGTGGTCAAGGGCAATACCGAGTCCAACCTGGATGAGGCTGCCTTTACCGATGTTGCCACCGGCACGCTGGTCAACTCCGGCTTCCTGACCGGTTTGTCCGTTGAAGATGCCAAGGAAAAGATGTATGCCTGGCTGGAAGAAAACCACAAGGGCTGCAAAAAGGTCAACTTCAAGCTGCGTGACTGGGTGTTCAGCCGCCAGCGTTACTGGGGCGAGCCCATCCCCATGGTGCACTGCGAAAAGTGCGGCTGGCAGCCCATCCCCGAAAGCGAGCTGCCGCTGCGCCTGCCGGAAATTACCGACTTTGAGCCGGGCCCGGACGGCGAAAGCCCGCTGGCCCGCCACACCGAGTGGATCAAGACCACCTGCCCGTGCTGCGGCGGCCCCGCTACCCGTGAAACCGATACCATGCCCCAGTGGGCCGGTTCTTCCTGGTACTTCCTGCGCTATATGGACCCCCACAACAAGGATGCCATCGCCAGCAAGGAAGCCCTGGATTACTGGAGCCCGGTGGACTGGTACAACGGCGGCATGGAGCACACCACCCTGCATCTGCTGTACAGCCGTTTCTGGCACAAATTCCTGTATGATATCGGCGTAGTGCCCAAGCCAGAACCGTACCAGAAGCGTACCTCCCACGGCATGATCCTGGGCCTGAACCCTCATGCCTTTGAAAACCAGCCCGATGCCGAGCGCAAGCGCCTGCTGGCCGAGTACGGCAGCGAAAAAGCTGCCCGCGAAGCTCTGGTCGAGAAGTACGGCGAAATGGCCGAGCACCCGATCGTCAAGATGTCCAAATCCCTGGGCAACGTTGTCAACCCGGACGATGTGGTGAACGAGTACGGCGCTGACACCCTGCGCCTGTACGAGATGTTCATTGGCGACTTTGAGAAAGCCGCTCCCTGGAACACCAACTCCATCAAGGGCTGCAAGCGCTTCCTGGACCGCATCTGGGCACTGAGCGAAAAGCAGGTGGAGGGCGAAGGCTACCGCCCGAAGCTGGAAGCTTTGATTAACCGCACCATTAAGAAGGTGGGCGAGGACATTGACGCCCTGAAGGCCAATACTGCCATTGCCCAGCTGATGATTTTGGTGAATGCCCTGTACGATGAGGGCGGTGCAACCCGCGCAGAGTACGAAGTGCTGCTGCAGCTGCTGAACCCGTTTGTTCCCCATATGACCGAGGAACTGTGGCAGCAGATGGGCCACACCGACACCCTGGCTTACCACGAGTGGCCGAAGTATGACGAAGCCAAATGCGTGGAGCAAACCATTGAGATTGCTGTTCAGGTGAACGGCAAGGTCAAGGCCCGCCTGAACGTTGCCGCTAACATTGAAAGCGCTGACGCCATTGCCGTTGCAAAGGCTGACCCCGCTGTGGCCGAAGCCATTGCAGGCAAGACCATTGCCAAGGAAATTTACGTCAAGGGCCGCCTGGTCAACATCGCCGTTAAGGGCTGATCGTTCCCCCGTGGCGCGCCAGACATTACAACCTGATATCACCCGGCAAGCCTCCGCACAAGCGGGGGCTTTGCCCGTATCGGGACAAATTTGGAACAGCCTGTGCGGGCTGGCCCGCAGCAAAACGCTGTGGGGTGTGCTGCTGCTGGCAGTTTTGTGGGGGTACGGCTACGCCATGAACACCCCTGCCGTGGATATGGACGACCTTGCCATTACCACCTACCAGCAGGGCGGAGAATTTTTGCGCCAGGGCCGCATTACCGTGTGGCTGCTGCAGGCGCTGACCGGAATCATGACCTACCAACGCTTTTGGCCGGAGCTGTTTTTTGCCCTCAGCCTGGTGTTGGCGGGCATTCTGCTGGCCGCGGTGCTGTACACGGCGGCACGGCGGCAGGCAAAACAGCCGGGGGCGCAGCTGCTGGCGGCAGGGCTGCTGCTGTGGCCCTACCATGGCGAAATTTTGATGTATTCCAACCAGTGTGGCGTTGGGTTTGGCTACCTGCTGTGCGTGTTGGCATTGGCGCTGGCACTGCCGCACCTGCTGTGCGGCTGGCGGAACAGCCTGCCCGGTGCCTGCGGCGCAGTGGTCTGCCTGTGTTTTGCACTGGGGTTGTACGAAAGCTTTGCCCCAGTCTGGCTGACGCTGCTGTGCGCCGCCCTGCTGCTGGATGCCGCGGCAGCGGAACCCCACAGCCGAAAAGCCGGAAAGATATGGGGCAGCATTCTGCGCGGACTGTGGCCGCTGGCCGCGGCACTGGTGCTGCGCAAAGGGCTGACCGCCCTGCTGTGCGCCGCAAACGGCGTGAGCGGGCAGGATGGTACGGCATCCAAAACGATCTTCTGGTTCCAGCGGGACAGCGTGCGGGCTGCAGTTGTGATCCCTGTGCGGGAATGGCTGACCAACTATCTGGCCCGTGCGTTTGGCATTCCGGCGCTGGCCTTGCTGGCATTTGCCAGCTGGGCGGTGGTGCTGTGGGTCCTGCGGCACCGCGGCGGCAATGGGCGGGCACTGTTTGCGGCGGGACTGATTGTATCGCAGTTCTCGCTGGGCATCTTGCAGGGCACCGGTGCCCAGATGGCCCGTGCAGTGCAGTGCTTTGCTGTGTTTGTGCCCTTTGCGGCCTGGCTGTGGCTGGCCCCGGCGCTGGACCGCGGCAAACAGGGCGGAGCCAAAGCCATCATTTGTGCCGCGCTGGCGGGGGCGATGCTGGCGGTGGAACTGATCTCCCTGACAGGGACGATACGATACAACCGCGACCGCTGGCAGTATGAAGAACGCTTGCTGATTAAAACAGCAGATGAACTGAATGACCTGGATCCGGCGGGCACCCTGCCGGTGGCCTTTGTGGGGCAGGCAGAATTAAGCCCCGAACTGCAGGACCGGCTGGTGATCCCGGCGGCAAACCCGGCGTATAAGGCCGCATACCTGATTTATACCGTGCTGGGCGGCCCGCTGGGGGATCTGGACCGGTACGAGAACCCGCAGACAATGGTCATCAACTGGGCGCAGGATGCCTTTGGCGGCAAAGAACAGATAGCCCTGCTGATGCAGCAGGTGGGCCGCCCCTGCGCCCTGGCGGATGCAGACCAGCAGGATGCCGCCGATACCCTGGCCGAGGCAGGCGAAGCCCCGGTTGGGGTAAGCCTGCAGGACGGATACCTGCTGGTGAACTTTACCGGATGGACCGCCGAATGACCGCAATACCCACGATACGAAACTACCATGGGAGGAGTGACCCCCTAATGTTGATCAGCCTGATCGTTCCATGTTATAACGAAGAAGAAGCCATGCCGCTGTTTTATCAGGAAGCGGCCCGTGTGGCGGCACAGATGGAAAAGAGCCACGGCGCAGAATTTGAGATCATTTTTGTGGATGATGGCTCCAAAGACGGCACCCTGCGCGTGGCGCGGGAGCTGCACGATGCCGACCCGCGTGTGCGTTACGTTTCCTTCAGCCGCAATTTTGGCAAGGAAGCGGGTATTTATGCGGGCCTGAAAGCGGCCAAGGGTGATTATGTCGCCACGCTGGACGCTGACCTGCAGGACCCGCCTGCGCTGCTGCCGGATATGCTGGATGCCCTGCTGACCGGTGATTATGACTGCGCGGCTACCCGCCGCACCACCCGCGAGGGTGAACCCCCGGTGCGCAGCTGGTTTGCCCGGATGTTTTACCGCATCATCAATAAAATGTCGGATACCGAGATCGTAGACGGCGCACGGGATTTCCGCCTGATGAGCCGCCGCATGGTGGATGCCGTGCTGGAAATGTCAGAGTATAACCGTTTTTCCAAGGGCATTTTCAGCTGGGTGGGCTTTAAGACCAAGTGGTTTGCCTACCAGAACGTGGAGCGCGTGGCAGGCCAGACCAAGTGGAACTTCTGGAGCCTGTTCAAGTATTCCATTGAGGGCATTGTGGGATTTTCGACCCAGCCGCTGGTTATGGCGGCGCTGGCGGGCGTGATCTTCTGCCTGGCGGCATTTGTGGGCATTATTTTTGTTGTAGTGCGTGCTCTGATTTTTGGCGATCCGACCGCGGGCTGGCCCAGCATGGTCTGCATTATGCTGCTGTGCAGCGGCGTGCAGCTGTTCTGCCTTGGCATTGTGGGCGAGTACCTGGCCAAAACCTATCTGGAAGTGAAGCACCGCCCCATCTACATTACGCGGGAAACTGAGCAGGACCGCGATGAGCGCAAACCGGCACAGCAGAAATGAGCGCCATGCAGAATATGACCAAAGGCGGCGCGGCGGGGCACCTGCTGCGCTATGCCGTGCCGCTGATGCTGGGCAACTGGTTCCAGCTGGCGTATAACGCGGTGGATTCCATCATTGCGGGGCGGTTCATCGGCAAGGATGCCCTGGCGGCCGAGGGCATTGCGGGCCCGGTGATGAACCTGGTTATTCTGGGAATTACCGGTGTCTGCCTGGGGGCCGGGGTGCTGATGAGCGAGTTCTTTGGCGCAAAGGACGGCGAAAGCCTGCGCCGGGAACTGGCCACCACCGTGCTTTCCGGCACGGCGGCATGCACAGTGGTGGCATTGCTGGGGGTATTATTCACCCCGGCGATTTTGCAGGCCTGTGCGGTTCCGCGGGAGATTTTTGCGATCACGGCCATCTATCTGCGCATTACCTTTTTGGGGGCACCGTTCACCTGCTTTTACAATGCGTTGGCGGCGGGGTTCAAAAGTGTGGGCGATGCCCGAACGCCGCTGCGCTTTTTGATGGTATCGGCCATTTTGAACGCAGCGCTGGACCTGATCTTTATCGGCGGGCTGGGCTTTGGCATTGTATGCTCCGCCATGACAACGGTGATTGCCGAAGCGTTCAGCGCCGTGTTGGCCGGGTGGTGGCTGTGGACCAAAACGCCGGAACTCTGCCCCCGGCGGGGCCAGTGGCGCGTTGACCGCAGCCTGCTGGGCCGCACGCTGCAATATGGCGGGGTATCCGCTTTGCAGCAGGCCGTGCAGCCAATCGGCAAAGTGCTCATCCAGGGGCAGGTGAATGCCTTGGGTGTGGAAGTGATCGCTGCGTTCAATGCGGTGACGCGCATTGACGATTTTGCCTGTATCCCCGAACAGAGCATTGCCCAGGGCATTACCACCTACATTGCCCAGAACCGCGGCGCGGGCAGGCAGGACCGCATTAGACGCGGATTTGCGGTGGGCCTTGGGATGGAAGCCGCGTATTGGATGCTGATCGGCGGGGACTCTGTTCAAGACCCCGCTGGCCGCAATGTTTGTGACAGGGGAGGGCGCTGACCGGGTGATCGCTTTGGCGGTGCAGTACCTGGGAACGATGGCACTGTTCTACCTGCTGCCCGCCATGACGAACGGATTCCAAGGGTATTACCGTGGCATGGGCAACATGCCGATGACTTTGCTGGGCACGCTGATCCAGACCAGCCTGCGTGTGGTGACGACCTGCATTTTGGCGCCGCGGATGGGAATGTATGGCATTGCCTTTGCCTGCGCCACCGGCTGGTGCGTGATGCTAATGGTGGAAGTTCCATTTTACTTTTGGCAAAAAGCGCGAAATGAATAACGGAAAGCATAAAAGCTCGAAGAAATCTTGGGCAATACTGCATAATTCTAAGTGCCGATACGGCGAGCGAGGTGCGGCAGATGCCAAACCAAAAGCGCAGATAATACTGGATGCTGCAAAGGTGAGTGCCGCCAGTGGCGGAA
>OCPV01000559.1_pt1 | contig 26743 bp, 23 predicted proteins | sample 1538511 | NCBI WGS metagenome assembly OCPV01 (sample SAMN04571704, study PRJEB22368) | human gut metagenome | biome: human gut; material: stool | host: Homo sapiens | place: Luxembourg | collected 2012-08-30 | reverse complement strand
AACTGCCCTGTGAATGTACAATATTCTTGCCAATTAAAACGAACCGTTGCAATACTTACGCGAAAGAGAGGGTTTAACCCTTGAATTGTGCGCCAAAATTGCAAGCCGTTCCCGCCTATTCGCCGAAGTTGTGCGCCAAATGTGCGCCAAGAAAGGAGAGCGGCGGCGTGGTGAAATTGGTAAAAGGGCAGTTGTGGTATTGCTGCCCGGTCTGCGGCCAAAAGCTGCACAAGCTGGCCCCCGATGCCGTTTGTAATGGCGTCACAACCTTTTGCAAGAAATGTAAATGGGAGGGGGTAATGAACATCAAGGAGCGGAAAGGAGCTTAAACAATGGCGAGCATTAGGAAGATAGAGGGGAAACACGGCACGGCGTATAAAATCACGGTCACGCTGGGCCGTGATGCCCTCGACCGGCAAATCAGACATTATAAGACATGGAAGCCGGAAAAGCCCATGACCGCGCGAGACCTCAACAGAGAATTGCAGCGCGTGGCAACAGAGTTTGAACAAGACCTAATGAGCGGCTTTCAAGCAGATAACAAGCAGACCTTTGCAGAGTACGCCGCATACTGCTACACCATAAGGGAGCAGCGCGGGGACAAGCCGCAAACGCTGGCCCGCGTCCGGCGGCAAACTGCGCGGATCAATGAGTATATAGGGCAAATCCCTATTCAAGAAATTCGCCCGAAGCACCTAACCGAGCTTTACAAGAAGTTTTCCGAGCCGGGGGCCTGCCGATGGCAAGTGTACGCGCTGCCCGCCGTGGACTTCAAAGAGCTTATACCAGAGGGGAAAACTTGCAACGATTTTGCGCGGTCGTGTGGCGTCTATGGGAATTTGATCCGCAGACTATGTAAAAATCAGCCAATCAGCCGCCAAAACGCCGCCATAATCGAAAAGAACTTAGGCCGAAAGGATCTTTTCAGCCTAACGGGAGCCGAAAAACCACTATCCCCGGGAACGATCAGAGACTATCACGCAATCATTTACACGGTGCTTGAACAAGCTTACAAAGAAATGATTATCAAATATAACCCCGCAAAGCGTGTAACGCTGCCAAAGAAAAAGCGCGTTCGTGAAAGCAAGGCTTTACAGCCGGAGCAGCTTAAAGCCGTTCTTGCTGCCCTGGAGGAGGAGCCGCTGCCATTCCGCGCATTGATAACCTTTTTTATTTCCACGGGATGCCGCAGAGGGGAAGCCATTGCGCTGACATGGGACAAGGTGGACTTTGTGCGGCGGGAAGTTCTGATAAATCAAAGCATGATTTATCTCCCCGAAACAGGCATACAGAGCGGGCCGACAAAGACCGACAACAGCCGCCGCGTGGCCCTCCCCGATGAAACTATTGACCTCTTGCACAAGCTATGGGCGGAGCAGGCAAAAGACCGGCTGCGGCTGGGCGATCTTTGGGAAGATAACAACCTGGTCTTTCCAAGATGGAACGGAAAGCCGATGAACCCCGGAAACGTGAACCTTGAATTGACCGCATTTTGTGACCGGCACGGCCTCCCCCATATTAACCCGCACTTGTTCCGACATTCCGCCGCTTCCGTTTTGCTCTCAAACGGCGTGGACGTGCTGACCGTGGCCGGGATGCTGGGGCATTCCGACGTATCAACGACGCTTGACACATACGCACACGCCATAGACGAAGCACGACACAAAACGGCGGATTGTATCAGCGAAACTATTTTGCATAAAAATAGGGCATAACTCTTGCAAATTCCCGCTTTTTGTGATATAATAAAGAAAATTGAACGAAGAAGCTTTAAGGCGAGAAATCCCCTTTTTGCGTGTGCCTTTGTGCCTATTACTTACGCATGGTAAAAGTGCGTGAGCGATAGGCACTTTTTATTTTTAACCCGAAAGGAGCTTTATCATGGTACGAATTAGAACTATTCCGAAAGCAGTTGCGGAGATCAAGGCGCAAGATCCCGGAAGCTACATCAACGAGCGACTTTTGCGCCGCTGGCTGAAAGATGGCACGATCAAGCCCGTTAAAGGCAGCTACACTTATACGCTTGTCAACCTTGACGAGCTGGAAAGATTCCTTGCCGATGAAAATAACTGACCTTTTGAGCCACGGGCAGGCTAACGCCGTTCCCCTCCGAGATTTGGAGGGAATAACCGGCCTCGACGGTCGAACCGTCCGGGCTATGATCTCCGCCGAGAGACGAGCGGGAGCGGCCATATTGAGCGATAACGCAACAGGCTATTACCTCCCCGCGAACGAGGAAGAAAAGGCGCGTTTTGTCCGCTCCATGCGGCACAGGGCGAAAGAAATTCTATGCGCGGCGGATGCCGTGGAAAGGGCGTAACAAATGAGAGAAATAGAATTAGCCGGAAAATACATTGAATTTGCTAAAATCATCGGAGAGAGGGCCGCGGCGGAACTCTATCGAGAGGAAATCACAAGGGCAAAAAAGAAAGACAGGATCAGACGGCTAAAGGAAAAGCTATTAGAGCTGCCCGCCGCAGACGTCGGCACAGCGTATAAAAACGTCCTTGCGTTGGAAACCGCCAAAGGAAAAGCCACGACCACGGGAAACGCATGGAGAGCCGAAAAAACAATTTATCAAATCCAGATTTTAGAAATGGAGATTTAAGCGAATGGCAGAAGACAAGAAAAAATTCTGGTGGCTGAAGCTGAAAGAGGGGTATTTCAACTCTATGGAAATGCGGAGATTGCGGAAAGCCGCGGGCGGCGAGGTCTTCACCATAATTTATTTGAAGATGCAGCTTGCAAGCCTGCGCACGGACGGCGTTATTTCCTATAATGGGTATGATGAAACCTTTGCAAAAGAAATCGCCTTTGCTATCGGTGAAGACTCGGAAGACGTTGCAAACGCAATCGCAATTCTGCGCCGGTACAAGCTCATTGAGGACATCACGGACAAAAGCTTTTTTCTGCCCGAGGCCGTAGCCAATACGGGAAGTGAAAGCGATTCAGCGGCAAGAGTGCGGCGGTTTCGAGAACGCAGAGCGTTACAAAGTAACGATGGGAAATAAATCTCCGCTCACTGGTGTTACATTGTAACGGTAAAATGTCACAATGTAACTAAGAGTAAGAGATAGAGTAAGAGATAGAGTAAGAGATAGAGTAAGAGACAGAGAGTAAAAGGGAATGACAAGTCATTCCACGCCATGTATAAGGGTGCGCTGCGCGCGCACCACCGCCGATATTATATATTTTTGATTTTTCTTCTTTTTGTATAAGGGAGCGTTTTATGACCTTTGATTTTGAGAAATTCGCAAGGATAACTGCGAGCGTGTACCCCGTTAGCCCGTACACCCTCGAAGAAGCTTTGAGCGTATTTCGCTGCTACTTTGAGAAGTACGAAAAGCACATGGGGAGGCCGCATCCGCCTATCAAAGCAAGCCAGATCGTGCGCATTTGCCAGGATATGCCATTCATCAGCCGAGAATACGGCGGCGGGTTATACGCCGATATTGATCCAGAGGCATACCCTGTACTGATTGACAAGTATTTTGCTACGAAATATCGCAACTGTGACCGGAACATCAACCACTTTTTCAGCGGAAGAATTAGGGAACTCCGATTTTACGAGGAGCTTTATTGAAAGGGGGTGAAAGACACGAGCGGGAAAGCATCACAGCGCAAAGGTGCAGACGGTGAAAGGGAGCTTGCCGCCGTTCTCCGTGAATATGGGTACGAGATCAAGCGCGGCGGGTCTATGTCCTTTGGTGAAGTGCCCGACCTTGTGGGATTGCCCGGTGTCCATATCGAGGTGAAACGCCGCGAGAAAGTCAGGCTTTCAGAGTGGATGCAGCAAGCAGAGGCGGACAGCAAGCGCTTTCGTGACGGTATGCCTGTTGTGTTCCACCGCCGAAGCCGCGAGGGGTGGCGCGTAACAATGAATCTTGCGGACTTTATGCGGCTCTATGACCGCCAGAAAGCCGCAGAAAACGCCGATTGAAAGGGGTGATATATTGACACCACGCAAAGAAAAAGCGCTGCAAGCCCTCCTTGTGTGCCGTACAAGGGCAGAGGCAGCAAAAGCCGCCGGAATTGGGGAAAGTACCTTGCGGGCGTATCTGCAAGACGCTGAATTTTCGGCAGCATATAAACACGCCGCCGCCGGGATCATGGACAGAGCAACGAGGCAGCTACAACAGAACTTGACCGCCGCAATAGACCGGCTGGGGGCCATTGTCGCAGACGATGAAGAAACGAGCGCGAACCACATTACAGCGGCGCGGACGCTGCTTGACTACGGCTTGAAATTCACCGAGTTTAACGACATCTTGAAGGAGCTGGAGGAGGGCGGCGAAGATGTATTATGACCATCTGAAATCCCGCGTGAGGGCAACCAGCGCGATCAAGCGGCAGCAGCGAGAGGCGCGGGCGCTTATTGACAGCATAGATGTAAAGCAACATATAGCCCCCGTATATTTCCCGCTGCATGACGATTTGAAAGAGGGGAAGCACACCACATTCAACCTCCCCGGCGGGCGCGGCTCCTGCAAGTCCTCCTTTACCTCTTTGGAGATTGTGAGCGGCATTATGGAAGATACCACGGGGCAGAGCAACGGTATTGTATTCCGCCTTGTGGGTGCAACAATGCGGGATAGCGTCTTTTCTCAAATCGCATGGGCCATTGATACGCTGGGCGTTTCCCATCTATGGCGCGGGCGTGTGTCCCCCATGTCCTATACTTATCTCCCGACCGGCGCACAGATCCTTTTTCGAGGGCTGGACGATATAAGCAAGCTAAAAAGCATCAAGCCCAGGCGCGGCGTGTTCCGCTATGTGTGGTTTGAAGAATTTAGCGAATTGCGCGGGCCGAACTTCACGCGAAACGTTATGCAATCGGTACTTAGAGGACAGGGGCCGGGGGCTATCGTGTTCCGAACCTTTAACCCGCCGCTCTCCTCCAACAACTGGGCGAATGTGTTTATACGGGAGCCGGACGAAAAGGCCGTTACGCTGCTGACAGACTATACCATGATCCCCCCGGACTGGCTGGGCGAAAGCTTTCTTTATGAAGCTGAACGGCTGCGCGATGTAAACCCGAAAGCCTATGAACACGAATATTTAGGCGTACCGACCGGCGCGGGCGGCGAAGTCTTTCCAAATTTGGAAATACGGGAAATCACCGACAAGGAAATAGAACAAATGGGCTATTTCTATCAAGGCTTAGACTTTGGATTTGCGGTCGATCCCGCCGCATTTCTCCGCGTGTCTTATGACCGCAAGAGCGACACCGTTTTTTTTGTTGACGAAATATACAAGCGGCATTTGTCGAATAAGCAGCTTGCGGAGGAAATAAAAAAGCGCCGCTATGATCGCGGCGGGGGTGAGTACCATTCGCCAATATTGGGCGGCGTATACGAGGAAAAGCAGCTAATCACGGCGGATTGTGCGGAGCCGAAAAGCATAGCAGATATGCAGGCGGAGGACTTGAAGTGCATCCCATGCCACAAAGAGCCGGGATGCGTGAGCTACCGTGTGAAATGGCTGCAACATCGGCGCATTGTGATTGATCCGAAGCGAACCCCCGAAGCATACCGCGAATTTGTAAATTACAGCTACGCCACGGACAAGGACGGAAACTTTCTTTCCGAACTGCCCGACAAGGACAACCACACCATAGACGCCTGCGCTTATGCCCTCGACCGGCTTATTTACCGGCGCGGCGTTTCAGCGTGAGAAAGGAGAAATTCATGGGCTATATGCGTATCAAGTGCCACTATTGCGGCGGCACATGGGAAGTGTACGGGCGAAGCATCACAGGCATATCAAGTGTCACTATTAGCGGGATCTATCCCCGCACTTGCCCGCATTGCTTCAAGGCCATTGAAAAGCAGACATGGGACAAGCAGATCATTCCGGCGTTTCTTGCGCTGGACGATGCAAACCGCGAGCTTGTAAAGGACAGCAGCGGCTACCATACCCCGCTTTTTGAGGTCAGCTATGAGGCGGATACTGTATTCCGCAATGGTTATGAATCCTGCCCGAATATCGACTAAAAGAAAGGAAAGTATTATGAAACAGAAAATTGAACCCGGCGAATGGGAACGAGATGAACATGGGCGGCGTTTCCGTCGTGTGGGAGCCTCGATTGAGTACGCCCCGACCATCACAACGTCTTACGGGGAGTTTGAAATGGGGAACGTACCCCCGCCCCCGAAGATCGTCGAGGCGGAGCGGCCTAAGACCTGGGGGGCGTGTCCTTTCCTTTCCAGGTGTGTCCCACAATGCGCTCTATATGGAGAGCATGGATGCGGGCTTGTGACCGGCGAGGCCCCGACCACCGGGAAACGCTGTCCGTTTGCGGACAAGCGCCATATATTTTCATGTACCAAGAAATGCGCTTTATGGAAATTTTGTAATCGAAAGGAGATCGTATAAATGAGTAAATACAACAGCTATGCAAGAGACCTTGATGCCTCGTTCAAAGCGGCGCGTCAGGAGTATGTGGAGGCGTGGAACAAACTCCAGGCAGCGAAAGAGGCCCGCGGAAATGGCGGCGCTATGGCCCGCCAGCGGGCGGAATTGCGATACCAGCAAGCAGAGATGGACTTCAAGGAGGCGGATGTCCGTATCTGGACGAAGTTTAACGGGCTGAGGGCGGATCTGCGGGCCGCGCTGGAGCGTGATGTGCGCGGCGGGAACCTTGCAAGCCCCGATGCGGTTGACCATAGCGGCCTGGAACTGATGAAAAGCGGCATCCTCTCCGCCGATGATTTCTATTCCCTTGCGGAAAAGTACGACGATAACCCTACCATGCTCCGCTTTGTGGCAAAATACGCAAAAGAGGCCGCTGACGATATGGACAGCACCAGGGCGAAAGACCGCGGGGCGCTGTACCAGTTAGCCCAGGTGTGCGGCCAGGGGCAGAGCCGAACTATGCGGGAATGGGATGATCTGTCCAAGATTGCGGACTATTGCAGCGGGCAGACCAGGAACCGCAGGGACACCCCTACCCACACAATCAGCATGGGGAAGTGGTGGGAGCAGCTTTCCGGCGAGATTGTCGAAAACTTTTGAACGGAGGCAGTGATACAAAGGCCACCAGCCGGAGAAAGACCGGCAGCAGGCAGCAAGGGCGGCGGGATTGCCTATCCTTTGTCCCCTTGCGAAGCCCTGCCCGAAGTACAGCGGCAGGCAGCGCCCTAAAGTACCAGGGCGCGGGAGTGTGTAAATAGTGCCATAATCTCCATATACAGCACAGGAGCCGTCTTGCTTTTTGACGGCTCCTGTGTTATTCTGTCGATAGCCCATTATGGGCGGGGCGCTGCACAACGGCAGGCGGTTAGTCACAAACCCCGAAAGGGGGTGACGCCATGCGAATTACTCTACATATCGGGCCTTTTACGGTTACGATCATTGTAAAACGCAGAAACCGCCACCCGGCACGGTGACGGTTTCCATTTGGAAATTGATTTACTGACGGGCTAACCGCTTGTCGCAGCGCCCTTTTTCTATCTCCATTATAGCAGGATACTAACCCTTGTCAAGTCTCGGATTTATCCGGGGCTTTTTCTTTCGTCCTCATTGCTTGCATAACCTTGTCGCGTTGCGCCTGCGTTTCAACCGAACGGCTAACAAATGCAGGAACCGTCTCCCCGGCTCTCTGTGCGGCCTCCTGCGCCGTTTTAAGTGCGGCAGGGGTAAGGATAGCCCCCATGCCTTGCGGCGCTCCTGCGGGCTTCTGTGGGCTTTCTCCCGTAGCTTCACCAATGCAAGATAAAACACATTCCCGCAAGACCGCGTTGGAAGTCTTGCCAATCTCCGAACAATATGCCTTGAATTTGTCGGCGTGATCCTTTTTTACCTTGCAAGCAAGCGTAGCCATGTTTTCACTATCCCATTTTGCATTTGCCTTTTTCTTTGCGTCTGATACCGCCATTTACTTACTCCCTCCTTTTTGCGTGTGCTGGTGTCGCGTTTCACGACGCCTGCTTTTCCACTATCCGCATTATAGCACATTATAACAACACGGTCAACCGTGTAATAATAGACAATAATGCACGGTAAACCATGTATATATTGTCAAATGGGCGTACACAGTAAACCGTGATAGCGCCATCTTTTTGTCTGACTGCGCAAAATTGCGCTGTGAAAAAGAGGCCGGGGCGATTTGCTCCGGCCTCTTTGCTATTCGGTTGTGTTGTCCCGCTGCAACTTTTCGTCTATGGCCTCGCTTATGAACCCGTTTACGCTCTGCCCCTTCGGCTTTGCCGCTGCTTCTATTTCGCTTTTTTTCCCACGGGGCAGTCGAACGAGAACCTTGTCGTACACTTTTGATTCATATTTTGCCGTTGCTGCTTTCTGCGCCTTTGATACGGTCATTTTTCCACCTCCTTATATTGTGCATTATACCACATAAATATAACGATAGCAATTATACAAATTGCACTAATATATAACGCTATCTTCATACACAACGCCAATTGAAATATAACGCTATCGTGATATAATAAGACCATAGCAAGGGACACGGCAAGGCGGACGAAGTAAGCGAAAGCCGAACCAAGAACGCAAGATAAAAGCCGGAACGGATAAGAGAGATTGAGATTGCCGAAGAGCATAGATGTTTAAGGCCCCCGGCTCCGTGTCCCTTGCAAGTAAAAAATGGAGGTAAACACAATGAGCATCAACGAAATGGACAGCAAGATCAAGGAGCTGCGGGAGCTGCGCCGCATGGCGGACGAGCTGGCCGGAGAGATCGAGAGCATCACGGACAGCATCAAGACCCACATGGACGCGGAGGGCGTGGACACCATCAGCGGCACGGATTGGAAAGTTACCTATAAGGCCGTTACTTCTTCCCGCATCGACACCGCCGCGCTGAAAAAGGCGCTGCCTGACCTCGCGCAGCAGTTCACCAAGACCACCACCGCCCGCCGGTTCTGCATCGCATAAAAGAGGCCCCCATATCCGAAGCGCCGACCAAGCTAAACGGATATAGGAGCCACAGCCAACCACCACGGGAGGCCGGTAATAGTATACCGCCTCCCGCACAGAAAATCAAGGAGGATTTTACAATGAGTAAGAGCAACGCAATTATGAAATTCGGTAAGATGCTGACCAATGCGGCAAACTTTTACACCGTGGGATCGGCCGGGCCGGCCTTTGCGTGGGCCTCCCCTAACGACATTGTGATACTGGGCAAAATCCCGGATGATATTAACGGGCGTGTGTGCCTTGTGAGCCTTCCTGACAATGAAAAGAGGCGTTTTGTGCGTCTGTATCGGCACGGGAACAAGATAAAGACCTATTACATGGACGATTACGATTGTAGCGGGGAGTATCCGGCTAACGGCGTGGAAGTTCATGGGGAAGTGCTGGCAATCGTCCACCAGTACGGAGTGGAGCCAGAGGCCCCCAAAGCATCCACGGCGTGGGAAAAGCGTGTGAAAAAGGCATTGAAGGGCCGTTTTATCTCATTCAAGGATCAGGAGCAAATTTTGAAACGGCACACCAACGCCGGACGCTGGACAACCCTAAACGTGGCCTATTGTCTGGGCGCAGAGGCCGGGAGAAAGGAGGCCATGAGCGATGACAAAGGCAGAGCGTGAAATGATGGAACGCATCTACGCCTACGGTATAATCCTATCACTCGACGAGGAGCGAGCAGGACTTGTCCTCGCGAGGATTACGGAAATGTTGACGGAGCAGGACGCGGAGGCGAAAAGCCTTAATTTCTGCCCTTCGTGCGCTAAAAATGTGCGCCAAGAAATAGCAAACAGAACGAATAAACCGAGAAAGCGGCCATAATAGGCGGGAACGGAGAAAAAAGGCAATAATTTTTGTGCAATATTGAGAGTTGTAATAACTGCCCTGTGAATGTACAATATTCTTGCCAATTAAAACGAACCGTTGCAATACTTACGCGAAAGAGAGGGTTTAACCCTTGAATTGTGCGCCAAAATTGCAAGCCGTTCCCGCCTATTCGCCGAAGTTGTGCGCCAAATGTGCGCCAAGAAAGGAGAGCGGCGGCGTGGTGAAATTGGTAAAAGGGCAGTTGTGGTATTGCTGCCCGGTCTGCGGCCAAAAGCTGCACAAGCTGGCCCCCGATGCCGTTTGTAATGGCGTCACAACCTTTTGCAAGAAATGTAAATGGGAGGGGGTAATGAACATCAAGGAGCGGAAAGGAGCTTAAACAATGGCGAGCATTAGGAAGATAGAGGGGAAACACGGCACGGCGTATAAAATCACGGTCACGCTGGGCCGTGATGCCCTCGACCGGCAAATCAGACATTATAAGACATGGAAGCCGGAAAAGCCCATGACCGCGCGAGACCTCAACAGAGAATTGCAGCGCGTGGCAACAGAGTTTGAACAAGACCTAATGAGCGGCTTTCAAGCAGATAACAAGCAGACCTTTGCAGAGTACGCCGCATACTGCTACACCATAAGGGAGCAGCGCGGGGACAAGCCGCAAACGCTGGCCCGCGTCCGGCGGCAAACTGCGCGGATCAATGAGTATATAGGGCAAATCCCTATTCAAGAAATTCGCCCGAAGCACCTAACCGAGCTTTACAAGAAGTTTTCCGAGCCGGGGGCCTGCCGATGGCAAGTGTACGCGCTGCCCGCCGTGGACTTCAAAGAGCTTATACCAGAGGGGAAAACTTGCAACGATTTTGCGCGGTCGTGTGGCGTCTATGGGAATTTGATCCGCAGACTATGTAAAAATCAGCCAATCAGCCGCCAAAACGCCGCCATAATCGAAAAGAACTTAGGCCGAAAGGATCTTTTCAGCCTAACGGGAGCCGAAAAACCACTATCCCCGGGAACGATCAGAGACTATCACGCAATCATTTACACGGTGCTTGAACAAGCTTACAAAGAAATGATTATCAAATATAACCCCGCAAAGCGTGTAACGCTGCCAAAGAAAAAGCGCGTTCGTGAAAGCAAGGCTTTACAGCCGGAGCAGCTTAAAGCCGTTCTTGCTGCCCTGGAGGAGGAGCCGCTGCCATTCCGCGCATTGATAACCTTTTTTATTTCCACGGGATGCCGCAGAGGGGAAGCCATTGCGCTGACATGGGACAAGGTGGACTTTGTGCGGCGGGAAGTTCTGATAAATCAAAGCATGATTTATCTCCCCGAAACAGGCATACAGAGCGGGCCGACAAAGACCGACAACAGCCGCCGCGTGGCCCTCCCCGATGAAACTATTGACCTCTTGCACAAGCTATGGGCGGAGCAGGCAAAAGACCGGCTGCGGCTGGGCGATCTTTGGGAAGATAACAACCTGGTCTTTCCAAGATGGAACGGAAAGCCGATGAACCCCGGAAACGTGAACCTTGAATTGACCGCATTTTGTGACCGGCACGGCCTCCCCCATATTAACCCGCACTTGTTCCGACATTCCGCCGCTTCCGTTTTGCTCTCAAACGGCGTGGACGTGCTGACCGTGGCCGGGATGCTGGGGCATTCCGACGTATCAACGACGCTTGACACATACGCACACGCCATAGACGAAGCACGACACAAAACGGCGGATTGTATCAGCGAAACTATTTTGCATAAAAATAGGGCATAACTCTTGCAAATTCCCGCTTTTTGTGATATAATAAAGAAAATTGAACGAAGAAGCTTTAAGGCGAGAAATCCCCTTTTTGCGTGTGCCTTTGTGCCTATTACTTACGCATGGTAAAAGTGCGTGAGCGATAGGCACTTTTTATTTTTAACCCGAAAGGAGCTTTATCATGGTACGAATTAGAACTATTCCGAAAGCAGTTGCGGAGATCAAGGCGCAAGATCCCGGAAGCTACATCAACGAGCGACTTTTGCGCCGCTGGCTGAAAGATGGCACGATCAAGCCCGTTAAAGGCAGCTACACTTATACGCTTGTCAACCTTGACGAGCTGGAAAGATTCCTTGCCGATGAAAATAACTGACCTTTTGAGCCACGGGCAGGCTAACGCCGTTCCCCTCCGAGATTTGGAGGGAATAACCGGCCTCGACGGTCGAACCGTCCGGGCTATGATCTCCGCCGAGAGACGAGCGGGAGCGGCCATATTGAGCGATAACGCAACAGGCTATTACCTCCCCGCGAACGAGGAAGAAAAGGCGCGTTTTGTCCGCTCCATGCGGCACAGGGCGAAAGAAATTCTATGCGCGGCGGATGCCGTGGAAAGGGCGTAACAAATGAGAGAAATAGAATTAGCCGGAAAATACATTGAATTTGCTAAAATCATCGGAGAGAGGGCCGCGGCGGAACTCTATCGAGAGGAAATCACAAGGGCAAAAAAGAAAGACAGGATCAGACGGCTAAAGGAAAAGCTATTAGAGCTGCCCGCCGCAGACGTCGGCACAGCGTATAAAAACGTCCTTGCGTTGGAAACCGCCAAAGGAAAAGCCACGACCACGGGAAACGCATGGAGAGCCGAAAAAACAATTTATCAAATCCAGATTTTAGAAATGGAGATTTAAGCGAATGGCAGAAGACAAGAAAAAATTCTGGTGGCTGAAGCTGAAAGAGGGGTATTTCAACTCTATGGAAATGCGGAGATTGCGGAAAGCCGCGGGCGGCGAGGTCTTCACCATAATTTATTTGAAGATGCAGCTTGCAAGCCTGCGCACGGACGGCGTTATTTCCTATAATGGGTATGATGAAACCTTTGCAAAAGAAATCGCCTTTGCTATCGGTGAAGACTCGGAAGACGTTGCAAACGCAATCGCAATTCTGCGCCGGTACAAGCTCATTGAGGACATCACGGACAAAAGCTTTTTTCTGCCCGAGGCCGTAGCCAATACGGGAAGTGAAAGCGATTCAGCGGCAAGAGTGCGGCGGTTTCGAGAACGCAGAGCGTTACAAAGTAACGATGGGAAATAAATCTCCGCTCACTGGTGTTACATTGTAACGGTAAAATGTCACAATGTAACTAAGAGTAAGAGATAGAGTAAGAGATAGAGTAAGAGATAGAGTAAGAGACAGAGAGTAAAAGGGAATGACAAGTCATTCCACGCCATGTATAAGGGTGCGCTGCGCGCGCACCACCGCCGATATTATATATTTTTGATTTTTCTTCTTTTTGTATAAGGGAGCGTTTTATGACCTTTGATTTTGAGAAATTCGCAAGGATAACTGCGAGCGTGTACCCCGTTAGCCCGTACACCCTCGAAGAAGCTTTGAGCGTATTTCGCTGCTACTTTGAGAAGTACGAAAAGCACATGGGGAGGCCGCATCCGCCTATCAAAGCAAGCCAGATCGTGCGCATTTGCCAGGATATGCCATTCATCAGCCGAGAATACGGCGGCGGGTTATACGCCGATATTGATCCAGAGGCATACCCTGTACTGATTGACAAGTATTTTGCTACGAAATATCGCAACTGTGACCGGAACATCAACCACTTTTTCAGCGGAAGAATTAGGGAACTCCGATTTTACGAGGAGCTTTATTGAAAGGGGGTGAAAGACACGAGCGGGAAAGCATCACAGCGCAAAGGTGCAGACGGTGAAAGGGAGCTTGCCGCCGTTCTCCGTGAATATGGGTACGAGATCAAGCGCGGCGGGTCTATGTCCTTTGGTGAAGTGCCCGACCTTGTGGGATTGCCCGGTGTCCATATCGAGGTGAAACGCCGCGAGAAAGTCAGGCTTTCAGAGTGGATGCAGCAAGCAGAGGCGGACAGCAAGCGCTTTCGTGACGGTATGCCTGTTGTGTTCCACCGCCGAAGCCGCGAGGGGTGGCGCGTAACAATGAATCTTGCGGACTTTATGCGGCTCTATGACCGCCAGAAAGCCGCAGAAAACGCCGATTGAAAGGGGTGATATATTGACACCACGCAAAGAAAAAGCGCTGCAAGCCCTCCTTGTGTGCCGTACAAGGGCAGAGGCAGCAAAAGCCGCCGGAATTGGGGAAAGTACCTTGCGGGCGTATCTGCAAGACGCTGAATTTTCGGCAGCATATAAACACGCCGCCGCCGGGATCATGGACAGAGCAACGAGGCAGCTACAACAGAACTTGACCGCCGCAATAGACCGGCTGGGGGCCATTGTCGCAGACGATGAAGAAACGAGCGCGAACCACATTACAGCGGCGCGGACGCTGCTTGACTACGGCTTGAAATTCACCGAGTTTAACGACATCTTGAAGGAGCTGGAGGAGGGCGGCGAAGATGTATTATGACCATCTGAAATCCCGCGTGAGGGCAACCAGCGCGATCAAGCGGCAGCAGCGAGAGGCGCGGGCGCTTATTGACAGCATAGATGTAAAGCAACATATAGCCCCCGTATATTTCCCGCTGCATGACGATTTGAAAGAGGGGAAGCACACCACATTCAACCTCCCCGGCGGGCGCGGCTCCTGCAAGTCCTCCTTTACCTCTTTGGAGATTGTGAGCGGCATTATGGAAGATACCACGGGGCAGAGCAACGGTATTGTATTCCGCCTTGTGGGTGCAACAATGCGGGATAGCGTCTTTTCTCAAATCGCATGGGCCATTGATACGCTGGGCGTTTCCCATCTATGGCGCGGGCGTGTGTCCCCCATGTCCTATACTTATCTCCCGACCGGCGCACAGATCCTTTTTCGAGGGCTGGACGATATAAGCAAGCTAAAAAGCATCAAGCCCAGGCGCGGCGTGTTCCGCTATGTGTGGTTTGAAGAATTTAGCGAATTGCGCGGGCCGAACTTCACGCGAAACGTTATGCAATCGGTACTTAGAGGACAGGGGCCGGGGGCTATCGTGTTCCGAACCTTTAACCCGCCGCTCTCCTCCAACAACTGGGCGAATGTGTTTATACGGGAGCCGGACGAAAAGGCCGTTACGCTGCTGACAGACTATACCATGATCCCCCCGGACTGGCTGGGCGAAAGCTTTCTTTATGAAGCTGAACGGCTGCGCGATGTAAACCCGAAAGCCTATGAACACGAATATTTAGGCGTACCGACCGGCGCGGGCGGCGAAGTCTTTCCAAATTTGGAAATACGGGAAATCACCGACAAGGAAATAGAACAAATGGGCTATTTCTATCAAGGCTTAGACTTTGGATTTGCGGTCGATCCCGCCGCATTTCTCCGCGTGTCTTATGACCGCAAGAGCGACACCGTTTTTTTTGTTGACGAAATATACAAGCGGCATTTGTCGAATAAGCAGCTTGCGGAGGAAATAAAAAAGCGCCGCTATGATCGCGGCGGGGGTGAGTACCATTCGCCAATATTGGGCGGCGTATACGAGGAAAAGCAGCTAATCACGGCGGATTGTGCGGAGCCGAAAAGCATAGCAGATATGCAGGCGGAGGACTTGAAGTGCATCCCATGCCACAAAGAGCCGGGATGCGTGAGCTACCGTGTGAAATGGCTGCAACATCGGCGCATTGTGATTGATCCGAAGCGAACCCCCGAAGCATACCGCGAATTTGTAAATTACAGCTACGCCACGGACAAGGACGGAAACTTTCTTTCCGAACTGCCCGACAAGGACAACCACACCATAGACGCCTGCGCTTATGCCCTCGACCGGCTTATTTACCGGCGCGGCGTTTCAGCGTGAGAAAGGAGAAATTCATGGGCTATATGCGTATCAAGTGCCACTATTGCGGCGGCACATGGGAAGTGTACGGGCGAAGCATCACAGGCATATCAAGTGTCACTATTAGCGGGATCTATCCCCGCACTTGCCCGCATTGCTTCAAGGCCATTGAAAAGCAGACATGGGACAAGCAGATCATTCCGGCGTTTCTTGCGCTGGACGATGCAAACCGCGAGCTTGTAAAGGACAGCAGCGGCTACCATACCCCGCTTTTTGAGGTCAGCTATGAGGCGGATACTGTATTCCGCAATGGTTATGAATCCTGCCCGAATATCGACTAAAAGAAAGGAAAGTATTATGAAACAGAAAATTGAACCCGGCGAATGGGAACGAGATGAACATGGGCGGCGTTTCCGTCGTGTGGGAGCCTCGATTGAGTACGCCCCGACCATCACAACGTCTTACGGGGAGTTTGAAATGGGGAACGTACCCCCGCCCCCGAAGATCGTCGAGGCGGAGCGGCCTAAGACCTGGGGGGCGTGTCCTTTCCTTTCCAGGTGTGTCCCACAATGCGCTCTATATGGAGAGCATGGATGCGGGCTTGTGACCGGCGAGGCCCCGACCACCGGGAAACGCTGTCCGTTTGCGGACAAGCGCCATATATTTTCATGTACCAAGAAATGCGCTTTATGGAAATTTTGTAATCGAAAGGAGATCGTATAAATGAGTAAATACAACAGCTATGCAAGAGACCTTGATGCCTCGTTCAAAGCGGCGCGTCAGGAGTATGTGGAGGCGTGGAACAAACTCCAGGCAGCGAAAGAGGCCCGCGGAAATGGCGGCGCTATGGCCCGCCAGCGGGCGGAATTGCGATACCAGCAAGCAGAGATGGACTTCAAGGAGGCGGATGTCCGTATCTGGACGAAGTTTAACGGGCTGAGGGCGGATCTGCGGGCCGCGCTGGAGCGTGATGTGCGCGGCGGGAACCTTGCAAGCCCCGATGCGGTTGACCATAGCGGCCTGGAACTGATGAAAAGCGGCATCCTCTCCGCCGATGATTTCTATTCCCTTGCGGAAAAGTACGACGATAACCCTACCATGCTCCGCTTTGTGGCAAAATACGCAAAAGAGGCCGCTGACGATATGGACAGCACCAGGGCGAAAGACCGCGGGGCGCTGTACCAGTTAGCCCAGGTGTGCGGCCAGGGGCAGAGCCGAACTATGCGGGAATGGGATGATCTGTCCAAGATTGCGGACTATTGCAGCGGGCAGACCAGGAACCGCAGGGACACCCCTACCCACACAATCAGCATGGGGAAGTGGTGGGAGCAGCTTTCCGGCGAGATTGTCGAAAACTTTTGAACGGAGGCAGTGATACAAAGGCCACCAGCCGGAGAAAGACCGGCAGCAGGCAGCAAGGGCGGCGGGATTGCCTATCCTTTGTCCCCTTGCGAAGCCCTGCCCGAAGTACAGCGGCAGGCAGCGCCCTAAAGTACCAGGGCGCGGGAGTGTGTAAATAGTGCCATAATCTCCATATACAGCACAGGAGCCGTCTTGCTTTTTGACGGCTCCTGTGTTATTCTGTCGATAGCCCATTATGGGCGGGGCGCTGCACAACGGCAGGCGGTTAGTCACAAACCCCGAAAGGGGGTGACGCCATGCGAATTACTCTACATATCGGGCCTTTTACGGTTACGATCATTGTAAAACGCAGAAACCGCCACCCGGCACGGTGACGGTTTCCATTTGGAAATTGATTTACTGACGGGCTAACCGCTTGTCGCAGCGCCCTTTTTCTATCTCCATTATAGCAGGATACTAACCCTTGTCAAGTCTCGGATTTATCCGGGGCTTTTTCTTTCGTCCTCATTGCTTGCATAACCTTGTCGCGTTGCGCCTGCGTTTCAACCGAACGGCTAACAAATGCAGGAACCGTCTCCCCGGCTCTCTGTGCGGCCTCCTGCGCCGTTTTAAGTGCGGCAGGGGTAAGGATAGCCCCCATGCCTTGCGGCGCTCCTGCGGGCTTCTGTGGGCTTTCTCCCGTAGCTTCACCAATGCAAGATAAAACACATTCCCGCAAGACCGCGTTGGAAGTCTTGCCAATCTCCGAACAATATGCCTTGAATTTGTCGGCGTGATCCTTTTTTACCTTGCAAGCAAGCGTAGCCATGTTTTCACTATCCCATTTTGCATTTGCCTTTTTCTTTGCGTCTGATACCGCCATTTACTTACTCCCTCCTTTTTGCGTGTGCTGGTGTCGCGTTTCACGACGCCTGCTTTTCCACTATCCGCATTATAGCACATTATAACAACACGGTCAACCGTGTAATAATAGACAATAATGCACGGTAAACCATGTATATATTGTCAAATGGGCGTACACAGTAAACCGTGATAGCGCCATCTTTTTGTCTGACTGCGCAAAATTGCGCTGTGAAAAAGAGGCCGGGGCGATTTGCTCCGGCCTCTTTGCTATTCGGTTGTGTTGTCCCGCTGCAACTTTTCGTCTATGGCCTCGCTTATGAACCCGTTTACGCTCTGCCCCTTCGGCTTTGCCGCTGCTTCTATTTCGCTTTTTTTCCCACGGGGCAGTCGAACGAGAACCTTGTCGTACACTTTTGATTCATATTTTGCCGTTGCTGCTTTCTGCGCCTTTGATACGGTCATTTTTCCACCTCCTTATATTGTGCATTATACCACATAAATATAACGATAGCAATTATACAAATTGCACTAATATATAACGCTATCTTCATACACAACGCCAATTGAAATATAACGCTATCGTGATATAATAAGACCATAGCAAGGGACACGGCAAGGCGGACGAAGTAAGCGAAAGCCGAACCAAGAACGCAAGATAAAAGCCGGAACGGATAAGAGAGATTGAGATTGCCGAAGAGCATAGATGTTTAAGGCCCCCGGCTCCGTGTCCCTTGCAAGTAAAAAATGGAGGTAAACACAATGAGCATCAACGAAATGGACAGCAAGATCAAGGAGCTGCGGGAGCTGCGCCGCATGGCGGACGAGCTGGCCGGAGAGATCGAGAGCATCACGGACAGCATCAAGACCCACATGGACGCGGAGGGCGTGGACACCATCAGCGGCACGGATTGGAAAGTTACCTATAAGGCCGTTACTTCTTCCCGCATCGACACCGCCGCGCTGAAAAAGGCGCTGCCTGACCTCGCGCAGCAGTTCACCAAGACCACCACCGCCCGCCGGTTCTGCATCGCATAAAAGAGGCCCCCATATCCGAAGCGCCGACCAAGCTAAACGGATATAGGAGCCACAGCCAACCACCACGGGAGGCCGGTAATAGTATACCGCCTCCCGCACAGAAAATCAAGGAGGATTTTACAATGAGTAAGAGCAACGCAATTATGAAATTCGGTAAGATGCTGACCAATGCGGCAAACTTTTACACCGTGGGATCGGCCGGGCCGGCCTTTGCGTGGGCCTCCCCTAACGACATTGTGATACTGGGCAAAATCCCGGATGATATTAACGGGCGTGTGTGCCTTGTGAGCCTTCCTGACAATGAAAAGAGGCGTTTTGTGCGTCTGTATCGGCACGGGAACAAGATAAAGACCTATTACATGGACGATTACGATTGTAGCGGGGAGTATCCGGCTAACGGCGTGGAAGTTCATGGGGAAGTGCTGGCAATCGTCCACCAGTACGGAGTGGAGCCAGAGGCCCCCAAAGCATCCACGGCGTGGGAAAAGCGTGTGAAAAAGGCATTGAAGGGCCGTTTTATCTCATTCAAGGATCAGGAGCAAATTTTGAAACGGCACACCAACGCCGGACGCTGGACAACCCTAAACGTGGCCTATTGTCTGGGCGCAGAGGCCGGGAGAAAGGAGGCCATGAGCGATGACAAAGGCAGAGCGTGAAATGATGGAACGCATCTACGCCTACGGTATAATCCTATCACTCGACGAGGAGCGAGCAGGACTTGTCCTCGCGAGGATTACGGAAATGTTGACGGAGCAGGACGCGGAGGCGAAAAGCCTTAATTTCTGCCCTTCGTGCGCTAAAAATGTGCGCCAAGAAATAGCAAACAGAACGAATAAACCGAGAAAGCGGCCATAATAGGCGGGAACGGAGAAAAAAGGCAATAATTTTTGTGCAATATTGAGAGTTGTAATAACTGCCCTGTGAATATGATGGAACTGAAGCATCTGGACGGTTGGGATTGCAAGATGGCCTTTACCTCCATTGGAACATCCACGGAGTCCATCCGGCTGGCCCTGGGCGCGGCAGACATTGACACTACCGACAGGAGCAAAATCACCCCCCGGCGAGACCTGAAGCAGACCGACTTTGCAGACCTGTGGTGGGTTGGCGACCGGGCCGACGGCGGAATGGTGGCTATCTGCCTGAAAAACGCCCTGTCCACCGGCGGCTTTACTCTCCAGACCACCAAAAACGGCAAGGGCCAGGTGAGCGTGGAGCTGACCGGCCATGTGTCCATGTCCGCTCAGGACGAGATGCCCATGGAGTTTTACAGCGCGGCTCCTGCGGAGGTGGGCGGCTGATGAAACTATCTGACGTAAAAGGTGATCGCACCCTGGAAGTAATCGCAGATCTGATCGAGCCAATCTGCAACATTGCGGAGGACGAGAACGCCGCCGCCCTGTTTAAGAGGGAACAACTGCCGGATGGCATGACAGCCAAGAAGTTCCTTTTACAGAAGGCAAAAAAGGCCGTTCCCGCCCTTCTGCGCGGTCATAAGGGCGATGTAATCTCCATCCTGTCCTCCATTGAGGGAACAAGCCCGGAGGCTTACACGGGCGCTCTGAGTCTGGTAAAACTGACCAAGGATTTTATTGACCTGATGACAGACGAAGCGTTCACGGAACTTTTTATCTCAGCGCAGAGCACAGAAAAACCCTCTGGCTCTGCGCAGGAGAATACCAAGGCCCCCGTAGCGTAAAGGCGTTCCTGCGGTATGCCCTTGCCCGCGCCAAACAGGACAGCGTGGACAAGGCATACCGGGTCTATGTGACAGACGCGCTCAAAGCAATCGCGGAAAACACGGCGCGGTACGTGGGGGGCGGCTATATCAAGGCGCGGTATGCTGACCTCATAGAGCCGAATCCGGAGGAAACCAGGACGCCGGAACAAATCGTTGACCGAATGAAAGAAAAAATCGCAAAGGTCGGAGGTGAGGACGATAAACGTGTTTGACTTGTATGCAAAAATTACGCTGGACACCAGCGGATACGAAAATGGGCTGGACAATGCTTCCGGCAAAGCGTCCGGCTTTGCCGACAAGTTGAAAAGCGGCCTTGCTACTGCGGCAAAGGTGGGAGCTGCGGCTTTGACAGCTGCGGCTACTGGCATGGCGGCGCTGACAAAGGCGTCCATTGACCAATATGCCGAGTATGAGCAATTAGTGGGTGGCGTCGATACCCTCTTTAAGACTGCATCGGACAAGGTGCAGGAGTACGCCGCAAACGCATACAAGACCGCTGGCATGAGCGCCAACGAATATATGGACACGGTGACCAGCTTTTCGGCCTCCCTGCTCCAGAGCCTTGGCGGAGATACAGAAAAAGCAGCTCAAAAGGCGGACCAGGCCATCACCGACATGGCAGACAACGCCAATAAGATGGGCACCGGCATGGAGATGATACAGAACGCCTATCAGGGTTTTGCAAAGCAGAACTACACCATGCTGGACAACCTAAAACTCGGGTATGGCGGCACCAAAGAGGAAATGGAGCGTCTGCTTGCGGACGCGGAGAAGCTGTCTGGGCAGAAGTTTGATATTTCATCTTACTCCGACATCGTAGACGCCATCCATGTGGTGCAGACGGAAATGGGCATTACCGGGACAACGGCAAAAGAGGCTGCGTCTACTATTCAGGGCAGCGTCAGCGCGGCAAAGTCCGCATGGAGCAACCTGATAACCGGCATTGCAGCCGACAACGCAGACCTTGATACGCTGATTGGCAATTTTGTCAGCAGCGTGGAGACGGCGGCTGGAAATATTATTCCGCGCGTTAGTGTCATGTTGGGCGGCATTTCACAGCTTGTTACATCTGCATCTACCACTATTATCCCGATGGTCATAACAACCATCACAGACAACCTGCCTGCGCTTTTGCAGGCGGCGGTTGCGCTTGTCGGCGCATTGGGACAGGGTATCATTGATAGCCTACCTGCAATTACGCAAGCAGCAATCGACATTCTTTTCTTCCTTGCGAATGGCCTGATAGAAAACCTGCCCACGCTTATTGACGGCATTGTGCAAGTGACCTTGACGATTGTGCAGATGCTGACAAGCCCGGACTTTTTGACGCAACTCATTGAAACGGCAATCTTGCTGATTATGACGCTTGCGCAGGGCCTGATTGACGCGATTCCGCAGCTTATCGCGGCAGTACCTATGATTATTGGCAACTTGCTCGCCGCAATCATTGTAGAGCTGCCGAACATTATCCAGATGGGCATTGATCTTCTGTTTGCGCTGATTGACGGAATTATCAAGTGCATCCCGGAGCTGGTCGCGGCAGTCCCTACGCTGATTATTGCGTTCGTCAACGGCATCGTGAACAACCTTGACAAGATCATCCTTGCAGCGCCGCAGATCATTGTATCGCTGATTACCGGCATTATCGGGGCAATCCCGGAATTGATTGCAGCCGTCCCGCGCGTTATCGCTGCTATTGCCGACACAATCAGAAACTACGACTGGGGCGGCATCGGTAGAAACATCGTTCAGGGGCTGAAAGACGGTATCGCCGGAATGTGGGACAATATCAAGGATTGGTTCAACGAAAAGGTGAATAGCCTTGTCGGCGGCGTGAAGCGCATTTTGGGCATCCACTCCCCTTCCAAGGTCTTTGCCGGAATCGGCGGTTTCATGGCCGAAGGTCTGGGCGAAGGCTTTAGCGATGAATTCGCGGCTGTGAAAAATGACATTGAAGGCAGCATGAATTTTGACGCTGGAACCATTACAGCAGATGCAAACATCAGCAGAAACTATACAAGTGGCTCTTACGGAGCGGCAAGCACAAGCGGGGGTGGCGATTCCGGCAGAATTGTAATGCTGCTGGAACAGTATTTGCCTATGTTGGCAAATATGAAAGTCATCATGGACAGTGGCCAGGTTATCGGTTTGCTTGCCCCAGGCATGGATGAAGAACTGGCCAAAATCAATGCAAGGAAGGCAAGGGCTGTATGATAGGAAAAGTATTTTTTGACGGAAAAGACACTTACACAGAATACGGCCTGCTTCTTGCGAGCAAGTCCATTTCTTTGCCGGAAGTCCGCACGAATATGATTGATGTTCCGGGCCGGGACGGTCTGCTGGACGCTTCCGAGGTGTTGACCGGCGAAGTGACCTACAAAAACCGCACCATTGTACTGAAGCTCACCGGCGTGGACACGGTGAGCGGCAAGAAATGGCCTGCCACGATTTCTGACTTCTGCAACAAAGTCCACGGCAAGCGCGTGAAAGTGACCTTCCCCGAGGACACCGCCCATTATTACAGTGGGCGATGCTCCGTTGGGCGGGTGGAGCTTGTCAAAATGATGCAGACCATCCCGGTCACAGTCAGCTGCGACCCGTGGAAATACAAGAACGCAAAAACCACGGTCACGGGGACCGTGCCCGAATCGGGCACGCTGTCCCTGACTCTGACCAATGAGTGCCGGTCGGTGGTGCCCACCGTGGAGGTGTCGGCGGCTGCAACGCTGACCTTCGGCGGCAAGGACATCGCGGTGGCAGCCGGCAGCCATCGTATCCTGGATATCTGCCTGGCAGCCGGCGGCAATACCCTTGCCGTCACGGCCGCAGCCGGAACCACGGTGTCCGTCACCTATCAGGAGGCATCGCTATGAGCTACACTGGCGCGGTATGCGGCAAGGCTGTTGCCGGGCTTGCCGTCTGTGGCACGGACCCCCAGGAGACTGCGCAGGACTTTGCTGGCTATCAGCTGCGTTACGGGGATTACATCCTGTACGATCCGCGCGGCGCCAACGAGGTGGACCGGCTGTGCGCCTCGGCGGCGTCGGTGGACCTTACCGCCGGCAAGGCGGGCTCCATGGAGTTCTCTCTGCCGCCGGATCACCCGTACCGGGACAAGCTGCCCTATATGCGGCCCGGTCTGGAGCTGTTGCAGGGCCGCTATGTGGTGTGGCGGGGACGCATCACATCCCAGGTGTGCGACTTCGCCAACAGCCTGAAGGTATCGGCAGAGGGCATTATGGCCACCCTGAACGATACCACGGTGCCCCCGTTCGTGTTTCCGGACGATTTCGCCGAGGACCCTGATTACCAGGCGGCCGCCAACAGCGGCAACGTGGTGGGTTACCTGTTCCGCTGGCTCATGACGCAGCACAATGCCAAGGCCTCGGCCGAGCAGCAGATCAAGCCCGGCGTGTGTACGGTGACGGACGCCAACAACTACATTACCCGCAGTTCCACCAAGTATCTTACCACCATGGATGCCCTGACCTCCAGGCTTTCCGGATCGTCCCTGGGCGGGTATCTGCTGATTCGGTACGAGGCCGACGGCAACTACCTGGACTACTACGCAGATCTGCCGCTTACCAACGCCCAGGCCGTCACCTTCGGCGAGAACCTCCTGGACCTGGAGCGCCAGCTGGCCGGGGCCGATATCTACACGGCTATCCTGCCGGTGGGCCATGACGGCCTGACTATCACAGAGCTGCCGGACGGCGACATTACGGACGACCTGGTCAAGGAGGGCCCGTATGTCTGGTCCCGGGCCGGTGTGGCAAAGTACGGCTGGATCTGTCCCGGACCTACGGACTGGCAGGACGTCACTGTGGCCGAGAATCTCCAGTCTTACGCAGCGGCCCGGCTGGCTACCTCCGGTTGGGCGCTGGAGGAGTCCATTACCTGCAAGGCCATTGATCTCCACGTTGCAGACGCCGCTGTGGCCGCCTGGCGAGTAGGCCGGTATACCATGCTGGCCACCACGCCCCACGGCATCCGGGCGGCCATGCCTCTGCTGCAAATGCACATTGATCTCTTGGACCCGGCGCAGACCACCGTCACCATGGGCCGGACGCGGCGTACCTTTACCGGCGACGTGGAGGACGAGCGCAACCGCGTATCCCAGGGCATGGAGGAGGTACGGCAGGAGACTGAGGAGCGGATCAACACCGTGCAGCAGATCCTCACCGAACGCATGACGCAGATCTCACAGTCGGACCGGCAGATCCTCCTGGAGGCGCTGGAACAGTATGTGGAGATCGGGGATTTTGAGAGCTACAAGCGGGTCATGGATGCCACTCTGGCCATTCTGCCGGATCAGATCCGCATGGAGGTATCCGAGGAAATCACCGAGCAGGTGGAGGACGCCACCGGCGATATCCGCCAGACCGTCCGCACCATGAACCAGTACATGAGCTTCACGGCGGCCATGGGCATGCTCCTGGGCAGCGAGGGCGACCCCGTGAAGGTGCAAATCAACAATCAGGGGCTAAACATCCTCCGGGAGACACTGGCGCTGCTGTCCATCAATCAGCGGGGCGTATACACGCCGTCGCTGTATATACGGCCCATGGATCCGGACGACCCCACCGCCGGGTGCCTGTACCTGGGCAACCTGGTGGTCCGGGTTGCCCCGGATGGGTCCGTGGTGGGTGCGAAGGGAGTGAATGCCAATGGGTGAGCTGTACGGCGCACAATCCACATACGGCTGGCGGCTACGGCTGGGGTATACCATCCAGCAATCCCGCAGCAACAACCGCAGCACCATCGCCCTGTCACTGCAGATCTACGACGGCACCGGCGAGAGCTATAACCAGGCGGCCAACAGCTGCTATTACGTCCTACAGGGAAGCAAGGTGTACCATCCCTACAGCTACACCGCCAAGGGCTGGTACGATCTGGGCACCAAGACCATCACCGTGGACCACGATGCCAAGGGCGAGGCCACGGTAACACTGTCCGCTGAGTGGCACAGCGGCTTTACCTCTCAATGGACGCCAGCGTCTCTGTCTGTATCCGGCAAGGTCACGCTGCCTACCATCCCCCGGGCATCCTCTTTGGCGGTCCCGTCTATAACGCTGGGCAGCCCTGCCACACTGACCGTCACCAAGGCAGACAGCAGCTACACGCACCGGATCACATACGCCTGGGGCACCCACTCCGGCGTGGTGTCAGCAGAGACGGGCGCGACGTCCATTACCTGGACGCCGCCCCTGGAACTGGCCAGCGACATCCCCAACGCCGCCAGCGGTGTGGGCACGCTGACCATTACCACATACAGCGGTGATACGGCCTTGGGCAGCCAGTCTTATAGCTTTGCGGCATCCGTGCCTGCCAGCGCGGCCCCTGCGGCCTCTGTGGCGCTTTCGGACGATGGGGGATATGCAGATACCTATGGAGCGTACGTGCAGACCAAGAGCCGCCTAAAGGCCGTCACGACGGCCAGTGGGAAATACGGGGCGACGGTCAAGGGCTATACCCTGGCCATCTCCGGCCTGACGGCCACCGGGGCTACAGCCACTACTGGCGCGCTGCCGGAGTCCGGCACGGTGGCCTATGCCGTCACTGTTACAGACTCCCGGGGGCTGTCCACCGTCCTGCGAGGGACCATCACCGTGCTGCCCTACGCCGCGCCCGGTGTACGCTCCATCAGCGCCGCCCGCTGCGATGCAGACGGCACGGACAACCCCGCCGGAGATCATGCCAAGGTGTCCTTTGTGGGCGCGGTGGCGCCGCTGAACGACGAGAACACGGCCGCCTATGTCATCCGCTACCGAGCCCAGGGGGCGGACACCTGGAGCTCCCAGGCCGTGCCGGACGCCGCCGGGCAGTATACACCCAGTGCCTACGGCGTCATCCCGGCCGCGGTGGACACCGTCTATGAGGTGTGCATAGCCGTCACCGACGCACTGGGCAGCACGGCCAGCCTGATTGTGGTGCTGCCATCGGCGCAGGTGCTTTTCCGGACGGCGCCGGCCGTGGACGGTTTGTCCATCGGCCAGTATCTGACCGAGGCGGCCACGCTGATTGTGGGCGGACTCATCAAGCACCTGAAGCTGCCCGGTCCTGCGGCGGTGTTGTTCGGCGGCAAGTCCCTCCTGGATTATCTCCACCCCGTCGGCAGCATCTACCAGTCTACGGACCCCACATCCCCAGCGGACCTGTTTGGCGGCACCTGGGAGCAGATTAGGGACAGGTTTCTGCTGGCGGCTGGTGATTCGCATGCGGCGGGGGCTACCGGCGGCGAGGAGAAGCACATCCTGACGGCGGCGGAGATGGCAAACCACACACACGGCTACGATTACACGGGCCA
>OCPV01000558.1_pt1 | contig 26755 bp, 21 predicted proteins | sample 1538511 | NCBI WGS metagenome assembly OCPV01 (sample SAMN04571704, study PRJEB22368) | human gut metagenome | biome: human gut; material: stool | host: Homo sapiens | place: Luxembourg | collected 2012-08-30 | reverse complement strand
CATTGCCACACCTACGCCAAACCAGCCAATTTGCGTAAAGCCCAAAATAGCAGATGAAAGATAAGAGCCCTTGCTGCCAAAAGTACGGCGGCAAAGCAAGTCCATATTCAAACCGGTTTTAGACCCAATAAAAGCCAGTACACCGCAGTAAGCCGACAGGATAATGCCGCCAATCAAGCACGCCCATACAAAGCCTGATAAATCGAGCCCATTACCCAATTTGGCGCCTACGCTCATACTGGCAGAAAAAAACGTAAACCCCAGCATAACGAAGAACATCTGCCAGAAGCCTTTGCGTGCTGAATCGGGCACGGCCTCCAGCGAATAATCCGCGTCCACAGGAGTGGATGTGTTTTGCTTAACAGATTTTTCCATTGATTGTACCACCTTCCAAAAATATCTTTTTTGAGGGCAGACAGCTTTTTTACTGCCCCTGCGCAATACCTAATATACTATACCATTGCAGGCATGCTTTGTCCACAAGTTAAAAGAAAAATAACCTGCAAAAATACCGGCTCTTTTAAGCTAATGCCCATTGTTTAATTTATTCGGGCATAAAAAAAGCAGCCTGTTTTACAAGCTGCTTCATTGCATTTTTGGTGCGGTTGGTGGGATTTGAACCCACACGGGTCTCCCCGCCACCCCCTCAAGATGGTGCGTCTGCCGTTCCGCCACAACCGCATTGGGGTATTGCTATTAAGTTAAATGGTGCGGTAGAGAGGATTTGAACCTCCACGGGGTTGCCCCCACTAGCTCCTGAGGCTAGCGCGTCTGCCGTTCCGCCACTACCGCGTCAACATTGATTATTATAGCGCGCAAAAATCAATCTGTCAATAGTTTTTTTATTTTATTTTTGTAATAAAGATAATATTTGTCGCGGTCGCGCAAAACCTTTTTTACATACTCGCGCGTATCCGGGTAAGGTATATCTTCAATACGGTTAAAATCATAGTTCCAGCCGTTTTCCTGCATCCATGCGCGCGTGTTTCCGCGTCCCGCGTTATAGGCAATCATCATCAGCACCCAGTTGCGCTGAAATTCATATTCCAGTTCTCCCAGATACCAGCAGCCAAGCCGCACGTTATATTCCGGCCTGCGCAAAGCTTCCATGTCAAAATGGTCAAGCCCCATCTGCGAAGCAATCCATTCGCCGGTTTCCGGCATAATCTGCATCAGCCCCACGGCACCGGCGTGCGATACGGCTTCCGTATCAAACCCGCTTTCGTTTTTTATAACTGCCGCAACCAAGAAAGGGTCGATTTTGTTTTTGGAGCTGTACTCCAAAATTTCGTTCTGGTAAGGCCACATATAAACAAAGCGCGTCTGCACGGCTTCGCTGCTCCATATTTTCATACCGGCTTCACCGATGAGAAAAATGACGGCAGCAACCATTAAGAATTTTACCCACCATCTGTCGATAAATTTTTTCTTTTTCCGCCTGCCCAACTTATGCCTCCGCCGTAAAATTTTTCCATGCTGCGGCAACGGTTTTTTCCGTTTCGGCAAAGGTGCCGCTGTTATCAATTACAAGGCTGGCATAAGCCTTTTTTTCTTCCAGTGTCATCTGCGCTGCAATGCGTGCCTTAACTTCTTCGCGCGTCATGTTGCTGCGTGCCATGGCACGTTCTATCTGCGTTTCGCTGTCTACGGCAACAAGCCACACGGCATCCACATCTTTGTACCAACCGCATTCAATTAAAAGCGGTACGTCAAGCACTGCCGCCGGCAGATTTTTACTGCGGCATTCCGCCAGAAAGCTCTGCGCTGCAGCCAGTACGTTTTTATGGATGATTGCTTCCAGTTTTTTCAGCGCTTCTTTATCGTGGAAAACAAGTTCCGCCATTTTGGGGCGGTTAAGCTCGCCGCCGTCCGTAAGGTATTCAATGCCAAAGGTAAGAGCTATTTCGTTAAGCGCCGCACGCCCTTTGGCAACCAGAGCGCGGCTTTCAGCGTCGGCGTCAAACACAGGCGCGCCAAGGCTGCGCAGTAAGTTTGCAATTGTACTTTTACCGGAGGCAATGCCCCCTGTTAAACCTATTACTTTCATTTTTTCACCGTTTTATTTTTGGCAGTGCGGGCAGTATGTTGTGCCGCGCCCGCCTACTTTGGTACCCAAAAGTTCGCCGCCGCACATTTTGCAGCACAAGCCTTTGCGCCCATATACCAGCAAATGGTTTTGGTTATCGCCCTTGTTGCCTTCGCCGTCTTTGTAATCGCGGAAGGTTGTGCCGCGGTTTGCAATGCCCTGCGCAATAACCTTGTTTATGGCATCATGCAGGCGGTCAATTTCTTCGTCCGTCAGCGTGTTGGCCGTGCGCATCGGCAAAATGCCGGATAACGCCAAGCACTCGTCGGCGTAGATGTTGCCCAGCCCTGCGATAAAAGTCTGCTCCAAAATCAGAGTTTTTATAGGCTTTCTGCTTTTGGCTATAACCGGGCGCATATAATCCGCCGTAAAGCCTTCGCTTAAAGGCTCAGGGCCTAAAGTTTCGTAACCCTCAATATAAACGTCATTATTGGTAACAAGGTACAGCGTGCCAAAGGTGCGGATATCGCAGAACCACATGGTTACGCCGTCCGTCAGTTCAAACTTAATTTTGGCATAAGGAGGTTCCGGCTTATCTGCGTCCTGCGCAATCAGGCTGCCGGTCATGCGCAAATGCACAATCAGTTTCTGGTTTTCGCCTGTTTTCAGCACCAGGTATTTGCCGCGGCGCCCTACATCAAGAATAGTTTTGCCTGTTAACCCGGCAATAAATTCTTCCGGCGAAGGGTATTTTATCAGCCTTGCAAGGTTAATTTCTATATTTTTAATGGTTTTGCCCTTAATGTGCGGCAGCAGGGTTTTGCGTACCTGCTCCACCTCCGGCATTTCCGGCATGGTAATTCCTCCCTATTTGGCGTCTGCCCAGTTTACGCCGTAGTTAACGTCGGCAATCAGCGGAACGCTGAGTTTTACGGCGCTTTCCATAGTTTGTTTTACAAGTGCGCCGACATCTTCGCGTTCGTCCGCAGTAACTTCAAGCAAAAGTTCGTCGTGCACCTGAAGCAGTATGCGGCTTTTATAACCGCCCTGTTCCAGCATTTTCTGCACGTTCACCATAGCAATTTTTATAATGTCCGCCGCCGTGCCCTGTATCGGAGTGTTAATGGCGGTGCGCTCCGCAAAGCCGCGCAGGTTAAAATTGCGGCTGTTAATATCCGGCAGGTAACGCCTGCGCCCGAACAGCGTCTGCACATAGCCCTGTTTTTTGGCGCTCGCCACCATATCATCCATATATTTTTTTACGCCTGTGTAACGTCCAAGATAATTCTCAATATATCTTCCCGCCTCGCCGCGATTGATATCAAGCTGTTTGGCAAGCCCAAAATCGCTGATGCCGTATACAATGCCAAAGTTTACTGCTTTAGCGCGCGTACGCATGGTGCCGGTAACTTCGTTCAGCGGCACGCCAAACACTTCCGCCGCCGTGCGTGCGTGTACATCCTGCCCGTGCAGGAAGCTTTCCAAAAGCAGTTCATCATGCGCAATATGCGCCAGCACTCGCAGTTCCACCTGAGAATAATCGCAGCTTAACAGATAATCGTAACCTTCGCCCGGCACAAAAATTTCGCGTATTTTTTTGCCAAGTTCCGTGCGGGTAGGAATATTCTGCAAGTTCGGGTCGGTGCTGCTCAAACGGCCGGTAACGGTAACAAGCTGCTGAAAATGCGTATGTATACGCCCCGTAACGCTGTTTATCAGCGGGCGCAGACCTTCAAGGTAAGTGCTGTGCAGTTTAGTCAGCTTGCGGTGTTCCAAAATAGTCCGCACCAGCGGATGCTCGTTGCGCAGCTGCTCCAAAACGGATACGTCTGTGGAATAACCTGTTTTAGTTTTTTTGATGACCGGCAGGCCCAGCTTTTCAAATAAAATAGCACCAAGCTGCTTGGTAGATTTTAAATTGAAGCTTTCTCCAGCCTGCTCTACCGCCAAAATCTCAAGCGCTGCAATCTGCGCTGCCATTTCTTTGGTTAATTTATCCAAAAGCGCTGCATCCGGCTTAATGCCTGCCAGTTCCATTTTGGCAAGCGTGCGTGCCAGCGGCAGCTCCATTTCTTCATATAATTTTATCTGTTCGTGCTCTGCAAGTTTGGCACGCAGCACAGGTACAAGTTTGGCAACCGTTTTGCATTCCTGCGCATACTCCTGCGTCAGGTACGCTCCGCCGACGGTTTTAATGCTGTATTCGCTGCGCGCAGGGTCAATAAGGTATGCGGCAATGGCAATATCATCCGTTATGCCGCGTACCTCAACACCAAGGCACAAAGCGGTTTTAATAATCTCTTTGCTGTCGCAGCAGGCTTTTTGGCAGTTTTCATTTGCCAGCCAGTCACAAAACGGCTGCCAGCCGGGGCACTCGCCTTCAAAAATATAAACGCGCCCATCACATAAAAGCTCCGCACGTTTAAAATATAAATCCGGCAGCAAGCCGCTAACCTGTACAGCAAACGGCGTAACTTCACGCCTTACGGCAATAAGTTTAAACAGCGCTTCCGCATCGTCGGCACTTTTTACAACTTCTTCCGGCAGCCCGGCAGGCTTGTCTTCCACAAAGTCGCCAAACAGGCTGAAATCGCCTTCCGGCGCACCCATAACGGCATTAAAACGGTCGTACATATTGCGGAATTCCAACCCGGCAAGCAATTCGCGCGCTTCCGGCTTTAATGCTTTTAATTCATAATTTGCCAAATCCGCATCAACCGGCACATCCGTAAAAATTGTTGCCAGTTTTTTGGAAAGCAGCGCCGAGTCTTTGTTGTTCTGTACTTTTTCGCGCAGTGCCTTGCCGCTGATTTTATCGGCGTTAGCCAGCACATTCTCCACACTGCCGTACTCGCCAATCAGCTTGAGAGCCGTTTTAGGGCCAACACCCGGTATGCCGGGGATGTTATCCGAAGTATCGCCCATCAGCCCTTTCAGGTCGATAAGCTGCTTCGGTTCAAGGCCTTCATATTCCTCCGCAAAAACTTCCGGCGTATAAATTTTAAGGTCCGAAATGCCGCGTTTGGTAAAATATACGCTTGTGCGGCTGCTTAAAAGCTGAAGTTCGTCGCGGTCACCCGTTACAATAATCACGTCAGCTTCCTGCGGAGCGTGTACGGCAAACGTGCCGATAATGTCGTCCGCCTCATAGTTATCAAGTTCCAGCACGGCAATGTTCATTGCCTCCAGCACCTTGCGCGCCAGCGGAAACTGCTCAGAAAGCTCGCTCGGTGTTGGTTTGCGCTGCCCCTTGTAGTCGGCAAACATCTCTGTGCGGAAGGTTTTGCGGCTTTTGTCAAACGCTACCGCCAGCCACTTGGGCTGCACATCCGCCAACAGGCGCAAAAGCATATTGCAAAAACCGTACACAGCACCAGTATGCACACCGCTCTGTGTCGTCAGCGGCGGCAGGGCAAAAAAGGCCCTGTGAATAAGGCTGCTGCCATCTATAACTAAAAATTTATCTGCCATATTTGTTCCTTTCGTTCAATAAATCTAATAATATATTATACCACAAGCAAAGGTGTAGGTAAAATTAAGCATAAAAATAAAGCCCTGCTTATGCAAGGCTTAAATCATCCACGCAGGAATATACATAATGTTGTTTTTATCCATACCGAACTCCGGCACAAGGCAAATGACATTGCCAGATGCTGTTTTAACTTCTGTACAACCGCCAAACGCCGCTTCTATTATATTAAAACGCTTGTACATTTTTTGCACCTGAGCGCTTTTACTGATAACGCACGGGTACAGCACACCGTTGTGCAAAATTAAAAGCTCAACCTCTTTGCCATTAAAATTGCGGTAGTAGTACAGCGGCGCTTTCTGCACGCTATTAGCAAAACTTTTATACACCTCGCCGATAACCCATGTTTCAAAAAACTCTGCACTCATCGCACCAAGCTCCAGCGCGTCCGCCGTGTTCCAGCGCAAAAGGTACGCCGCAAGGCCGGTATCCGTAAAATACAGCTTCGGCGTTTTTACAACGTACTTAACACCGCTAAACGCCGCAGGCTGAAGCAAGTAAACAATACCCATCTTTTCTAAAATACCCAGCCACTGCTTTGCAGTAGGTATGCTGATGCCTGTTTCCTTCGCCATAACGGCGTAATTTAAAAGCTTTGCCGTCTGCGCCGCTGCTGCACATAAAAAGCGGTAAAACTTCATCTCATCGTTAAGCTGAACAAACTTGCGGATATCGCGCTGCAAAATATCCTGCACAAATTTGGCATAAAATAACTGCCAGTCTGCGCCTTCGTTATACATTGCAGGCTTATCACCGCGCCAAATGCGCTCGTAAATTTCTACTACGCTGTGCGGAACAGGGTTCTGCATTCGGCTTGCCAAAAGCTGCATATCCGGTATAAACGGCGTGCTTTCCCTCCCATCCAGCTCCGCACTGCTTAAGCCGCAAAGCTCCAGGCAGGCAAACTTATCGCCAAGCTCCTGCATAATAGCTGTAACGGTTTCCGCATCCTCTTTCGGTGCAATCAGCCAAAAATCGCCCGGTTTGCCGTGCTTTAACGCATAATCCTTAATCACCGGCACCAGCTCCGGCGCGTACTGAATATTATCAATCAACATCGGCGGCGCATACCGCTGCAAAAACAGGACCGGTTCTTCATTCGCCACACTGCGCAAAGCAGGTTCCGCAAGGTCAGCGTACTTGCGGTCAGGTGAAGCAAGTTGCTTAAGGAGTGTTGTTTTGCCGGATTGTTTTGTATCGGTCAAAAGCATAATATAAAAATTATTTTTGCACTTATATTTTATTCTTCTTAAAATATACATATTAAGACTCCATTTAAAATATCAAAGCATTTATTAATTTGTATGTAATATAAAATTTCTATATTCTCGCTATTGAACTATTTTTATAATTTTAAATAAAAATTTAGGAGATAAAAGAAACAATACATACAAATATCTTTTTTATAACAAAAACTTTCTTCATTTCCTTCATATCTTTAAACCAACCACGTTTTCAATATAATTAATATTAATATGCTTTCTGTAAGCACAAATATATTAATTATCACTTTTTATAAGCAAATTAAAACATATGCTACGATATAACAATTTGTACATTCTATGTATCTTAATTGCAAATATATACAATAAACTTATATTTTTGTAAATACGCTTTTATAATCTTTATTGTTAGCAATTTATCATCAATTCTCTAACTAATCTAGCTCTAATATTATTACGCACAAATGCTATTTATTATAAACCCTTCTAAGCCTTCTTTCTTCCTTTCAGGCAAATAAGCATTTCTAATATAAATTCATCTCTAAGTAAATATAAAACAAAAAAATACAAACACATACTGCCTGCAATTGCAAGTATTAAAGTCCATATAATTTCTTCGTTTAAAAAATTTTTAATAAAATTTATATAAACAAAAATCATAAATCCAGCAATTAAATATTTATATAAACAACTAAAATCCCAAATTTTTGTATCACACTTTTTAAATGCTATATAAGATGATAAAATGAACCCTATAAATTCAGCACCTAAATAACCTAATGCAGTACCATTACGTAATAAATTTTCGATCAAACAAAATGATAAAAATAAATTTAAAAATAAAACACAAGCGGTGCAAAACAACACATATTTTTCTAAACATAATGGAACGAAATAGTTATAATATATTACATTATTCAATGCAGCAAAAACAATTACTGGTGCTAATATTCTTAACGTAACGGCAGCATCACTAAAATTTTTTCCCCCAATAACTCCGATTATTTCATCACTTAAAGCATATAAACCTATTGCTGCTGGAATGGCGATAAATAACATCATTCTAAAAATTTTATGAATAAAACTTTTAAAATCAGCCGCGTTATTTTCTTTTAATAAAATAACTATTTTAGGCAAAAGTACCGGTGTCATAGCCGCAAAACAAGTAATTAATATATTAATTACTTTTGCAACTACGCTATATAACCCGGTTTCTCTATCCGATGTCATTATTCCAAGCATAATAACATTTAAATCACTACCGGCCTTTGCTGCTAATTGCGTAATAAATAAAATAAAAATGGGGTATATATGCGAGCGTAATAATAAAGTTTTAAAATCAGGAATTTTAAAATAAATGTATTTTTTGCTTGCAAAATAATTAGCTACATTTACTGATATTGTAACTATAGTTGAAGCCAAAGCCCAAATATAAACATCATTCGGAGAATGTACAAGCAAAAACATTAATACAATTATGCAAACCTGGGCAATAATCTGCCTAAGCGTAATATAGATATAATCTTCATATACACCAAATACCCAGTCTAAGCCCAAAGCAGAAAACATTATTGACATACCGTAAATAACTAATAATGCTTTATTTTCTATAAATGCTGGTATTGTATTAATGCATGCAAAAAATATAATATAAACTAAAATTACAGCAAAAAAATTTATAATAAGTAACTCATAAGCAAATTTGGAAAAACATATTTTACTATCTCTGACGCTACTGCCATCACGAACTCCGTATGTATAAATACCTAACGAAGCAAACAAAGTAAATACTGCTGTTACAGAAATAGCAAAATTTATTTTCCCCATTCCTTCTGCACCAAAAATATGGGCTAAATATGGGAATGTTATTAACGGTACTATAACCGTTAATAACATTCTAAAAGAATTTAAAATTAAATTAGATTTAATATGTTCATTTTTCATTCTTTACATATAAATTTATTACATTATTATTATTTATAAATTTTTCACTCAACGTATACTCATTGTTTATAATTTTCATCAATGCATTTCGCATTATTCTCGTTCCCGAAACTTTACCATTTCTAAAAAGTTTTTCATGCATATCATACACATAGTTACTAGTATCATAAATTAAAATATATTTAGGCTTTACGTCCCTTATCTTATTTATATCACTTTCTAAAAACTTATCTGAAGCTACATCAAACCATTGCACTTTAGAATAAACACCTGGATCCATACGCCCTGTAATAGAATAAAATATTGGAATATGCGGAAAGCAAAATATTCTATCCTTGGACGTTGTATTGGTGGTTATAATATTATATATTTTTTCATACATATATTTTGTTTCTTTTGATAATAGAATTCCTTTTAATAATGGAACATCATTAATCATATTTGATTCCCAATAATTAGATTCGTTTACTCCCCACCATCCGTATGTGTAAAGCATTTTTTTATCCATTGAATGAATATTTAAAAGTAAACAAATTAAAACAATTCCTATTCTAAATATTCTTCCGCCTTCATTAAAGCATGTAAATTTTAAAAATAATCCTATACAAAAGGCTAAGCCTAATCCAGCCTGACCTTCAACTAATCCGCCTGATGTACCACAACCATAAGAAATAGAAAAATATGCCCCTAATAATATGCAAGCTAAAAAAACATTTTCTGGTAAATTGGGTTCTTTACTATAAAGCTTTCTTTTAATAATGATAAAAATTAAAAATATTAATATTATTACACTAATTTCAAAAATCAAATATGGACTTAAATTTTTATTTATATAAGAAAATCTAGCTATTTCTGCATTGTATTTTAATATTATTAATGCAACTATGCATCCCACAACAAATAACAAAGTAATACTTTTATTATAAATATCGTCTTTATGAAAAGATATATTGGGATTTATTTTAATATATTTAGAAATATATTTGATATTTTCAAACTTGTTAAATTTAAAGACACCACATTTTCTCATAAAGAAAATCAAACATAACAAAGAAAATATTGTTTTATTTGCTTGTTTTAGAAATTCATAAAAAGAATTATACCACCAATTAAATAAAACAATTAATAAACCACCTTTAGCAGCCAACGCTTCCTTGCCGGAATTCATCAAAAAATAATCCCATTGTCCATTTAAATAAATTGGTAATAGTACTAAAAGTATAGGAATTAATATCCCAGAAAAATATACAGTTATTGCTTTAAAATAGTCCTTTAGCTTACTCTCTATATACCAATAAACAACGGATAAAGCAATTATTACAAATGCCCAAAATATTAATCCCATATTTTGTTTTATTAAAATAAAGCAAGAATTTAATAAACCTGTAATAAATAAAAATAGTATTTTTTTTGTTCCACTAGAATCTTTTAAAATAGATTTCACACTAAGTAATAAAAATAAAGTAGAAAATATTGAAAAAATATCCATAAATCTTACATAATCATAGAAGATTTGAGGCCCTTCTGTTTGCAAATATAACGTAGCTGTAATACTACTAATCAACGCAATCCAATCTTCAAATACTGTTCTTAAAGCCAAATATATACCAACACCTATTAAAATAAAAAATATTACTCCTAAAATTCTCAAATGTATAATTTCATATCCGAAATAATCTGTAAAACAGGCTATAGTAAATAAATAAAATGGAGAAAACAGATAAGAAAAATCTTTATAAGGAATTTCTCCTGAATTGATGCAAAAAGAATAATAAGTATACCATCCTTCTGTACATGGCATTCCTTTATCATGTAATATATATGCAAATCCTCCTAAAATTAGGATTAAACTAATAACCGATATAGAAATATCTTTGTCAATACTTTTAATTATTTTTTTCATTAAAAATTAATCCTCTTTTCTTCTACAACTAATGGTCTATGCATACTTCTAGTATTGATATTCAAAATATATTCACCTAATAATCCTAAAAAGAATAACTGCACGGAGCCTGTAAAAAATATACCTATTAGCATTGGTGCAGTACCTAAAGCAAATTCATCCCACCAAATTAACTTTGCAACTAAATATACAAGCGCTACCAACATATTTAAGGCCGAAAAAATAAAGCCAAATATCGTTGCTAATCTTAACCCTATTTTAGTATATGATGTAAAACTTAACATTGCAGCGTCATATAAACGGTACCAGTTATTATGTGTTTTACCTGCTCTGCGTTCTGCCTGACGGTAATAAATATCTTTTCTTCTAGGCCCAAGTTCTGCTACAATTCCTCTTAAAAAAGGTGTTGGATCATCTAATTTTCGCAATACATCAATAAAACTTTTATCATAAAGACCGGTTCCAGTAAAATGTTCTATTTGCTCTACATCCGACATTTTCTTTAACAACTTATAATAGCAAGAACGTAAAAAATATATTAATCCATTTTCTGCACTGCTTGTTTTTATAGCAGAAACTATCTTATAGCCATTTTCCCACTCTTTTACAAACTTAGGTATCAATTCAACTGGATCCTGAAAATCACAGCACATTGTAATTGTACAATCACCTGTAGTTTGCAACATACCATAAAATGGTGAATTAAACTGACCAAAATTTTTAGCGTTAAAAATAGCTTTTATTTTTTTATTTTTGTAACAAATATCTTCAAGTACTTCTCTTGTGCCGTCAGTAGAATAATTGTCTATAAAAACAAGTTCATAATCATACTCAGGTAAATTCTTTGTAAATTGTTCTACTACTGCTTCACTTATAGGTTCAACATTCTCAATTTCATTAAAACATGGTATTAATACACTAATTTTCTTTGCCATAAGAATAATCCCCTTATTTAAATGCCCAAAATTTATTCAAAATAAAATTTAATGGAATAGTAATAAATAAAACGATAAATGGAGCAATAAGTTCTGAAACATTACCACAACTAACTAAAAAATATAATATTATTGAACCAATAAAAAAAGAAGCTGCATAAGAAAGATACGTTTTGCATAAAGCTTTTATCCATGAATTAGTAGTTTTAAAGACATATTTATTATTCCAATAAAATGCATTAAAAACACTTACTACCCACGATAAAATATTGGCAACCATATAATGTAAACCTAACCAAAGAAAATAATAGTAAGTAACGAAACCTATTGCTGTATTTAATAAACCGACTATTCCAAATTTTATAAATTGAATAATGATTTTTGAGGTCATATTCTCTCCCTATAGTAATTTATTAAAATTTTAACCCCATCTTCAAAATTAGTTTTAGGCAACCAGCCAGTATCCTTTGTTAAATCAGTTATATCTGCTTCAAGATGCATAACCTGATCTTTAAAATAAGGTTTATCACCAAAACCTATTTCTGTATTCGGATTAATTATATTTTTAATAATTTCAATATATCTACGCAAGGGCATAGCCATTCCACTACCTAAAACATAAACAGCTCCATCTTTACCACTTTCAGCCATTGAATATAATGCATCTGCAGCATCGTCAGAAAAAAGATAATCCCAAATTTGTTCTCCCAAAGTCATAGATACACGCTGACCTATTAAAAGACTATTTATTGCACTACTTATTAAGGTTTGTTTTCCATCACCAATACCATAAACGCTCAATATCCTTGGCCAAACATGCTTAATACCAGCCTCTTTACACATAAACCGAGTCATTTGTCCAGCACACAACTTTGCCATTCCATAACCACTAATTGGTTCAGGGAATGTATTTGGTGTCATAATTCCACTTTTGACACCATACTCAGCCTGGCTACCAGCTCCAATAAAAACTTTACAGCCTAATACTATCGCAGCTTGCACTGCATCTAACGAATATTTAATATTCTTATTTTGTAAATACATATCAAATCTATTTGCTGGATCATCAGTTCCTGCCCAAGCTAAATGAAAAAAGACATCACAAGAAGTATCAATTAAAGTATATAATTTATCAAAATTATCTAAATCGCATTCAATTACTTTGACTAACTTATGTTTAGGAATCAGCTCTTTTCTTTTTGATGATGCCCGTATAACTGTATAAACTTCTACATTTTCAGATATAAGTTTTTTTATTAATGCGCTTCCTATTACGCCAGTCGGACCAGTAACGATTGCTCTTTTCATATTTTACTCCATCACATTAAGCATATGTTTTATTGCTTTTTCGATTTCTATAACAGTAATATCATTAAAAACATTAAGTTTATAATTAAAATCTATCAAAACAGCTTTAATAGCATCATCTGTTTGCTTTTTATCTTTTTTTATAGCTTGTATAACTTTTTCTAACTCAAACCAAGATGGTTCTAATTTTACGTTAACTAAAATTTTTTTACAAATATTTTCAATTTTTTGTGCATAAGCAATTTTTATATATTCTCTTTGAACAGATATATTATTTGCTGTAATCATCCCAAGTGCTACTGCTGACCCATGAGGAATAGCATAATTACTAATGGTTTCATAAGCATGTCCAAACGTATGCGCAAAATTCAATAATATCCTGATTCCTGTATCAAATTCATCCTCTTCAATAAATTGTTTTTTAAAATTCAAAGAATTTTTAATATAATGAGTTAGTTTTATATAATCATGTTGTAGTAAATCATCAATATCATTTTCAATCTTATTTATAAAATCATTTCCAGCTATAACGTTAAATTTTACTACTTCACCTAGGCCACTGCAATAATCTTTATTGGATAGGGTTTTAAACACATCCGGTAAAACCAAAATCTTATCTGGCGGATAAAAGGTTCCTAATAAATTTTTAAATCCTTTATAATTTAAAGAAGATTTCCCGCCAATACAACTATCACATGCAGCTAATAATGTTGTTGGATAAAACGTCCATTTTATTCCACGATACAAACTAGTTGCAACAAATCCAGTAATATCTTGTGTTATACCTCCACCAACAGAAATTAAATGCGTGTTTCTTTTTGAACTCATTGCAGTCATTTTTTCACATATTGCTAAAACTGAATCAATATTTTTCTTGCTTTCTATAGCATCGATAAGCATAATTCTATCTTTTGGAAAAACTGGTAATTGCAATTTATATAATTCGTAAACAATACGATCAAAAACAAAAAATGTATTATTTTTTTCTACTAAACTATGCAAATAAGAAAAATCATTTACAAACTCTAAAGTATAGTCTTTAAATCTAGATTTTATACAAATTATATCTTTCATGTTAATACCTTCACTTTTCATCAACTAATGGAATATACATATTTTGAGCTAATTCTGCCCTTGAAAGAAAGGGCGCTAAATCCTCCAACGGTGGACTAAATAGAGAACCATCGTCTAATTTCTTTGTTGCAGATTTAGGCTCAAATTTTTGTTCTATTGATACAAATACTTCGCACAAAACTGCTCCATCCTCTTCTATGCAGTCTTGTACCGTACGTTGATAATTGAGATTATCTTTAATCTGACGATATTTAATGCCAAAAGCATTAGCTATTTTACAATAATCCGGAAATCCCAAATCCTTACTTTCAGGTCCAACGCCAACTAACGTATTTTTAAAAATATTATTTTGTGTTTGCCTAATCTGATGATACCCATTATTATTTATAACAAAAACTTTAATCGGCAATTTATTTGTTACTATCGTTTGAAGTTCTTGCAAATTCATCATTATGCTGCCATCACCTTCTAAGCAAATAACCATATTTTTGTCATTTGCAACACAAGCCCCTATCGAAGCTGGTAATCCATACCCCATAGAAGATATGCCACAATTCATTAAGAATCGATCGCCATTTTTTATATAATATGTTTGACTACCAACAACACTGCAAGATCCATTAGATACCACTGTTACTGCTTTATTAGGTAAGCTTCTGCTTAAATAATCTATAAAAGCATATACGTTTACTAATCCACCTGATTTTTTCTGAGTTTCAGTAACAACAGGATATTTTCCTTTCCATATATTACATTGATTTAACCATTCGCCATCATCATAACATTTTGAGTTTCTATTTAACATTGTATTGATAAACTCACTAGCATCAGCACATACTGGCAAATCAACTCTAATAGTTTTTTTCTTTAATTCTTCTGCGTCAATATCAACAACGACAGTATATGCAGCTCTAGCCCAAGTATTAACATCATAGCCAACTTGATAAATATTTAATCTTGTACCAATACAAATAAGTAAGTCACTATTCTGCACTGCAAAATTACCAGCTCTATCGCCCATTATACCAGCTCGACCGCAGTACAGTTTGTCATCGGTTGCTATAAGATCCACACTATCCCAACAGGTAACTATTGGAATATTAAATTTCTCAGACAACGATCGTAATAAATGTACACCACCTGACAATCTAATACCATTACCTGCATAAATTACTGGACGCTTACAATAATTAAGTTTGTCAATAATTATGTCAACTATATTATCTAATTTAACGCTTTGTTCTGAATCTTTAGGCTCTTCAAAGCCAACTAATTCGTCCTCTTCAACATAGGCGCCTTGTACATCCAATGGAATATCCAGCCAACAAGGTCCTGGTCTTCCAGTACATGCGATATAATAAGCTTTTTCTAAACAATATCTAATTCTTAAAGGATTCATAACCATTTCGGCATACTTAGTCATATTATCCAGAGTCGAGACTATATCAAACTCTTGATTGCCAAGTGTTCTTAAATTTAGCCCACTATACTTTACAGTTAACGTCGTTTTAGTTTGACCAGAAAAAACAAGCATAGGTATAGAATCTTGATAGGCACCAGCAACACCATTTAGTGCATTAATAGCCCCTGGGCCGCTTGTCACGCAAACAGCTGCTATTTTATTTTTCACTCTTGCATATGCTTCTGCTGACATAGCACAGGCTTGTTCATGATGATTATACAAACAATGCAAACTTTTGTTATGTCCAAAAGAATCATTCATATGCATTGCTCCACCACCAACAACAGTAAAAATATCTGTTATCCCTTTTTTTACCAAAAAATTAGCAATATAATCAGAAACTTTAATTTTCAAGATATAACACTCCTACATTATTTTATAATTTCTCCACCATCTACAACTATAACTGTGCCTGTAATAAATGAAGCATCGTTTGACATCAAAAAACCTGCAACTTTCGCTATTTCTATAGGCTGGGCCATTCTACCTAAAAGATTAACATCATTAAATCTAGAAAAATCTCTGTTTGTAAAAAGATTTGTTACTGTCATTCCTGGGCACAAAGCATTTACTCTAACATTAGGAGCATAATTTTTTGCCATATATTTTGAAAACTGAATTACAGCAGCTTTAGATGTCGCATACATATAGCTTCGTGCACCTTTAATGTAACAATTTAGGCCATTAATGGATGCGTTATTCAAAATTACACCTTGAGATTTTATAAGTAAATCTATAAAAACCTTACACATATGCATAGTTGATTTAACATTAACTTCATAACTTCTATCCCATTGCTCATCAGTCAATTCTTCTAAGCTACCAGTTATTAGTACACCAGCATTATTAAATAAACCATCTAAACACTTATATTTTTCCTGAACAAAGGCTTTTAATTTCAAAATATCATCTAAATTAGACACATCTGCTTGGAAATAACTACAATCATTCGTTATACGATTAAGTTTATTAAGTTCTTCTTCTCCACGATTTACATCTCGCCCAACAATAATAACCTTTGCTCCTTCATCTGCTAATAGTTCTGCAGTAGCAGCCCCTATACCTGATGTTCCACCTGTAATAAGAATGACTTTATTATCAAATCTTTTCATTGTTCTCACAACCTTAATCATCTATCATAACGAGATTTAGTTACAAATTCTATATTAAGATCCACAGTATTATTTTTTAAATAATTCTTTACATATGAATTTAAGTAATCAGCTTTTTCTTTGGCAAAACTATATTCTTTACTAATATCAAAATAATTATCAGTCCTCTTAGAATATCCATCAAATCCAGCTAGATATATATTATTGATTTCTAATTTTTTAGCTGCTTTTAAAAACATTATCAACGAATTATCTATAATTTCAGTATTATAATCAATAAGCGAACCATAATTCAGCACATAGCTAAAATTACCTTGTGTTTTAGTAACATTTGATGTTGCAATAATTTTTACTTCTTTATTATTCAATGAATATAACATATCATTGAGTAACTGTGTATATCGTTTAGTTTTTGTTAAAAATACATAATCTACTTTTATATTTTTAGGAACATAATTTACAGAAACAATAATAGGTGATTCCTCCTGAATAAAGTTTTCTACCTTTTTAGTTTCCCTTTTAATATTATTTCCCGGTCCAATAAGCAAGACTTTTTTATTTTTAAAGATGTTTTTTAATTCAACCAACTCACCTTTATCATCGCAATAAACATTTTGATATTCTAAGTAAACTTGTTCTGCATATTTAGCATCATATAATAATTTCTTTTCAAACTTTAGATTTCCTAAAATTTCTAAAGTTTGTTTAACAGATAATGTCTTTTTATTCATTAAAAAACTTACATAGTTAGGATGGCATTTTGCAGATGCCGCAATATAAAAGAAAAGATTATAACCCCAATATTGCCTTTTATAAATATCCAAAATTACATTATCAATGGCTTCTAATATTTGAGAAATATCATATGTTTTATTAAAACGCTCATTCATAAACATTGTTAGCAACTCAGTTGGTGCATTTCCTGCACTTTTTCCCATTCCATACAATGTTCCATCGGCCAATATTGTACGCTTTGTCTTACTTGTAAGATATTCTATACAATTTGCATATGCTAATTGAAAATTATTATGTGCATGAAAACCTACGATTATATCTTGTTCAAGATATTTATCTAATTCATGAAAAATATGCATTAATTGCGTTTGGTGCAAAAGCCCGTAAGTATCAACCATAGAATTAGCAAATGGTTTTACTGAATTAACTAAATCAGCATATTCTTTTAACTTTTCATCAGTATAGGTTGTAACGGAAACCATTTGTGCAAAAACTTTATATCCTAATTTCTTTAATTCCTTACAATAATCTAATGCTTCATACATTAAATGTTCTTTAAAAATTACTCTGATGCCGTCTAAAAAAGTTTCCCGACAAGGTTGTATATTTTTCAATGCACAAGTACCATAATCAATCATCGCAACAACAAAAGACCTACCTTTATCTAATCCGGCAAAAATTTTATTAACCGCTTCTGTATTAGGCATAATGGTTCTGTTAATATCAAATTGCCGCCTGTCATCTAAAAAACCTACTTCTATGACATCAATACCGGAACTCACTAAACGTTCAAATATCTCGACAATTTTATCATGTCCAAATTCCCAATCATTAATATATCCACCATCACGTAAAGTACAATCTAATAACATTCTGTTCATAACAGGAGCTCCTTTATTTTACAGCCTCTTTTATAACTTTAGCCATATAATCAATCATCTTATCTGTCATACCAGGATATACACCAACCCAGAATGTATTATTCATAATAAATTCTGTATTAGCTAATCCTCCCACTACCCTATAAGCATCAGTACCACGTATCTGATCAAAACAAGGATGCTTAATTAAATCTCCGCTAAATAACAAACGAGTTTGAACATTATGTTCTTCAATATATCTAGTCACATTATTCCTATCTAATCCTGTTTCCGGTTTCACAGATATTAAGAAACCAAACCATGATGGCTTGCTATTTTCTACCGGTTCCGGAAGTATAATTTTATCCTGAATATCTTCCAATGCTTTATACAATCTTTCCCAATTATGACGACGGCGTTTAATAAAGGAAGGGAATTTCTTCAACTGTTCACAGCCAATTGCAGCTTGCATGTCTGTAACCTTTAAATTATACCCCAAATGGCTATAGACATATTTATGATCATATCCTTTAGGCAATTCTCCATACTGACCATCAAATCGATGTTTACAGAAGTTATCATGCCCAGACGGGCAAATACAATCTCTACCCCAATCGCGATATGATAAAATTAATCTATGAAGTATAGGATTGTTAGTATATACACAACCACCTTCACCCATGGTCATATGATGCGGCGGATAAAAGCTGGATGTGCCAATATCCCCCCAAGTCCCAGTATATCTAGTTTCATCTTTGATTGTATACTCTGATCCTAAAGCATCACAATTATCTTCAACTAACCACAAATTATATTTTTCACAAAATACTTTTACTTCTTTCAAATCAAAAGGATTACCAAGCGTATGAGCAATCATGACTGCTTTTGTTTTAGGAGAAAGCGCTGCTTCTAATTTTGTTACATCAATATTATATTGAGGAACCGTTACATCAACAAAAACAGGAACTGCACCATATTGTAAAATTGGTGTAACAGTTGTAGGGAAGCCACAGGCCACGGTAATAACTTCATCACCTTTTTTTATCTGTCTATCACCAAGTTCAGGTGCTGTTAAAGTCATAAAAGCTATCAAGTTTGCAGAAGAACCACTATTCACAAGATGGGCAAATTTAACGCCAATCCATTTTGCAAATTCTTTTTCAAATTGTTCAGCAAAACGTCCCGTAGTTAACCAAAAATCTAAAGTAGCATCCGTTAAAGCGCACATTTCATTTTCGTCAAATACTCGAGCAGCATAAGTAATACGCTCTCCTTCTACATATTCTTTTTTATTCTCTTTAAAATCGTGATAATATTGCGATACTAAATTTTTAATATATAAACGGGCTTCTTCTTCATTTTTCCAAATTACCATTACTATATCCTCCAATCAAATGCTCAAAAAACTTTCTATTTGTTTATCCATACATATATCTACGTCTTCGCCAGATTGCCAACATTTGCTCCACTCAACAACTTTTTCAATAGCAATATCTAAATTCCAACGAGGATGCCAGGAAAAAGTTGCCTTTAACTTAGAACAATCAAGTTTTAAAAAGTTTGCTTCATGAGGACCGCCATCATATTGATTTATCCATTTAATTCCATTTCCCCATTTACTAACGAATAAATCTACTAATGCACCTGTTTGAAAACAATCTACATCATCAGGTCCAACATTATAGTAATCTGCATATTTAATGTCTTCATATTGTTTAGCTGCAATCATAAGATATGCATATAATGGTTCAAGCACATGTTGATATGGTCTTGTTGAAAAAGGATTTCTTACTATAATATCGTGTTTTTCAATAGCAGCCCGAACACAGTCAGGAATAATGCGATCATTAGCAAAATCACCACCACCAATTACATTGCCGGCTCTTGCTGTAGAAATAGCAACTCTTCCATCAGAGAAAAAACTATTTTTGTAAGAATGTGTTACAAGTTCACTGCAAGATTTAGAGTTTGAATAAGGATCAAACCCATCTAATTCTTCGTTCTCTCGATATCCCCACGCCCATTCCTTATTTAAATACACTTTATCAGTAGTAACATTTAAGAATGATTTTACACAGGTATTATTACGTATGCATTCCAAGATATTAACTGTTCCCATGACATTAGTTTCATAAGTATATCTGGGTTCTTTGTAACTATCTCGAACAATTGGTTGAGCAGCTAAATGAAAAACCATTTCAGGTTGTACATCTTTAAATACTTTATTTAGTTTTTCTATATCACGAATATCGCCAATGATTGACCTAATTTTACTATCTAAATTAACTATTTTAAATAACGACGGATTTGTAGGTGCTTCTAAGGAATATCCTGTAACATCAGCTCCCATTTTTAAAAGCATTTTGCATAGCCAAGTACCTTTAAAACCTGTATGACCTGTTACTAATACTTTTTTCCCTTTATAAAATGATACATCAAATTCCATTAATCTGCCCATACCTTCCACGGTGCTTTACCTTTTTCCAAAAGTTCATTAAGCATATCTCTTTCGCGTTTAGTATCCATGCATTGCCAATAACCTTTGTAAATATAAGACATTAACTGTCCTTCACTAGCTAAAGCTTCCAATGGTTCTCGTTCAAATATAGTTGAATCTCCTTCAATATAATTAAAAATTTCTGGCTCAAAAACCATATATCCAGCATTTATTGGAGCACTGTCAATTTGACTCTTTTCGCGGAATGCTTTTACATTATTGTTCGGCCCTATGTCTAATATACCCTTAGACTGATCTAACATAACAGCCGTGAGTGTTGCTATTTTTCCGTGTTCTTTATGAAAACGTAAAAGTTCATTAATATTTACATCACAAACGCCATCACCATATGTCATCATAAATGTTTCATTCCCTACATATTTTTGAATTCTTTTTATGCGTCCTCCAGTCATAGTATTAAGACCAGTATCAACTACAGTTACCTTCCAAGGTTCTGTATGTTGATTGTGAACAATAATATTATTTTTATTAGTAAAATCAAATGTAATATCACTAGTATGTAAAAAGTAATCAGCAAACCATTCTTTTATCATATGTTGTTTATATCCGGCACAAATAATAAATTCATTATATCCATAATATGAATATTCTTTCATTATATGCCAAAGTATAGGCATTCCTCCAATTTCAATCATCGGTTTCGGTTTATACTGACTTTCTTCACTAATTCGCGTCCCAAATCCACCTGCTAATAATACTACTTTCATCTTTTTACACACCTTTCATTTTTATAGTTCTTTTAATTTTATTTCTAATCAAAAAAGGTAAAATAATAAATTTACAAATAAATTTAGGTATTTTACTAAATAATCTTAGTTCTCTGCAACTTAATTGCGTTGTTTTCAAAAGATCTTCTTCATATTTTCTTTCAATCGCGCTATTAAAAGCTCCCTTTGCTCGCCATCTCAGCAATCCTCTCCTACTTAAATAATTATTTCTTATTGCTGTTGTTTTAACGAGCAATTCTTTTATGCAATTATAATCATCAGGTAATAAATTTACAGCTTTAGGCATTTCTTGTGCCCAAATTTTAAAAATACTTTCTGAATTCATCCATGTAGCTTCATTTTTAGCCGGATTAGGATAATAATACTTCGTAATCAAAATTTGAGTTTTTATTTTCTTATTCGCAAATATATCCAGCAATCCACTAATTAGCATAAATCCAGTATTTATATATTTATTGAGAACAACTTTATTTATAAGTTCATCTCTAATTTCATTATCAATTATTATGGATCCCATAAATGTTCCAGTCCAAAAGAAATGCTTAGCAAATAAACGATGATCTTCACAAACCATATTTGTAGGAATATTATATTTTTTACAGTAACTTCTATTGTCACGCGCTGTAACATCTATGAGATGTATTACATTGCATGACTCATCTATAAGCCTATTGGACATTATATTTTTATCAATAATTAACCCATCACCGCATATCCATAAATATTTTGTTTGGCAAAGTTTAATAGCTACTATAATTTTTTCATCTGATGTTATATCATCAACATGCAAGTAACTAAGATTTTCTAATTTGGAATTATATTCTGTATATATTTTTTTAGTTTCTTCCGTTTCACTTGAATCTATAATGATTATTTTAGATTTTAATTCTTGTTTGATATATGAGCTTAATATGTTTTTTATATAATTAGGATGTCCTTTTGTTGGTATTATTATAGTAATATTTTTTTCTATCATCTTGATTTTCCCTAAATTAAGATATATTATGACTGTTATTTACTTTATTTAACGATAATCCATATAAAAATACACTTTACCTCTAGTAGTAAAACCTTTAACAATATTTTTCAAAAGTTAGCAATGCAAGGAACTCATAAACCATATATCATTATTTTCTTCGCATAAATCAACTTACATTTTTATATAATTTTAGAAGCTTAGGAGTATATCGAATTTCATCGATTAATATTGCTATATTATATCCATGTAAAAAACATAGAAACCTCTAATGCTAAAATTCTGACCATTAAAGCTACATACTTACGTTCAGTACTCGCTACTATGCACTTAAACAATATAGTTATACTAACTTATCTTTAATTATATTTTCAATATTCCGATAAATATCAATTCTTTTTATAACAATAATTTATTCAGTTATTATTATTAAATAATTATTTTATAAACTCAATTTTAGGATTAAAAGCGAGACCATTCCATGTTCCAATAAAAATACACTTTAGTCTCTTGATATAGTTATTTTTGCTAAATAATAATATTCTTAGGATATGCCAACTCAATCTGCAGATCTCATACACTATTCCTAAAATACCTTCCCTTTTATAAAGATATACATCATTTCTATATAAATAAAAATATCTATTTAATCTATCAATAGAATCATTTGCAATATTAGCTCCAATATTAGATACTGATTTATGAATAACAATACTATCACTAACTAAATAACATGAATATTTTCTAGATATTCTCCGTGTATATTCCCAATCGTCTGTCCAAATAAAAAATTCTTTTATTGGTAATCCTATTTCTTTTATAACTCTAACCGGTATAAATAATGAAACAAACGATGCCATTACTATATTACACAACGGTTTATTAAACGATTTTACGTTACTAAACATCGTTTCTCTTTGAATATTCATTGTACAAATATTATTATCTTTCCAAAGTACTTTACTAGAAAGGAATCCATAGTTTTCACCTAAATTACTATCTGCAACCATAAATTTTTCTAACGTTAGCGACTGCGCAATGCAATCATCGTCCATTACCCATACATATTCGTAACCACCTTCAACAGCACACCGCATGCCAAAATTAAAACCGCCTGCACCACCAATGTTTACTCCAGTATTTTTGTAATAAATGTTGTTACATTTATTTTTAATTGCTTTTATGTATTCTCCCGTTCCATCGGTTGAAGCATTATCAACAACTAAAATATCACAGGAATAACTTTGCTGTTTTAATGCCTCTATGCATTCTTTAAGCAACTCTATTCTGTTATAAGTCACTACAACAGCAGCTACTTTATTCATCAATATCACCTAAATTTTCTGATTAAAAATTTGTTTATTTTCCTTACCCAATTTACTTTTTCTAAATTTACTACAGATACTTCTTTTACTTTTAACTGCTTGTTTTCAAGCCATACGTTAAACAATCGCTCCGACATAAACCCAAATACCCTTGCTTCATACTGGTTGTAACTATTAATATCTATCCTTTTTTCCAGTTCAAAAAGTATGTTAAATAACCAACTGCAATATTCATCAAATAAATTTTTTTTCATTACAAACATATTTAAAATATGCAGCTTCGTCCTGCTCATTACTTTTGTAAAAGCTTCGCTGTATTCTGGGTAAAGTTCTTTTATTATCTTTTCTGCTTCGTCAAGATCATGCTTATTATGTGCGTGCTCATACTGACTGCGCACTGTTTCTATATAGTAGTTGCGTTTTACCGGCAGTATTACATCATATTTCTTCAGTAGTTCTTCATAGTCTTTTCTATGTAAAATTACTGTTTTTTTCTTTTCTACGTTATTTGTATGTATTTTATTATTTGCAAAATACCTGCGATAATGACATAAGCCTATATAGTCACATTTTAGGTTTTTATGCGCCCAGTAGAGACCCGTAAGTTCACAGTAATTGGCGTTTTTTGCTGATATGTTATCACCGATGTTATCGCCTATATACCCTAAATCTGCTTTGCCTTCCCTGCCTACATGTATAGGGATGTATATATCATCATCTGGCATCCAGTATTTTTTATGTGTCGCTACAAGTATTTTTACATCCACTTGTTATTTCAATTCCTTTTCCGCAAGGTTTAATGCACTTTCTATTACTTTATCCATATCGTAATATTTGTATTCACCAAGCCTGCCGCCAAATATTACTCTGTTTTCTTTTTCTGCAAGTGCTTTATATTCTTCATACAATTTTTGATTTTTATCGTCATTTACAGGATAGTAAGCTTCTTCTCCAGCTTTCCATTCCTGCGGATATTCTTTGGTAATGTAAGTTACAGGTTGTTTGCCAAATTCAAAATGCTTGTGTTCTATTATCCTTGTATAAGGTGTTTCATTGTCGGTATAATTCATAACGGCTACACCTTGGTAGTTTTCGCATTCTAGTTTTTCGGTTTCAAATTTTAAACCACGGTATTCAAGGTGTCCAAGTTCATAATTAAAATATTCATCTATAGCGCCGGTATAGATTACTTTTTTCGCTATTTTTTGTTCCTTATCTATACATAAGTTAAAATCGCAGTTCAGTTCTACATCTATGCCGTCAAGCATTTTTTCTATAATTTGGTTATAACCGCCCATTGGTATACCCTGATAACGATCGTTAAAATAATTGTTGTCGTAAGTATAGCGTACCGGCAAACGTTTAATTATAAAGGCAGGCAGTTCTGTACATTTTCTGCCCCATTGTTTTTCGGTATAGCCTTTTATTAGTTTTGTATAAATATCTGTACCTACTAAGCTGATTGCCTGTTCTTCAAGGTTATGCGGTTCATGACTGATAGCTTGTTTTTGTTCGTTAATTATTGCTTCTGCCTGCTTCGGTGTTCTGATACCCCACATTTTGCTGAAGGTGTTCATATTAAAAGGAAGGTTATATATTTCGCCTTTGTAATTAGCAACGGGGCTATTAACATAGTTATTAAATTCTGTAAATTGGTTGATATATTCCCATACCTTTTTATTTGATGTATGGAAAATATGCGCGCCGTATTTATGGATATTGATTCCATCTTTTTGCTCGCAGTAAATATTACCGCCGATGTTGCTGCGTCTTTCTACTACAAGGCATTTTTTACCATGTTTCTTTGCTTCGTAGGCAAATACACTGCCAAATAATCCGCTACCTGCTATTAAATAATCGTATTTCATTTCGTTATTATAGTTCCCTTCGTATAATCTTTTTTAATACGCGCCTTTTCTGAGTAATACTACTTTAAATGTTTTAAACAGCAGCATTAAATCTAACCATACGCTCCAATTTCTTGTGTACCAACTATCTAAAAGTACACGTTCTGCGTAGTCGATATCACTTCTGCCGCTTACCTGCCACATTCCGGTAATGCCCGGTTTTACCATTAAGTAGTCATTAATGTACTCTCCGTATCTTATCATTTCGTCTTTGACGATTGGCCTTGGCCCTACAAGGCTCATTTCTCCTTTCAATACGTTGAATATCTGCGGTAACTCATCTAAGCTTGTCTTGCGTAAAAATGCTCCGCTTTTGGTTATTCTCGGGTCATTTTTTAACTTAAAGTCTTTTTCCCATTCTGCTTTCGCTTCCGGGTCTGTTTTTAACAGTTGTTCTAATTTATCTTTGGCGTCTATGCACATGCTTCTAAATTTATAGCAGTTAAATTCTTTGCCGTTTTTGCCTATTCTGCGGTGTTTAAAGATTACAGGCCCCGGTGAGTCTTTATATATCCATAAGGCTATCACTATCAGTATTGGGCTTATTGCTATCGTGCCAGTTATGGTTAGCACGTAGTCAAAGATTGTTTTTATCCATCTGTTTATTGGCTTTGCAAGGTTGTTCTTGAGCCTTAATAGCATCAGCTTTTCGTTGAACAGGCTTTCTGCTTCTATGCCTCCCATTGGCACGCCTACAAGGTTTGGTATTACCCCCATGCTTTTTACTAAGGGCTGTACTTTGTAGATTAGCTTTGTTAGTTTGCCTTGTTCTAATCCTGGTGCTGCTATAAAGACGTGGTTTATTTTGTATTTTGCTATTACTTGTTCAGCGTCGGTAAATTTACCAAGCACAGGGTAGTTTTCAAGTATTCCCTTTTCTACTTTGTTGTCTTCAAGTAGTCCTATTATTTTGTAGCCCATGCCGGCATCGTTTTTAATGCCCTGCACTAAGAGTTCTGCTGTTTTGCCTGCTCCAATGATGAGTACCGGTATTTGTAATAGTTGATATTTTTCGAGTATCTTTTTTACTATATAACGGAAAATGACAAGCAGTATAAAGCTCAATATCCAGAAAACTGCAATAAACATTCTGGAAGTTGAGCCTGCTATGCGCGCTATATAGAGTAATATGATGATGCTTGTAACAGCGTAGCAGCTGGTGATAAAGAGTTTTTGGATTATCTGCCAGA